>Ga0315543_1002736_pt1 | contig 16667 bp, 14 predicted proteins | sample SalMarSW160210MG_2_FD_203098 | JGI IMG/M metagenome (GOLD analysis project Ga0315543, IMG submission 203098) | Salt marsh sediment microbial communities from the Plum Island Ecosystem LTER, Massachusetts, United States - Salt Marsh Sediment SW1601-210 ...
GATGAACTGTTGCCCGGTAATCTGATTATCAAATCAGCTTAAAATCATTTGAAAACCCTAAATTTGTAATAAGCAAGAGGCATCAGACCGAAGGCTTACAGATAATATATATGTTTGTACATATCAGCTAAAAAGGCAGTCATCCAGATTAGATAATTATATCAACTTATTATTTCTGAACAGAATAGTTTACTATCCACTCCAAATCTTCGGTTGATTTGGATATTAATTTAAACATTCTAACATTGCCCTTCTTTCTCATATTGGTTAACTCAGCACCAGTAAATGAATATGATTCCATCTTGTAAGAAGAAGGTTCATAAATATATATTTCATAAGGATCATTTGGTACTAATTTACTAATTCCATAAATCCTGTTCTTATCCCAGTTTAATTCATTTATTTCGAGGCCACCACATGATATATGTCGGTTAGTGGCAAGGAGCTGAGGATGATCTTCTTTCTTGCGGATACAGAAAAGTTGACAATTGTATTTGTCGTTAATTGACATTGGTTCAAAATATTCAGTAAATTCTCCGAGATATGTTTTGGACCAAAACTCAAAAATATGATAAACATTTAATGGATCTAATCCTAAATCTTTAAAATAAATATACCTTTCTTTTTCTTCTGTTCTTCCCAAAACTATCCATTGTTCATATTGTTTATTTATTTCAAGTTGGAATAAATTATAGGGTGTATATATACTGGCATCGAATACTTTTTGTCCACCGCCACTTATTTCAGAATTAATCCTATTAATGTACATGGAACGAGATGGATCCACATCATATATTTGTCCTGGTGTAGTAAAAAGAACCGGTATCGATCTTTTTACAGGTTCAATGCGATTTGTTAAATAAGTTTCAGGTTTGTCGGTTAACATGAAAAGAGATCCTGTAAGGGATGTAATCATACAGGAACGGTAACTTTCTTTTTCAGATAATTCAATATGGTCAGGATCGTTACGCCATATAATATTATTGAATGAGTTAAACTGAGCCAAACCAGAGTAGCCATATCCATCAGTACCAATCCTACAAGCGTCAATAATTCCGATTAATTCTGGACGAATACCCCAGCAAGCAAGCAAAAAATTATCCATGCCAACCTCTTCCCGGATGGCTTGAACAACATTTCTGTATGTTTTAATTAAATTATTATTATTACTGAAGTATTCGATGTGACTGTTATATCCATCATATCTCAGATGCCTTAAACCATCAATTTTAAAGTATTGCCACCCTGTTTTTGATAAATGGCCATAAATTGGTTTTAATAATTGTTTGGCAACTTCAGGATTTGATCCATCAATGGAGTAACCAACCCAACGCGAAAAAAAAGGATTCCCCTGTTTATCGCGGATAAAAAGCTCAGTATTTTCTTTAACAAACTTTTCTTCGTGAAATCCAACAGTGGTCCAAATACCTGGCTTTAATCCTTTATATGCAATATATTTACTTAGACTATCTAATCCAGATAGAAATTTATTATTTGGAATTATCCATGTTTCAGGAGGACCTTCCGGTAATTGTTGGTAACCATCATCTATTTGAAGATATTCAAGACCAAATGGTACAAGCGTTTCACTAAGAATATCGGCTGTTTTCTTGATTTTTTCTTCATCAATTTCTGTGAAATATGCAAACCATGAACACCATCCTACTACTGGTTTATTCCAAACTTGATATGTCCACGGTTTAAAAAAGGAAAGACCTCTATGTTTTCTGAAAAACTCTGGCCTGAATCTTAATCCCACCTGAGCCCCCGAAGTAGTTATTTCAAAACGGTTATGTAGGCTGTCAGTATCTATAGGCACGATCTTTGTATTGGAGCGGAAATCAACAGATAGCGTCCAGTCTTTATATCTGTCATAAACTGCATGGTTCAGAAGACTATGACTCAGTCCAACAGTATGACGTACTATAGATCTCCTGCTTGTATGTCGATCAACTTCACAAGCGAAAGACTCAGGGCTACCTTCAATTACTCCTTTAATTACCAAAGGTTGATCAGTTTTGGATGTCCATGAATAAACTTGATTTATTACATTATTGGCCGTATCAATTATTTTATCAAGATAATAGGTTCCTTCTTTATTTTGGATTTGTCCTTTAAAAATAACTTCCGTATCATATTTAATGATAATTCCAGTACTATCCTGTATTATTTCAGCTGCTTTATTCAAAGACCCGGAATTTGATTCATCCCTTTTCTCCTTGCACGTAGTTATGATAAATACTATAATGAAAGACAATAGAATATGATAATAATATCTTTTCATGATTGTTATTTTAATAATTAGGTATTATATATTCTCCTTCGATATTTCCATCGATATTTTTTATAACCACTTTCAATTCTTTTGGTCCGGCATTTACTTCCAAAAAACTAACATTTGAATTAGTTATAACTGGATATGTGAATCCAGATTCGCCCTTATCCATTATCTCTGTTCTGTGAGTATGGCCACTGAGCATTAAATCGATGTTAGCTTTTTCCAGTACAGGACCAAATTCTTTGACAAGGAATTTTCTTCCATATTCCCAGTAATTCATATTTTCTGCAATAGGAATATGAACAAGCACAACCCTATAGGGAGCCTCTTTGAATGATTCTGACTCTACTTCCTCTTTTAGCCATTCCAATTGTTCGATGCGATAGGAGTCAAAGTCAACCAATCCTGAATATTCACGATGGGTATCTGACTTATCTTCACCACAATCAAGTACAACAAAATGAACTGGTCCGTGATCAAAGGAATAATAGAAATGATCATTTTTAAATTCAAAATAATTCTTTAATTCCCTTGCAAGCATTCCCCGTGTTTCATGGTTGCCTCTTACATAGTAGAATGGTTTCTCTGACGCGAAATAGGCAACAGCTGTATCAATAAATCCAGTAAATAACTGATCTCTCTCTTGGAAATAGTTTACCATATCCCCATTAAAAAAGATAAGATCGCAGTCATTAATATTCGTTCTTGAAAGTAATTTTGAAAAAACTGTGGTCTTTTCATGCACATCAGCAAAAACTGCAAATTTTATTTCAGAAGTTTCTTGTAACGGTGTGTAAAAGGAATAGCTATGACTGTAAATGGAATCACCATAATAAACTTTGTAAGGTTGGTACTTTAATAATTGACATGAAAAAATTTTATAGTGATATTTTACTCCAGGTTTTAGACTTTTAATATTTACTTTGTGTAAAACACCTCCTCCATCGATTAATCCGTCATGACTATTTTGAATGAACTGCTGATTTTCATTCTCGGCGTCTAGTAAAATACCAGGAACAGCAGGAAGATTAGTCATCCATATAATTGTTACTTCATTTTTTGATACGATCTGGATATATGGTCCGTGAGTGATTTTAAGATCTGTATTAATTAACTGACCAGAACTATTAAAAGCAATACTAAAGGAAAGTAGTATGCATATAAGTAAATTTCTCATGAGTTCAATATTTTATTTTGGTATGTCAGGTAATACCCATCCTTCACGATAAGTATGTTCAATATATTCACTGACTGTTTCTATTGCATTGAGTTCGGCATATTTTCTATTAAAGGTTGGATGTCCTTCTTTCACAACAAAATCATTCATGGTTATTACATTCAAAATTTCGTTGGTGGAAATATTTGATATCATCATATTTTCACTATCCCATTCAAGTGCCTTTTCAAGCCCTTGCATTCGAACGGCTAAAACACCTAATAAAATCATTTCATTTAAAGGACCGGAAAAAGAAAAATTAGAAGCAGCTTCTACTCTATTCTCAGGAAATTCTTTGCAAGCTCTTATCCAGTCTTTTTCATGCGGACCATCAATATATTGTGATCCTGAATATCCTTGTATACGTCTAAGATAAGATTCTACATTTGGTATTCTGCCTGAGAGCAAGCGAGGGTTGAAACCACCTGTATCACATAGGAGTGAATCTTTCGATCCTATAAAAAGGCATCCTCCCATCCCGTCCGCCATCAAATTCTCTCCTGGAGGTATCAAATCTGAAAGCATTGGCAGAAATCCTCCATCATACCAGTACACTTTTACAGGAGGCATATAAATTTTAGGTAGGCTCTTTCTTGCTGGAAAAATATATTCTACTGTCTCTGCCTGAGGTGCAGATTCTGTATTAATTTCTGTTGAGTAACCCCGAACAATTTCAGGAAATCCCAACTTTAATGCTCGATATGGAGGATCTAAAATATGGCATGCCATATCGCCAAAAGCTCCAGTACCATAATCCCACCATCCTCTCCAGTTCCATGGGTGATAGATTTCATTGTATGGTCGCATTGGAGCGGGGCCAATGAATAAATCCCAGTTAAGCGTTTCTGGTATTTTCATTTCTTGAGAAGGCCTTTGCAAACCCTGTGGCCATATTGGTCGATTTGTCCAGGCATGTACTTCATGTACTTCTCCAATTTCACCGTTCCAGATCCATTCACATATTTTATGGACATCATCTCCGGAACTAGCCTGATTGCCCATCTGGGTAGCAATTTTATGCTTTTCTGCAAGACTGCTTAAAAGGCGTGATTCAAAGATTGAATGCGTAAGAGGTTTTTGACAATATACATGTTTCCCCATTTGAATTGCTGCAGAAGAAATAACAGCGTGGGTATGATCAGGGGTAGCAATTAGTACTCCGTCAATAGATTTTCCTAATTCATCAAACATTTTCCGCCAATCCCAATACTTCTTTGCATCGGGGAAATTATTAAAGCACTCTTCCGCATATTTCCAATCAACATCACAAAGACCTATGATATTTTCACTATTCATAGCTTTCAGATTTGCAAACCCTTTACCTCCAATTCCTATTCCAACTATGTTTAATTTATCACTTGGAACTTTATATCCTAAACCGCTCAGTGTAAAACTCGGTATTATAGTAAAACCCGCTGTAATACCAGTTGTTTTTTTAATAAAATCACGTCGAGTTGTCATTTATTTTTATATTTTAATTTTAACCTTTTACTTGAGTTCTTTAAGCTTAATATTTCGGTACCATATTGTGCTTCCATGATTTTGAAGACATACGTGTCCTGTATCAAATTTCCCCCAATCAGGATAATACATCCATTTACCGTTATCACGGCGCCTTATCCATTCATCAGAATATTTTTCATACTCTACAACTATTTCACCATTCATTATTTGTGTAACTTTGTTTCCATCAACTACTAAAAAATAATGGTTCCATTCCCCGATTTTTTTATAAGGCTTTACCCTTGGTGGATACATTGCATAATTTGAGCCGTTAATTTGAAGATCATCTAAAGGTGTAGGCCAGTTTTCATGATCAATAATTGAAAATTCAGGCCCTGTTTCATAAGCATATTTATACTTAGGGCCTTCAGTAACCTGGTAAATAATACCACTGTTAGATGCTGCTGTTAACTTAACCTCAACACTTAATACAAAATTTTTATATACTTTATCAGTTACAAGACTATGATAATCTTGTTCTTTGCCTTCTGATATTACAGTTAAACAGTCATCTTCAACTGTCCAACAGTCAGGACAACTATTCATGTTATATCCCCGCCATCCCTCGGTAGTAACTCCATCAAAAAGTAATTGCCAACCATTTTCCTTTTCTTTTTGGCTTAATGTATTGGCAACTACATCTACATCTAAATCTAATTCTGATAAGTAGGAAAGTGCATTTTCATTTTTATCACTTGTTGTACAATAGGTTAAACTAATTATAATAATAATTATTAAGACAAAATTCTCTTTAATTGCTTTCATAACATAGAATATTAATGCTATTTATTTAAACACGCACTTTTTCATAACATGTATTAATTAATGCTTTTAATGAATTGAATTGAAGCGGATGCTTAAAAATCCTCTGTGGCTCCAGTCTTCCCACAAGTTCTTCCCTTAATTTACCCCAAGTATTTGTTAATCATATCCAAAGTGCCATAGGATGACACCTAGAACCACAGAGTGATTTTATTTTATCCAGAACTAAAAACAGTACTTTTCAGAAGACCACCCTTTGAAGAGTTTGACCATCTGTTAATAGTAAATATTTTGTAGATCCTATTTTTTCTTCTGCGTTATAAATAACCCTATAATGGAATTGCCCTGGTTCAGCAAGTTCTTCTTTGTTAAATATTGCTATTCCATCTGTTCCGGTTGTCTTCGTACCGATTGCATTTACAGAAGCGTCGCGATCAGCAATAGTTCTGTAGAGAGTGACTTGAGCGCCAGATAACTCTTGATAAGTTATGCTCCCATTTGACACCTCTTTTACTACAAGAAATTGTAGTTCGGGAGGTGTTTTACTAATTATTTCAGGATCTGGGATATCTTTCTCACACCCCATAATTCCTAAGAGCAATGCAAACAAAAGGTAAAATATTTTATTTTTATTCATAACTTCACTTTTAATGATTTCAAATAGGTTTTTGCTTTTCGACTAGATCTAAAATCTATTCATTTTAAACCCCCCCACCAAATGTATAATTGGGTAATCCCAATATTTGTAATTCCTTATATGGTACTGGCATTTGGGTAAAGGTTAACGGATACAATGAATCTGTTCTTCTTCTATCAAAAAATCCAACCCAGGTATCGAAAAACAGTATTTCCACATATCTTTCATACATGATTTTATCAAGCAAATCCTGTACTGACTCACTTGCTAAAGCTGGAGGCAAAGATCCTTTATCTACTCTTGTTTTATTAATCAAGGTAACAGCTATATCTTTACTGCCACTGGTTCTGAGAATGGCCTCTGCTTCAATTAAGTCAATTTCCTCTTTTACAATACATTTAAGAAGGAAATCATCCACATTATTGTCTCCAATTGGTAGAGCATCTTCCCGAATGACTCTATAATGTGAGGCATGCAGTGGCGACCATCCGCTTATGTCAATATATTGGAAATATTCTTCAAGACGTTGATCGGGACAATTGGTTATTTCACCAAGGATTGTGCCATCACGCGGATAAGGGTAGACTGCATTTGGATCTTCAGGGGCCATCATATTCAGTACTCTTTGATGTACCCTCAGAAGCTGCTCAACAAAAATTGCTAGAATATTACCATATCCTTTAAATGGGGATATATTATTGATTCCAATGTCAACCCTAATGGAATTGTTAATATAATTCATAACCTTATCCCATGGAAGTTGTTCTGATTCAGATTTAGTTCTCGCCATGTAAACAATTAAACGAGCAGCATATAAACATGCAAATCCCTTCAGGTCCTCATTGTTGTTAATTGCCAATCCTGGAGGCACCATTCCTGATCCGATAGCAAATGATTCATTGCATAAACTTATCCCTTTGTCAATAAATTCTAATCCTTTTTCTATCATATCTTTGTAAGAAACGAAAGATTCACTATTTATTGACTCAAGATCGGTTTCAGGTGCAAGAATGATCCCTTTGTCATATAACAAACCGAGGTTACCATGTAAAATTCCTAGTAGTATATATGCTTGAGCTAATACAACGTTGGTTATATCATTTCCGGAATTATCTCTGACGGTTTTACCATTAAATTCGATTTCCTTAACCACGTTTCTGACCATTGGAATTGTGGCATAGATGTTAAACCAACCTGAATTTATATGTGCGTTTGTAATAGAATTTTCTAGTGGAGGTCTGGGTTCAGCCGATACAGCTACATTAGTTCCTCCATAGCCTGTTACAGTTTCAGCTCCAACTCCTAATATATTACTTGGGTTATCACGCACTGATTTCCACCACCCAGTATATGCACCATTAATAAGTGATGGAAATTGATCAGGATTATTGTAAAGCGATTCAACATCAGGTTTATTTGGATTTTCAACATCCAAATCATAGAATTGTTCACATGAGACTGTAACCAATAACAAACTAAATAATAAATATTTATAATATTTCATGGTCTTAATTTTTAAAACGTAATACTAATATCAGCTGTCAAAGTCGGGAAGTTATCAGATGGATAACTGGTGTTCTCCATTTTGATTATATTGGAACTATATCCTCTTGTATTTCTGCCGCCTTCTGGATCAATACCTGTATAATTTGTTAGAGTAAATAGGTTTCTTCCTGTCAGTCCTAATCTTAGATTTTTTATAAATCTCAGTTTTGAATTACCCAATTGATTCAAGGTATAACTTAGTGATAATTCTCTTAGTTTTAAAAATGTTGCATCCTCAGTATACTCGTCTCTGGAATGACTTTCGTAATAATTGAGAGATTTTCTTGCCTCATATGGTTTATCGGATTGATCTATTTCCTCACCAACTCTGTGAAATCTCATATACATTCTTTGAAAATTAAACATTACTCCACCAAACTGTCCACTAAATAAAGTGTAAAGGTTCCAATTTTTCCAAGTAATATCTGAGTTAATATTAAAAGTAAGATCCGGATAAATACTTCCAAGCTTAAAATTTCGTGTTCCATCATCATTAATCATGGTCTGACGTTGCTCATCGATTGTTCCAATTGCATCGCGACGTACTACATATCCTTCATTATTCACCACGTAAATATCTTCGACGGTTTGTCCTTGAGGTATATTACCAAAGATTTCATAGTTTCTCATGTCGTCAAGACTGCGTGCATACATTGATCCATAAGCAACTCCATAAGGTTTACCTTCTTCAATTTTAAAAATTTGGTACATAAAAAAAGGATCACTTGCCAAATCCGTCACGACAGTCATGATATGATCAGTCATTATATTTAAGTTCCAGGAAAAGTTATTTGTGCGTATTAGGGTCCCTCCTAAAGTAAATTCAAACACCTTAGATTCTATTTCACCGGCATTTTGCATCTGGTATTGATATCCTAATGCCCCTAGGACAGGAACTGAAAATATCTGGTTCCTGTTTGTATTTTTGGAGTAGCTGAACTTGAAGTAATAACGTTTAAGAAATTCAGCGTCAATTCCAAGTTCCAATTCATAAGATATAGCCGGTTTAAGTAACTTATTACCGAGGTTTTCACCAGAACCTATAACCCCATTTGATATATCATAAGATTCATATTGGTCTTCAAAAGTTGGACGTAAGCCCGCTTTACCATAAGCTGCTCGAATTTTTAATTCAGAGAATCCCGGAACATTAAAATCCTCTGTAAGTCGCCAGGCCCCTGCTATTCTGTAAAAATCTTGCCAGCGTGATTCCGGACCAAATAAGGAAACACCATCTTTCCTGTATAAAGCATCCAAAATATATTTCTCTTTATAATCAATATAGGCCATGCCTGAATAATTCTGAGCTACTACTAATGATTCATAGGAATAATTATCAATATCTTCCTGTGCTATTTCCAATGAGATAAGATCCGGATCGTTTACGGCCAGAGAACTGCCAGATCCGGACAATATATAATACTTGTTATCTTCATATAAATATTGTGCTTTTAAACGAGTAGTGAAATCACCAAATATTTTAGAATAAAGGATGCTGGTCGTAAGATTTTGAGCTATTGTATTACTGTTGCTTTGAGAAATCCATCCTATGCTTCTCGGATTATTTATAGGATCATATCTGTCCAACATCCCTTTAGTTTCAAATGCTTTATTCCTAATATTGGAATAATCAATACCATAAGATGCAGATATGTTAAGATCTTCAAACGGTTTATAGTCTATTAGGTAGTGCCCAAGAAATCGTCCCTTTTCATCAATGTTTGAAGAATTATTGATTAGGTACAGTGGGTTTGTGGGAACAAAAGGATCTAAATAACCAGGATTAACAAGATAAGGTGAACCATCAAAATTATCGGCTAAAAAATTAGCATCAGGATCTGCATACCAGATATTGTCAAAAACATACCAATCTGTAGCTGTTTTGTCTATATTTGTTTGAACAAACATATTAGAAGCTGAAAACTTCAAATTTTTCAAGAACCTATGATCGAGATTTAATCTAATGTTATATCTCTGCATCCCATCCAATAATTTAATCATTCCATTCTGCGTTGTATACTGAATTGACGCATAATAATTGGTATTGCCAGATTCTGTTTTACCGACAAATGATAAGTTATTTGTTAATGTTTGACTATTTTTAAAAAATTGCTTATAACTTTCCAAGTCAGTACCTGTTGGGTATGGATTATCATATATTTGGTCTGGTTCCCATATACGATTTCCTGATGCATCTAATTGAAATGTACCATCCGAATTTAAAATAAATGGATGAGCTTCCACTTTTGATGGCAAGTGCCCAAGTCCAAGTACCATACTACCATATTCCATGCGATAATTTACCTGCGAAACACCCGCATTCAAACCACTACCTCGTTCCGTAGTAATATTAATTACGCCATTCGCCGCTCTTGAACCATAAAGAGATGTTGCAGCAGCACCTTTAATTACCTCAATAGATGTAATATCTTGTGTATTGATATCCACGAGACCTCCTTCAGTTAAAATACCATCAACTATAATGAGAGGTTGAGATGATCCAAGGATACTTTTTGCTCCCCTTATCTGTATCTCCGGTTCCTCACCCGGCATTCCGGTTGAGGTCGAAATTTTTAATCCGGGAATCTTACCTTGCAATGCCATACCAACATTTATCGCTGGAACATTCTGGATCATTTTCCTGTCTATTTTATCAACAGTGAAACTTAATTTTTTCACTGAAGTCTCAGAAGCCACACCTGTTACCACTATCTCATCTAATTGTGAGATTGTTGTCATGAGAACAACATCAATCGTTCGGTTAGTGCCAACTTTTATTTCTTTCTGGCTATAACCAACGAATGAAAAAACCAATATTACCTCTGTATTTGGTACAACAATGGAATACTCTCCCTCTGCGTTTGTAGTTGTGCCTATATTTGTACCTTTAATGTAGATGTTTACTCCAGGTAATAATTCTCCTTTATCATCCTTAACGATACCAGTTATAACAATTTCTTGTTGAGGATTATTCTCTTTCAGTTGGTCTTGATTTGGTGACATAAATTCATCTTTATTATATAATACAATATGCTTATTATGTATTTTATAATTAATGCCCATATCAACAAGTACGTCTGATAATACACTATTAATTAAAGCATCGGCGACGTTAATCGTAACTTTGTGATCCAGATCAATATCATTTGAAAAGAAGAAAGAAAATTCGCTATGATCCTCAATCTGGGTTATTAAATCTTCCAAAGTGCCATTATTAATATCCAGATTGATCTTTTTTGTTTGTGCATAAGATGTAGCTGAAACGCTTAATACACTTATCCACATGATCAACATTGTAAGTTTCATGATTAATAATATTTTCTTTAGGAAATACTTTTTGGATAATATATATCCATTACTGTTGATTATTTTCATATGTTTGTAGTACTTTTTGAGTTAATAGTAAATTGTAGTTGGTCTATGATTTTTTATGCTCAAAAACATTATGTACGGGAAATGTTGACCGCATTTCCCGTTTTTTATGGTTTAGTGTTGGTTTTTTCATAGGCAGTTCATTTATTTAATATTATTTATTAGATATATTATTATTTATCCTCGATTATCCATCGGCCATTATCTATATAGTAATTAATTGGTGTAGAGATATTAATAACTTCGAAAATTTGCACTAAAGATTCATCGTTTTCAAACTTTCCTGTGTATTTCTTTTCTTTTAGCTGATTGGTTTTAATTATTATTTCAATGTCAAATTTTCGTTCCAGTTGTTTAATTATATCTTCCATGTCACTTTGGATGAATCTTAGTTCTCCATTTTTCCATGAGATATAATTTATCACCTCTACATTATCCTGTAGATCAATATTTCCATTTGTCCTGTTAACAATAGCTCGCTGTCCCATTGTAAGTTGAATATTTTCGGCCTTCGGGCTTTCCTTCATATATTCAATATTCACAATTCCTTTAACCAAAGTTGCTTCGAGTAAATTCTCACCGGGATATGATTTAACGTTAAATTCTGTACCCACTACCCTGATATTTACATCGTCTGTTTTTACGACGAAATGTTTACGTTCATTTTTTGTTACATCAAAATATGCCTCCCCACTTAAGTAAACTTCTCGGGCTCTTTTAGTAAATGGCTTATTGTAAACGAGTCTGCTGTCTGAATTAATCCATACTAATGTGTTATCAGGAAGTGTTACTTTTCTTGTATTCCCGGCAGGAACATTTACAACAATAATTTCAGATTCAGACTTCGTTATTAAGTTGTATGTAATATTACCCATAAGAACTAATAGAGCAATTGTTGCTGCAATCGACCAGTATTTGAAAATTTTAATCTTTTTAAATGAATTATTATTATATGTTGTATAATTATTAATTCTAGCCTGCAACTTCTCCCAGGATCGTTCAGTCGAATATTCTTTCGAAGGCTCCTTAGTTTTACAAACGATGCTGGATAAATAATGGAGAATCCTTTGATTATTCTTATCCGAATTAATATCATTTTCATGATATTCTTCACCAGCAATTTTTCGTGAAATAGCTATCCAAACTTTATTTTCTTTCTTCATCTTATTTATCAGTAATAATTACCGCTCTTGTTAATATAGACCGAGATTAATCGTAAATCACCTAAATAATTACGAAATTTTTAAATAGATATTGAATGAGTAGGATTATATTTAATTCACAAAGTACTTTTGAATTGCTGCCCCAATTCTTTTAACTGCGATTGCCATTTGTGCATCAATTGTTTTAATAGAGATATCCAGAATTTCAGCAATTTGTTTATATTTCAATCCATCTTCTCGGACCAATTTAAAGATCAATCTACATCTTTCGGGTAAATCTTCAATTGCTTTTTTAACAACTAATTGTAATTCTTTCTGAATGATGACTTCTTCTGGAGTGTTTAAATCAATTAATATTTCTTTTGTTAATAAATTGATATCTACCTGGGAACCTTTAGGTCGTTTTTCTAAATAATGGAGTGAACAATGTTTTGTTGCTTTGTAAAGATATGCTTCGAGATTTTTTATATTTGAGAGCTTTGTCCGATTTCTCCATAAGTTAAAAAATACATCTGAAACAACTGCTTCACTTATAGCTTCAGATTTAACGAAATGAATAGCAAATTTGAAAAGCTTTTCATAATACGTTTTGTATAATTGCTCGAATATATCAATGTAATCCTTCATTTATGAAAAGAATCCCAAATTATCTGTTCATAAGTTATATTAACTAAATTATGCCCTTTGAAAAAAAGTAATACTTTTTCAGAAAACTTTGAATCCAATAAAATTAAGCAATATATCATTAATGTCAAATTAATTGCTCAGGTATTCGAAATGAGTATTTCCCGGGAAAGCATTTATATCACTTAGCAAACTTTCACTCTATTCCTTGTAAAAGGCCCTATGTTTGTAAAACATAAGTTTCAGATTAGTTATTAGATTTGAATAGTTACCAATTATTCATCCAATAATATCTGAAACTTATGAATACACAAGTTAGGAAAATAGATTTTACAGGTCAAAACATTTATGCCGGATATGATGTCCATTTAAAAAGCTGGAAAGTTACAATTATGGTCGAAGGCGTCGAACATAAAACTTTTTCACAACCACCAAAGCCTGAAGTTTTATTTAATTATTTAAAAGAACATTTTCCTAGCAGTAATTACCATACTGCTTATGAAGCTAGATATTGTTGTTATTGGGGCCATGACAAATTAGTCTCTTTTGGAGTAAAATCCATCGTGGTTAATCCGGCATATATTCAAACTACAGATAAAGAGCGGGTACAGAAAGAAGATAAAAGGGATAGTCGTAAAATAGCAAGATCCTTAAGTAATGGTAACCTTACTCCTATTTACGTACCATCAATAAAAACTCAAAAAGACAGTGGTCTATTACGAACAAGAGCAATGTTAGTAAAAGACCTGGGCCGATAGAAAAACAGAATTAAATCATTTCTTCATTTTTATGGAATTAGTATAGATAAATCTTTTAATAGTTCCCAACAACATTGGTCAAACAGATTTATGAATTGGCTTGAGAGTATAGATATGGAGTTAGAGGGAGGTAAAGATACCTTACATGTTTTAATATTAGAATGTAAGAAACTACGCAATTCAATTTTAAGAATAAGAAATCAGATACGTTTATTATCTAATACAGAGTCTTATAGCAATAAAGTTATGTTATTAAGGAGTATTCCTGGAATAGTATTACTTACTGCAATGACCATATTAACAGAACTTGATATAATTAATCGATTCAGGTGTAAGCTTCCCCAAAAACTGTAACGATAATATGATTATAAACAGTAATTTTGGGAAGCATGAAAAAAACAAGATTTACCGAGAACCAGATCATCAAGATCCTTAGAGAACAGGAAGCTGGAAGAACAGTTTCTGACATTTGCCGTGAGTATGGTATACACCAGGGCACTTTTTACAATTGGAAGAGCAAATACGGAGGCATGAACGCTTCACAATTAAAGAGGCTAAAGGAACTTGAGGACGAGAATAGCAAGCTTAAGAAGCTATATGCTGAAGCGAGTTTACATAATTATGCACTAAAGGATTTAATTGAAAAAAAGCTTTAACGCCTGCCCAAAAAAGGGATAGTGCGGCTTATCTGAACCAGGAACATAAGATAAGCATCAGGCAGGCGTGTATATTACTTAATATTAGCACATCCGTTTTGTATTATAAGCCTAAGAAGAAGGATGATACTCCTGTCATCGACAAGCTTACACATTATGCTGATCGACATCCGACCTATGGATTCTGGAAGATGTTTAAGATGATTCGCATGGAGGATCTCCACTGGAACCATAAGAAGGTACATAGGATATATGTTGAGTTAGGTTTAAATATCCGAAGGAAAGTAAAACGCAGGCTGCCTGTGCCTGTAAAGGAACCACTTACTTGGCCGATAAACGCCAATATCGTCTGGTCAATGGATTTTATGCATGATACATTGGTAAGCGGAGCAAAATCAGGATTATAAGTTTCATGGAAGTGTAAAGCTTCATAAAGGTTGCAAACTGTATTCATTTAATACTGAAACCTTGATGCTGGAAGAGGTAAAGATCGAACGTAAGGTAGCATTATCAGTCACGGATAAAAAGCCGGTTAAGCAGAGCCAGGTAAACTTCAATCCGAAGTGTTTGTACCTGCAAGCAATTAACATTGAGAACGCAAAGCGCAAAGTATTGAAACTTATTGAAGAGGAAAGGATCAAACAAGATGGGAAAGTATAAATATTTGACAGTACATTGCACAGACACTTATCCAAATCAGGTTGTTATTAGGGCAACTCTTGAAGTGTGGCATTTATCACCACGCGATTTGCCGGACGAAACAGTACGCTATAAGGGTAAAACATATAATAGTAGAGCTGAACTTCCAGATGAAAAAATTGCCGGTCAACCGATTGAGATTTTGAAAGGCCGGGGATGGGATAGGTTAGGATATTCAGACCTTATTAAACGTGACGGGTCGGTAGTTAACCTGACACCTTATAACGGTGATGATATTATACAGGCTCATGAAATGACCTGGGGGGCAGCCGGCGTAAATGGTATTTCCCGGCATATCGTTTTGGAAGGCGGACGTACTATAAACGGATATTCCGGGATGAACAAATTTCTCAATATATTCACCCAACAGCAGTACGAAGCATTAAAAATGCACGTGCTGAAGGAATTAGAGAAACACCAGGCTTTACAGGTAGTCGGGCATTATCATTTCAATAGTGCTAAGACCTGTCCTAACTTTAACGTTGAATCCTTGATGAAGTATATATTAAACTTGTAGCACTGCTAAACTGAATCAGCCCGGCTGATCATCGGGCTTTTTCAATAAGAAATTTCACAGTGGTACAATTTTAAGTATCTTAGGTGGTACAGTTTTGAGTATCGTTAAAAGCAGCCTCCATCGAAACCTAACTTTAATACAATTTGAACCATAAAATTGTAGCATTTGGAAAATTTTTCCGGAGGCTGCCAACAAAATATCATGATTATAATACATTGACTATGTCAAAGTTATTAAATCGTTATAAACTGTATCCGTGTTTACTGTGATTTTTTCTGTTAATAATTGTTAAAATAAAACCCCCGGATTGTGAGTCCAAGGGTTGATGCATTCCCTCGTGCATATCTTTGAGGGTGTCTGCCAAAAAGAATTATGAATTTTGATTCTCCAAGTCTTCTAATCTCTACGGGGTTAGTTCCCCGAAGCTCTGCTTCGAGAAGATTATTTAAATTTGTTATGTGAGTGAATATGTTCATAAGAGTCATAACGTTTCAGTACTTCTCTACCACGTTGTGTGTCCAGCCAAATATCGGCGGGTTGTTTTCAGCAAGGCGGTTGACCAGATTTTGAAAGACATTTGCCTTGAGATCTCGAAGCGTTATGAGATTGAGTTCATTGAAATAGGGACAGATAAAGACCATGTTCATTTTCTGATACAAAGTGTACCAACGCTGAGTCCAACCAAGATCATCAAAGCAGTCAAAAGCATCACGGCCAAAGAGATTTTCAAACTTCATCCTGAGGTGAAAGAGCAGCTTTGGGGTGGAGAGTTTTGGACTAAAGGGTACTATGTTAATACTGTCGGTCGTCATGGTGATGAAAATACGATACAGGCCTACGTGCAGGCCCAGGGTAGACTTGATGAGTATGAACAAATTCACTCACAACAGCTCAAGCTGTTTTAATACCTCGTAGCTCTGCTGCGAGGTAGTTTATT
>Ga0315543_1002737_pt1 | contig 16666 bp, 17 predicted proteins | sample SalMarSW160210MG_2_FD_203098 | JGI IMG/M metagenome (GOLD analysis project Ga0315543, IMG submission 203098) | Salt marsh sediment microbial communities from the Plum Island Ecosystem LTER, Massachusetts, United States - Salt Marsh Sediment SW1601-210 ...
TTTCTTTAGCGCTTGATACTTTCTGTGTTTTGAAACCCAGAATGTAACCTGCTTTCCACCCTAAAGCCATACTTCCTGATATACCGACACTGTCCTGAATCAGATTCTGTATCCGCGAGTTTGTTACTTGGCGCTTAGCGTGCTTCGACCCCATTTCCAGCGCAGTCTCAAACTGATTACCGGTGACTGCATCTTCCAAGATTTTGGCGTACTTAATGCCGTTATCTTCCTGGCCCACTTCAACAAATGCCGCCTTAAATCCATTAAGAAAATCCTCTCTGTTGCTGATTTCTATGCTGTGTAGGATTATTGTAAGCCTGTAATCTATTAGCTTGCCAGCTATATAGTCCTCAGCAGCTTGTCGGCCCTGCGTAAAGTATGGTGAGATAAGCTTGGGCTCATTTGGTTCTGTTACGACCTGTTTCTGCCTTTGGCAACCGGAATATAAGCACGAGGAAAACGCCAGGAGAATGAGTATTAGGGAAACTTGCTTACTTTCCATACGTCCTTTGCTCCAAGTCCAAGTTAAATGTTTTGATAATTGTTCTTATTCCCAATCAATAGGCGCAATTGTTGCCATTCTATATAACCGCTGGCGTTGAGGTAGCGCAATCCGGGCCAACGCATCTTTGAGAATTTCCTTATTGAACTGCTCCAAATCCAACAGTTCTGCCATTTCAAGCGAGCGGATGGCAACTTCCTTGAAGATTTTCCCCTCGCGGGTACGGTCGATCTCAAGCTGTTCATATTGCTTGATATCGGGTTCCAACCTCCAGAACAGAAGGTAGTGCGCCTTTATTAGACTAACTATGTACTTAGCCAATTCGTCGGTACTACTTACCCACGGATATGACTCCTCATCCTCAGGATAAATCGTCATGATTCGTAGAGGTTCTCTTAACGCATTATCATTCCTCATGTATATTGCGGGGTAAACCTGGGGGGCAGATCTATACTTTGGCGCGGTTTGGCCTTCAAGATGCCATTCCGTCCAATCATCGGTTAAAATCTCCAAATGGCCGCCCTGCTCAAGCAAGGACCATGCTGCTGCTAAACGCTCAGCAATGCATTTGGCTCGAGCCTCGACATGATTTGGCCTATTTTCCTCCACTGCTCTATGGTGTAGCCCTGGGTATTGAATGGAGAAGATAGGAACCTGTTTAATGACGTCTGTTAATTGCACGTCGAAGGCGCGATGTACAATGAGTTGCCCGTAAACCTTCGTTTCACCCGTCACATTGTCAATCTCAGCCTCATAAGGTTGGATTGCAATGTGTGGCTTGGCTAAAATAGAGCTTTCCGGAAGTGCTAAAAGAAGTGATACAGCCCACAGAACACAATACCTGTAATTCATTTGCCTCTCCTTTCAATAGGATGAAAACTTGTTGCCTCAATTTCGGTCCGCTTTTCTTTCATGATGCATAAGCTAAGGCAATATTAAAGCCCAGTCGTACATTTGCAAACATTATTTCGGATTTTTTGCCCGAGAACTTCAAAATCAATCGATAAGGATTATCTTAGGCGTTTCATCTCCCGGACCAACGCACGCCCCTTGCTCAGCAAATATAACAATAGCAACAAGTTAAAGCAGCCATTGTGACTCCGCTGGATACCCGCTGTTCGGCGTGTTTTTCCGGAAACAGTTTGCAAAATTCCACTATGTTAGGTAGCCTATTTAGCTGGGCCGAGTGGCGGAATGGCAGACGCTGGGGACTTAAAATCCCCTGTCCGAATAGGGCGTGTGGGTTCGAATCCCACCTCGGCTATTATACGTATCTCGTTCGGAGTATTAGATACTTACCCGAGCAACAAGCAATGTACCGGAGATAACTAATGGCAAATAAGAATCTGAAACTCATGGATGTCAGCAGCCCCAATCTCTATCGAGAGATGTTCCCGTATACTGAGTTTCCAAAGGTTGTACTTGACAACCGTACAGTCCCGTACGAAATGCCCGATAGAATTTGGATAACCGATACAACCTTTCGGGATGGTCAGCAGGCTCGGCCGCCATATACACCTGAGCAAATTCTCAGAGTTTACGACCTGCTGCACGAGATAGATGGCGGGACCGGCCTGATTCGCCAATGTGAGTTCTTTCTGTACTCAGAGCGTGACAGAAAAGCTGTCGAGCTGTGCAAGGAACGAGACTATAAATATCCTGAGATAACCGGCTGGATAAGAGCAGTGGCGACTGATTTCAAGCTGGTCACACAGATTGGACTTTCCGAGACAGGTATTTTGACCTCGGCAAGCGACTATCACATATTCCTGAAGCTGCGAAAGACGCGGGCCCAGGCAATGAGTGCGTATCTTGATATTGCCAAGGCGGCGCTGGACCATGGCGTTATACCTCGGTGCCATTTTGAAGATATAACACGAGCTGATTATCGAGGCTTTGTTTTACCTTTTGCAGCAGAATTGATGAAACTGTCAGAGGAATATGGAAAGCCGGTCAAGATTCGCCTATGTGATACACTTGGGTTCGGCCTGCCCTGGCCGGGTGTTGCTCTGCCCCGTAGTGTCCCGAAGCTCGTACATGGTTTGCGTAAGATCGGGGTACCATCTGAACTGCTGGAATGGCACGGCCATAACGATTTTCACAAGGTCGAAGTTAACGCCGTCACGGCCTGGCTTTACGGCTGCTGTGTTGCCAATGCTGCTATATTTGGTGGTGGCGAACGAACCGGCAATTCACCTCTTGAGAGCCTACTCGTTGGGCACGCGCAGCTCAAAGGCATGACAGAAGGTGTGAACTATGCAGCCGTAACAGAGCTTGCGGAATATGCCAGAAAGGAGCTGCGATTTGATATTCCTCGCAATTATCCACTGGTAGGCAGAGATTTCAATGTCACGCGTGCTGGAATTCATGCCGATGGTTTGTTGAAAAACGAGGAAATATATAATGCCTTCGACACTCGAAAACTGTTGAACCGTCCTGTTGGAGTCGCGATAACCGATAAGACAGGGGCCGCAGGCATCAAGCACTGGATCGAGGCGAGATACGAAATCGAGATACCCAAGCACGACCCTCGAGTGATAAAAATAAAGGACAAGATCGATGCGGAGTATGCTGCGGATAGGGTCTCGATGATCTCGGACGAAGAAATGGTAAAGTGGGTTCGCGAAGTCTTTGAGGACGACCTGCCGCCGCTTAGAGTGTGAAGCGTATCTCGTGAATCGAACCACGAGATGCAAAGTAAGAGATACAAAATGCGAAATCCAGGATACAAGGTTAGTGCAGTTTTGTTTGATTTAGGAGATACTTTGCTGAACTTCGGCAAGGTCAACACGACTCACCTGTTCCGGCAGGGCGCCCGACTGTCGTATGATTTTCTAAAACAACAGCATCAACCCGTCGGAAGTTTTCGCTGGTATTTCTGGGTAAATCTATTGCGCATCCGATTACGCTACTGGCTCTCAAATCTTACGGGTAGAGACTTTGATACGCTTGAGCTTTTAAAAAAGGTCGGGACACAAAGAGGCATCAAGCTCGACCAACGACAATGGCAATATTTGGCTTGGCTGTGGTATGAACCTTTGAGCAAAATTACCAGTATCGAACCGAAGCTAAAAGAGACGTTGAATGCGCTGAAGAATCTGGGGCTGAAACTCGGTATAGTCTCGAACACTTTTGTTAACAAAAGTTCGCTCGAGAAACATCTTAGCCAACTTAGTATACTGAATTTCTTTACGGTTCGGCTCTATTCGTATGAATTTAGTCTTCGCAAGCCCGATCCTGAAATGTTCAAGGTCGCTGCAGAAAGAATTGGCGAGGCTGTCAATAACATTCTATATGTGGGGGACAGAGTTGATAAGGATATAGAGCCCGCGGTCAGAAGCGGCATGTACGCGGCTTTGAAAGTTGCCCACACCAACGTCGGCAAGAAGCTGCCTGAAGGGGCCTGGAATATTACATGTTTGGCCGAGCTACCGGCACTGATAGAAAAGATCAATGCGGAAGTAGCGGCTAGCGTTTAGCGTATGGTATTTAGCAGACTTCGGCAAACCCAGCCAAGCCGGATAGATTCCTGTATTTGGCCCCCATTTTTGCTTTCGCCTGCCCCCGATTCTGTCTTCGCCTGCCTCTGCGTCTCTCGACGCTCGCACCTGCGGTTACGCGAGTGCAGGCGCTAGTCGAGGCAGCAGGACAGAAGACTCGGGGGAGGCACGCAAGAAAGCATGGGGGTTACGATCGGCAAATATTCGTCGCTCGTGTCTCGTGACTCGTCGCTCGAAACTCATTTTGTTTTACGAGTCACGGGCAACTGGCGACGAGCGACGAACCGTCCGGGTAGCAGCGCATATACTTTTTATGATTGGTATTAGTTAATTTCGCTGTAGGTCTGCTTCGCATATCGCCAAAACACAACAATAAGAACTCCCAACACCACGCAGCTCAAAGAATCACCCAGAAACCACAGGACGGGCATTCCTACTGTCAGTCCTGTTATCGCACAAACCACGCCTATACACACTGCAGCCAAGCCCGAGAATGGTACCAGCACGCCATATTTCATCGGTTCCAGTGCTAAAATGATAAAAAACACTCCCACTCCAATATACGTAGCAGCCACCGTACGAATAGCGTACATAATCAACGGTGAATCCGGAAGCGATTCAATACCAAAGAATTTGGCAATAGATCCCCATGCCGAGACAGGTAAGAACATTCCAAATACCGACAACAGGCACCCAATACCGGCTATCCACAAACAGATTTTCAATGAGCGCATTTGTGACTCCTTTCAATAAATAGAAGATTTTTTGCTATTTGTTTTTCACAGTTTCGCTCAATTCAGCGATGCGAAGTTCTAGTCTCTTGATTTCGCGTTTTAAGCGTGGTCTTTGGAGCATTATCCAGCCAAAAACACTTATGAAGCCAATCCAATGGCTGCAACAGACAAAAATGGCCGCGTACATAATCTGGTATTGGGTCAGGTCGGTTCTGAAGAATTTAACGGCACTAAAGACGGCGAGTGCCAGAAGGATTATATATTGTATATAGATACCGCTTATAATCCACAGCGGGCTTTTACTATAGGCGTCTGTTATCCATGTACGCAGTGTGTCTTCTTTTGATTCGTCGTATGTATCTTCGATCATTTTTTTGATCTGTTCATCGTCCATTTTATTGCTCCTTAGTTTATTTAATATGTTGTTGCCAAATTTCTTTCAACTCTTTTCTTGCATTGGCCAGCCGCGATTTGACGGTTCCGTTTGGAATCTTGAGAGCTACGCTGATCTCTGAGATGCTAAGTTCTTCAAAGTAATACAAGCTAAGGACAACTTGTTTTTTTATATCTAATTTTTCTAGCAGCTCTTTAACGCCGGTGTCTTTTTTTTCTTGGTGTTGATGACTTTGAATTTCTTCGATACTGAGCTGTCTTGCAGCTTTGCTCTTCTTTATCCAGTTAATTGATTTGTTTGTTGTAATTTTATATGCCCATGCCTTGAAATTCGCAGGGTCGTGCAGTTTTCTCAAACCTTTTATAATGCCGAGCCAGCTTTCCTGCGTAATCTCCCAGGCCGCCTCGGAATCTGACGTCAGTCGATATGCGTACACCCACAACCGCTTCTGCCATCGTGATACGAGCGCATTCAGAGCCTTTGCCCTGCCATCCTGGGCATCCATAACCAGCAGTTGGTCGACAATATTTGAGCTTTGTTCTTCCACCTGTTTTCTTAGTCTTGAAATCGGAGCTACAGGTTCATTTTGCTGATGAATTTTTCGGGAATTTATCGCTAACTGCCTGTTGTTGTCCAGTTTTGGGTTGAAAACTGGTGTTCTTAAGGTTAGTTTTTTTCGAGTGTCTCATACGGCTCTGGAAACGGCATTAGAGGTGTTATCTGTATCAATATAAGCAATGTTGGCCTATTAGAACGAATAGTCACCTACAAAAGAACAGGAACTGAAATGAGCGATGGCTTTATAAGGGTAAAAGGCAAAGATTTTTGCCTTAATGATAAAAAAATAATCTTGCGCGGCTATGGTATCGGCACATGGTTGAATCTTGAACATTTTATGATAGGTATTCCCGGCACAGATTCGCAAATCCGAACTGCAATTGCTAACGCATACGGCAAAAAGAAAGCTAAAGAATTTTGGAAAAAGTTTTACAAGTCGATGGTTGATGAGAGTGACTTCGAGTTTTTAAATGGCCTTGGGATTAATACAATCAGAATACCGTTTAATTACAGGCTCTTTGAAAACGACCAGGAGCCGTATTCGTATATGGAAGAAGGATTCGAAGAAATTGATCGAGTATTGCGATTATGTGAACAATATGAACTCTATGCCGTTTTAGACCTTCATGCTGCTGTTGGTGGACAAAATCCGGATTGGCATTCCGATAATGCGATAGGGGAAAGTCTTTTTTGGGAGTACGCTGATTTTCGCAAGCGAACCATATCGCTGTGGAAATATATTGCGAATCGCTATTCATCCAATAGATGGGTGGCGGCCTATGATTTACTCAACGAGCCGGTTCTGCTGATTAGAGACAAGAAAATCGCAAATCAATTTTTCGAGGACCTTATCGGTGAGATTCGCAAAGTAGATAGCAATCATCTTTTGTTTGTCGAAGGCGATATGTACGCTACTCGATTTGAATTATTCGAGCCGTTTGAAGACCCGAATGTCGCGTGTAGTTTTCATTTTTATCCATTTTTGCATCAACGTCTATATACAAAGCAAAATCAAAAAGAAGAAATTGAGCATGTTCTTTTCGAAAACGTTTCTTTAAGAGATATATTTGAAAGACTGAAACGTCCCGTATGGTGTGGGGAAACAGGGGCTTTGTATAATTGTGGTGATAGAGCCAGGCATGAGGGTATGCTCAGAGACGTTCTTGAAATTTATGAAAAGCATGGGATATCATGGTCTGTTTGGACATATAAAGATGCACGCAGTATGGGTACGGTTCATCCAAAAGAAGACTCGGAGTGGGTCTGTTTCTCGAAGTTAGCAAAACAAAAATGGGATTTTTGGGAAGAGTTTAAATCACGAGGCAAATATGTCGAGGAGCTTATTGGTAAATATTCGGCAGATGTTTCCGAACTCGAAAAACAAAAAATAGGTTTCCGTGTTTTGGCCAATTATCAGCTTGTTTTGAAAGAAGCTTATTCTAAAATATTTAAAGACATTCCTTTCGAGTTGTTTTTGAGCTATGTAAATTCATTTAATTATAATAATTGTGAGGTTTGGGACGGAGTTGTTAATATTGTGACGAGTCATACGAAATCGCAAAAGTAATTAACTAAAACCGGCCGGTTGATACTGTAAGGTCCAGCCATAACAGATTCGCCGGTCCCTGCTGCATCCAACATTCGAGATTAGCTACTCTGGCGAGTTTTAGTTATGAATTTTTCGGGAATTTATTGCTAACTACCTGCTGTTGTGCAGTTTTGGGTTGAAAACGGGTGTTCTTAAGGTTAGCTTTTGTTTGCTTTGGAGAGGTGTCGGAGCGGCTTATCGAGCAGCCTTGGAAAGGCTGTGTAGGGCTTGTCCCTACCGCGGGTTCGAATCCCGCCCTCTCCGTTAAATGATATTGTATTTATTGTTATTGGCTGCCTGCAAATACGGTTTTGCAATGGCGGCAAGCTCTTTTTTTGTTGCGAGGTCAGTTGTGTTTTGCTACAGTCGCTCGCAGATTTAGCGGGCCGATTTTGGGCAGGTAGCTCAGTCGGTAGAGCAACGGACTGAAAATCCGTGTGTCGGCGGTTCAATTCCGCCCCTGCCCATTTCTTCTGCCCCCGTTCCAACCGTTGCCAAGTGGTGACGTTCGTTGTCTAACTCCCCATCTTCCAAGTGGTTATTGATGCCATCTGTTTCCTGGAGATCGTCTTGCTGATTGCCAACCACTGACGACCGGTCATATCCAGAGATAGCCGTAGGTGTCAAAAAAGGTGTCGATTTTGGTGTCAACTGCTTGATGTCGCTTTGGCCAGTATTGACAGGTTCATTATCCGTTCCGGTTCGCTTTACTACCGTTCGATTTCTCTCGGCAGTTTTGTTAGTATCTCTATGAAGTTGTGGTAGATTTTCTATTGCTCGTCGTTCATCATACAGGTTGACATGACTATACACATCCAGCGTCAAGGCCGATGTGCTATGTCGTGCAAGTGTTTGTGTTTCTTTCACTGTTGCACCGCTCTTGCCAACGTGGCTTATGAACGTATGCCTAAGACTGTGAAAGTCAGCGTATCGACTACTTTCATCTTGATAGGGTATACCAGCAGCCTCAAGGTCTTTACATAGCATTGCAGCACCTTTTGACTTGTTAAATCTCGGAAATACCTTGTCGCTCAATAAAAATCCGCTCTCTGTAAACCATTGTCTAAATAGGTTTGCTACATCTCTGCGAAGTGGCAGGATTGCTTGTTTGTCATTTTTTGTGTAGCCTGCCAGAACCGTCACAGACGGCTCAGATTCGCTCAGATTAAGCGAACTCCACGTAAGGGATGCTAACTCACTTGCTCTGAATCCTGTGTTCAAGGCCAGCGTGTAAAGCATATAACGCTGTTTACTCGTCAAGTTGTGATGTTTTGAGCCTTGCAGCGTAGCGGCCAATAGTGCGTTTATCTCATCAAGCGACAAAGCCCTGCGTTCTCTGCGAATATCCTTTTGTGCGTTCTGGCGTTTTAAGTGTGATAGAGGATTTTCACCTATTCGCTGGTCAGCTACCATCCAGTTGAAAAAGCTTTTGATAGCGGTCAGGTAGTAGTTACAGCTTTTTGTGCTCAGCCCTGCTTTTTTACTTTCTGCAAGATAGCGTTGCACTCTGGACGGCTGCACATCTGAAAGCAGGACAAACTTACAGCCATTCAATATAGCCTTTACTCTGTTATGAGTAAGTCCTGCGTGATCTATGGTGCATCCCTTATCGAGTAGAGATTGCTTGAAGTCCGCCAAGTGTTCTATTAAAGGCTTTTTGCGATGTTTTTTATACCTGTCAACAACACCTGCCCTGGCTAATTCAGCTTCTTTCTCAAGTTTAGCTGCGAACTGCTGACTGGCCGCCTTATCCTTGAAAGCTTTTACTCTCCGCTCAATACCTTCCGCATCACGATATTTGATATGCCAGCACTTAGACTGCTTTTTTATCTTCCTACCATCTACAGCTTTTGTGTACTTACGTTTATATACGCTTGCCATCTATTTCACCCTACCTTCTTGCTTATGACTGCATTTATACAGCTTGCCAAATACGATAGCAAAATCCAATGATAGCAGCAATCCAAAGAATTGCTGCAACAATCATACCACAAGCTACAAAACCCTCGCCCCATGCTTCTTTTCCCTGATTCAATCCGTAATAAGTTTCAAAGGCTTCTTGTTCCCTATCTTCGCTGTTATCCAGGAAATGACTCATTTGTTACCCTTTCATCTGGAAACCAAATCAAGTCCAAGTGTCTCTGTTAATCTTGATGCAGTAGCTAAGGTTATTCCGCGTTTTCCATTTATAAATCGTGATAACACAGGTTGTGAGACGCCAGAATCTTTAGCTAATTGATAAATAGTCAAACCACTTCTTTTGATAGCTAATCGAATCTGTTTTTCTAAATATGTCTCTTTCTTTCCCATCATTATAAAGTATAGCATATTTTCTTTTATATGTCAAGTGGTATACATGCTATTTTATTGCTTTTTGTTCTTTGCAACATACTCATATCTTGTAGCTCTGGTAGCTGTATTTTTTTCAATTATTTTCAATACTTCATCGACAACCAACATTTGCAATAGCTTGTTAGCCCACGTTGGAGATACTCCTAATATTCCAGCAGCACTGCGACAAGACAGCCAGAAGGGTTCTGGAGCGGTTAATTGCTGAAGCTCATAGCAGACTCTAACTAATAGTTGAACTTCTGGGGAATCGTACTCTTTGGATTCGGGTAGGCTATCTTTAGCGTTAAGTGCTTTTGTTACTGCTTTTTTCAACGTATCATCGCCTTTGGGGTATTTGACTCTTGTCCAGCCATAAGCAAAATCAGCCCAGGTCTTGGTGAACGGTTTGGTTCCAATCACAGGGAGTGCTTCTTTGTGCCATTGCTTAACAATGGGTTTCAATTCTTTGGCAGGCAACTCAGCTAACTCTGGAATGCCCTTTAACCAGCGACAAAAATCAAAGATTTTCTTGTTACGCTCACCTTCTTTCTTAGGTAGTGTATCAATAATTGCCTTGTTGATTTGTTCTAATATATTTGTATTCAAACCCTTTATTTGCAAATCTTGGATATGTTTAACCTTATCTATATGTGTATATATTGCTTCTATTTCTTCTATATCTTCTATTTCTTCTGTCTCTTCTGTAAACTTATCTAATCCCCAGGCAAGAGAGTCAAGTTCAGGCAGTTCTCCATTTGGTGGAATGATCCATTCATAGACTGTTTTCTTATCAGGAAGGATCGAAGGTGGTAGTAAGGCATATTTACGAGTAGCCAATATGTCTATATTGTTGTAGCTTATGCTCTTATCCAGTTTTGACCGACAGTAGACGTGTGTACCACGAGAGGTTCTGACGGTCGGCAATGTCTCTGCGAGTTTTGAATGGTCCTTTTTCCACCGCTCATACAATTCCATTGAGTCGAAATCAATGATCGTAAGCCCTCCAGATACTTCCCCTACCACGACAGCCAAGTTTTTAATCCTGTTATTACCGAACCAAACTTCCAGCTCTTCTTCAGTGACCCTCTTTGTTTGATATTGTTTCCAGGGAAAATCCCTTGGAGGTTTCTTCTTGAATCCGATAGGAATAACGTTCCAGCCTTGCTTATGATACTCCAAGGCATACTTCAAAATTGTTTTGTTATTATCTTGTTTTTTCACTTTTGTTCCCTCCATACTGCATAATCTTTTCGTACTCTTCGTCTGCCAAAGGATTCTCTCCTTCAAGGGCTATGTATGATAGGAAATCACATCTTTCATTCTCTGGGTCTCCTGAATGACCTCTGACCCAAATGAAATTGACCTCATGTTGCTCACACAGCGGCAGTAATCTTTGCCACAAGTCCACATTCTTGGGTTTCTTTCCATGTTTTTTACGCCAATCCTTAGCCTTCCAAGCGTGCACCCATCCCTTTGTCATCGCATTAACTAAGTAACTTGAGTCAGAGTACAAGGTGACAATAGAAGGTTCTTTGAGTTCTTTCAGACCAACAATGGCTGCCATAATCTCCATGCGATTATTCGTGGTGAGTTGGTAGCCAGCAGAAAGCTCTTTTCTTGTACTGCCAGATAGCAAGACAACGCCATAACCTCCTCGGCCTGGATTAGGCTCACAAGCACCGTCCGTGTAGATCGTAAAACGCTTAGGTTCCGTGCTTCTTCTACTCTTTGAAATTGTCTTCATAATTGTTCCCTCTGTAGGACAGTTAAGTTGTCAAAAACTTCACTTTCTCCGAGACATCCTCCGCCAGTCCAGTTTGCACACGTTTGCCTTATGAAGCTTGTTAATGAGCTACGCATCTATTTCCCCTCCGCTTGTTTCATTGCTTCAAAACTTTTTCTGTCGGGACAATTCCAACTAATCCAGTATTCAATATCCGACTGTCTCCACCGAACAGAACCGTTGATTCGCACCGGAGCAGGGATTTTCCTGCTACTATTGAGTCTAAAGATTTGACGTTTACTCAGACTCAGAATTTGCCCTACTGCTTTTGCTGTTAGAAGATTTGTGTTCGCCATTTGCATCACCCTTCAACAAAAACAACAATTTGTCTTCAACTATCCAAAAGGGGCTACAAATGACGTGGCGATGCTACAAACCGTGTAGCACATGAAAAAAATTGTGAAGTTTCTTACAACTCCCAGGGGATTTTTGTTTCTGGTTGATAGACGAGTTGTGTACCTGCATTGATTGAGTTTTTGAGGTGGAGATATAAAGCGGGAATTTCTTTCTCTATTGAACCAAGTGCTCTTTTAATTGCATTTGAAACAGCTTTACGGGCTTTATCCGCTGTGTCTGAAAATGTGGTGCTCTGCCCACTCAACATTTGAGATTGTCTTATATATTTCTGTATCGCTTCCCTTTGCTCTGATAGTCGCTGAACCGTCCCCAAATCGTTATTACTCTCTGCTTCTTCAAGTTCACTGGTGATTTCACTCAGCCGCTCATTGCAGGACCTCAAAGTGGCTTCATCAACGACATCCTGTAGAGTGAAAGAATCGATACTCAAAGTTTCCTGGCCTGGTCCCTCTGTTGACCTATACAACTCGATAGCCGAAATTGTGTCGTTAGGCTTCTGCAAAAGTCGGTGAATATGAGACATTCCCCTTTCATCATTGAGCAAGGTAAAATTTCCCTGATATTTTACTACCCATACATGTCCCTGCTTGCAGAATACGTTGTCCTTGCTTTGATATTCACAAGCTAATATCGGCTGACTGAATACTCTATTCAATTCAAGCATCAGACTATCGAGAGCATAGATGGTTGCTTGCCAATTTAGGCATCGTTGCTTTTCTTCTTCCTCTTCATAGTGACGCATGGCTGCGAGTTCACCTGTCGCCCAATCATCGTAGTGCTTTTGAGCAGTTAGCCATTCATCTTCGTTATATTCAGAATAATCAGACATTTTTTCCTAATAAATGCTTTGAGGGCAAGGTTACCAATTTGCAAGAATATCCTGCAAGATTTCGAGCTTATCACTCAAATCAATTTCATAGCTCTGTCCAATTTCAACAATCCTTGGCCAAAAAGCCTCAATATCTTCACCGATTTTTCCCTGTTCTTCTCCAGAGATATTTACAGGGTCTTTCAAGAATTCTTTGAACCGTTCATGGATAGACTTGAACTTCTCAAATTCTTCTCTGGTACAAATTTCAAAAGATTTGCCCGTTTCAGTCATGCTTTTCTCTCTTGCCAAAACGACTTTAGTAAACCTTCATTCTTGCTTTTGGTTCACCACCTTTTTGTCTTTGAAACTAAGAATCAGGCCGCCCACTATAAGTCCTATCAACAGCGTTCCCACACCGAACTTGCCATAGTCTGGACTTCGGTATCTTTCAAACTCAGCAAATGGATTATAAATATGCTCAATAGCCCAAAGCACAATAGCCACTATCCCACACCACATTGATATAATTTGTTTTCGATTCATTGTCTCACCCTTTTCCGCAGGACTCTGAACAAATCCTTGAAGACACCGAAGAATTTGTAGGCCGACAGTTCAACAACATATCTTAATTCATTGATTTATCGGCAATTAGTTTGGGTTGTATAAGTGAGTTCTGCTCCACTTCTTCCTATATAGCCACATTTGCGCTCTCTTGGTTTTTATTGTATGTTTTTATTGGAAGCGGACTTTAGATACAGTTGCTCATGTCAACTGTCCCACAGAAAAAGCCGATATAGTATAAGCGGAAATAAGAGTCAGGCTTTGGAGGAACCGCCAATACCCACGACATATCAGAGAGGGACATTATGAAAAAGAAGCATTGGTTTTTGAAAGCAGAGCTTTTGGTCCTATTATGCCTTGTAGTTCTGTGGATTGTTGATCTACGAACTGATTGCGTTCCTCGTGCCGCTGCTGGAGCACTCAGACAAGTTGTCCGAGTAGCCCCAAATTGTAGATGTGCCCATGAGCTTCTTTACGATACCTACGTCATGTTAGGACGCTACGATGATGCAGACGAGGCATCTGAACAGGCTGACTTCATTGCTTGCAAAAGGGCTGTCCAGTTAGACCCGAATGATGCACAGGCACATTTCAACCTTGGATATGCGTACTACGATACGAATGACTTTGAACAGGCGATTGAGAGCTATAAAGCTGCTATTAGTTTAGACCCTACATACATGCGTGCATACGGGGGTCTTGCAGCCTGCTACTGGGAAACTGGCCCATTTACAAAAGCTGTAGAGACCTGGGAACGAGCTTTAGAAGTTGACCCAGATTATAACCTCGCACATCTGGACCTTGCTTTCAACTATACTCACTTGGGTATGTATGAAGAAGCGATAGCGGAATGGAAATATCTTATCGAGCTTGAGCCTGACATGGCAGCCTTGTACGTGTTCTTGGGGCGGAATTATTATGCTGCGGGCAATTATGCACAAGCAGTAATAGCCTACAAACAGGCAGTGACTCTCAAACCAGAACATGAACAAACACACTATGAACTTGGCAAGGCGTATCTACAAACGGGTGAAAAGGATTTTGCATTGGAGCAATACAAGATACTAAAAACTCTGGACGAAGAATTGGCTAATGAGCTTTTTGAACTTATTCACGAGTAGATGAGCTACATCGTAAATCTATTCTGACGATTGTAGTACTATGTGTATGAGCCAAAAGTCACACTTTCGGGAGAGGTAAAAATGAAAAAAGTAGCTGTGCTGTCAGTGTTGCTATGCGTTGTGGCTGGTTGTAATACCTCAGTTAATTCAGATAACCAGAAACGAGAAGCTATAGGGTGTGCAAGAAATTGGAAGGCTCAGGGCTACAATTTTGACCCTAATTCCATGACTTGCAGGCAAATGTTCCTGAGAGTCCAAACTATACAGAGAGCAGAGTATTGGAAGCAAAAAGGTTACAACCTTGACCCCAATTCCATAACAATAGATGAAATGGACCGAAAGGTTAAGGACATTGATAGGGCCAAGTACTGGAAAAAGAAGGGATATGACTTTAATCCTTACTCAATGACAGCACGTGAAATGGACCGACAAGTCGAAGAACTCGATGAAGCAGAGCGTTGGAAAAAGCGGGGCTATTATTATGACCCAAACACCAAAACGGTGTACCTGAGTGAGAAGAAGTGGACGAAGCTTGAGTCTTTGGCAGGCATTCATGGAACGTCGCGTTTTTGCCCACGCTATTCTGTCGGCCACCATGTCTTTCACTCCGACACTCATACTACCGGCTTTCTCGACAGGTGGGACTCTTCTGACAATCTACGACATTCGCCAAGGACTCACTCCGTGCTCCCGAACCTGCCACCTCTTGCGTCAAACTCCTCCACATCTTCTCTTGACCTCGGAGAAAGGACTAAGAATAGGACATACCTTCTCGGAGAAAGGACTAAGAATGGGATATACCTTGGTCAATGGAGTGTAAATAAGTTTGACCCGCATTCTATTAGCAATCCCTTTGGAGCCGGAAATCGGTTCAACCTAAACAGCATAAATAATGAGTTTGGGAAGTATGGCAGTAAGTTCAGCTCATATTCCCACCGCAACCCTTTTGCGACTAACACACCCAAGTTGTACGACAGTCAAGGAAACTACAGAGGCAAACTAAGTAGCAACCCCTTTGACCTTGACTCAATTTCCAATCCATTTGGACGCTATGGCAACAGGTTTTCCCCAGACAGTCCAGACAATCCATTTGGCCAGGGATTGTCCATCTTTGGAGAGGAGTAGACAGGCCCCTCACTATGTTTTACCGAGAAGGAATGGTGAGAAAAGATACGGAACTGGAATACCCACAAATTTTCGGTCAGTAATATCAGAAATAATTCTTCCGAATCCCTTTCAAGTATGTAGTTAATAAGCTAAGTCCTGCATCCATTTGACCTTGCATAATTTCAGGCCAGTTGCATGGAAAATGGATTTTTCTTTCATAAACGCTGTTTCTTGAGAAAGAGACACACCTATTGTCTTTCAACACTTAAACGTTCAGTGTGCGTCCCGCACCAGACATATCCTGGAACAGTAGATAAGAGGCTGTTTTGTTCAGAGCACATATAAATTGTCGAACGGTTTTTACCTCCCCTAACCAAACATTAGAAATCCGATCTACCTACTCCCTATGGTCTCAAAAAGTAGCTGTAAACAGTCATTGGAAAACAGCCAGTTAAATTAAGACCTTTACCGAAACGACCGATATATAATAAAGCAAGAAAACCTTATCATAATGGGATTAAGAAATCTTATTGAGCGAGGGTAAAATGAGCGAGAACATTTTACATAAATGGCCTCACTTAATGCTTATTGTTATAGCCGGAGCGTTTGTTTCACTCGTAGCGATTTTTAGTTATCGTATGGGTGCTAAGAACCATAAAATCTCTATCGCTGAACCAGAAACAAAAGTGATCGTTGTTGAATCCCCCAAAACAGCACCCTTAGAAGACACTGCTTGTGCCAAAGTATCCGAAAGTAGTCAAAGGATAAACCAAAAGGATGAATACTCAAAAAAACGAATGCAGAATGAAGTTTTAGAGACACGTGTTCCGAACAAAACGTCAGATACTCTACAAAAAAGTTATCCTATACCATACATACCGAGAGACGCATCCCCATGCCAAACTCTATCTTTAAGAAAAGAGGCTTATGAGGCAGTGGCAAAAATAGAATATGAGAAAGATATGGCAAATGCAGGGGCAAATAAATCCCTTCAAGAAATTGCCAGGCAAAAGTATGTCTTAAATATGAGCAAAATTAACGACTGGCATAATTTGATTAGCATGAAGTTTCAAATTATTCGCAAAACCGATTTGTTGAATTTTAACGAGAAAGAATTAGCAAAAAGAAAAATTTTAAGAAAAAGTTATGACCCCGTAGTTATTCCTAAATAGCCTGTTAAAATTTTCGGCTCTATTTATGGCGTGACCCCCGAAAACTGTACCATTGCGAATTAGAGGGTATCCGTAAACAATAGTCGGTTTTTGAGTGAAAGGGATACCCAAATGAAACGCAAGTATCACACAGCAGAACAAATCGTC
>Ga0315543_1002740_pt1 | contig 16641 bp, 22 predicted proteins | sample SalMarSW160210MG_2_FD_203098 | JGI IMG/M metagenome (GOLD analysis project Ga0315543, IMG submission 203098) | Salt marsh sediment microbial communities from the Plum Island Ecosystem LTER, Massachusetts, United States - Salt Marsh Sediment SW1601-210 ...
CGGCGGGCGGGCTGATCCATCACTCCGACCGCGGCAGCCAGTACTGCGCCTATGAATATCAACGGATGCTCAGCCATTTCAACCTGAGGGCATCGATGAGCGGCACGGGGAACTGCTTTGATAATGCGCCGATGGAGAGTTTCTGGGGAACGCTTAAGCAGGAGCTTGTCCATCACCGCCGGTACAGGACCAGGCGGGAAGCGATTCAGGACATTACCGAGTATATCGAGATCTTCTATAACCGGCAGCGCAGACAGGAAAGACTGGGATTCCTGTCACCGGCGGCATATGCCCGGAAATTCTATGCCGGACAGCTGGCGGCATGAAAGGTTTGGTGTCTATTTTTGACATCCGACCTCACTGGCTTACTTGTCTAAAGTTCACAATTAATCCTGTCAACACAAATCTTCCCTACAGATTAACCATTCTGTCTCCCCATATTTTAGCGGAATGGGTGATGTTCTTTCTGTAGTGACAAGTTATCCTTAATGTGAGATTTTCGTTTTCCCTTGGATTAACTTGCTCGTAATAACAATCAATAGCCAGTATATAAAAGTAAATAGGAGGGGATGATAGAGATGATTCAGGTCAGCGAGATAGCCTCCATGGCTATTCTTGAGACTTTACAGGCAAGCGGTGTAGGACCTGATAAAGGGTTACGTCTGAATCAAGAAGCAAAAGGTTTATCCTTGCATATTGATACACCTAATAATAACGACAATGTTATCTGGCACAATAAAAGTGTGGTTCTCGTTGTTGATCGGGATACTGAAAAAATGATTGGTGATGCGTTGGTAGATATAGAAGAAGGGCCAGAAGAGGCTCGCCTCGTATTACGGCGTAATACAGGTAAAAGTAAAGCAACGTATGAATATCAATGTTAAACACTCCCGAAAGGCTTAAAAACTGTAAATGAGGAGGTCGAGATGGCTCTATCTGGAAAATATGGAAGGGTAAACATCCCGGGCATTGGTGATGAAGAACCTGTGTTTATACTACGTGCCCAAGATAAACTGTCTGAAGCGACGATAGAGATGTACCGCATATTAGCATTATCGCACGGATGCCGGTTGGCAGGCTCACTGCAGAAAGAAATCGATAGCTTCAGCCAATGGCCAGGCAGCAGGAAAATGCCAGATTGACGCTTGACCATGGAGGAATTACTTTAAAACAAAGCCCCTCAAAGAATGTCAAATAATAGTTAGGGAGGTTTAGATATGTTTTATAAGATATTGGTTTGCCTGGACGGCTCCAAGCTTGCCGAGCAAATCTTGCCTTACGCTGTAGAGCAGGCAAAACGTTTCAATAGCAGCATGGTACTCCTTCAAGCCTATATGGTGCCGAGTACGGAACTTGCGGCGGCAACTCCTGGTGGCCCTGTAGTCACACCGCAGCTACTGCAACAGGAAGACCAGAGGCTAAAAAATGAAGCCGCGGTATATCTCGAAGAAGTAGCGGAGCAATTGAGAGAAGAAGGCCTTGATGTCGCCTGTGTCGTCTTGAATGGTGTAGCCGGTGACGTTATTGTTAGCTATGCCCAGAATGAGCCGGTGGATCTAATTGCGCTGGCAACACATGGGCACAGTGGCCTCGGGCGAATTGTCTTCGGTAGCGTAGCCGACCACGTTTTAAGAGAATCGGGATTGCCGATCCTGGTAATAAAACCGCAGGAAATTGAAGACTAACACGTTAATTATCTACAAATAGTCTTGAAACAAATGCATTCATAAAGGAGGTAACTTCCGAAACAGGAAAGTAGTAATATGTTTGAAAAGATACTAGTGTGTCTCGACGGTTCCAAATTCGCTGAGCATATCTTGCCTTACGCAATGGAACTATCTCGACAATTCGACAGTAAAATAGTTTTACTCCGGGTACTCGACACTTTTCCTGGTATCGTCAAAACCATGGGTGAGGCTGAGCTGGTTGCACAAGAGCCGGAACCGGTAAATATCACAAACAATGAGGCTGAGGCAATGGCCTACTTGGAAGGGTTGGTAGCGTATCTGGAAGAAAAAGAGCTCAAAGCTGAAGGTTTTATTATAAAAGGCGCACCTGATGAAGCGATAGTCTCATATGCCAGGCAGCATGATATCGGCCTGATTGCGATGGTAACACACGGGCACAGTAGCCTCGGGCGTGTAGTTAGCGGCAGTATAACCGATGATGTGTTGAAGAAATCAGGAATACCCGTTTTAGCAATCAGGCCGGAAGATTTCGAATGACGAAGCGTTCGATAATAACATCTTGTTAAATTCCCCATTCGATCAGGAGAATAATACCAAGTGATAACATTAGGAACTCACTCCATTACCAACAAAATAGGACGTAGTTAGGTTAAACCTGTCAGTCATTTAATCTTTAACTTCCAACGGAATTACCACAAGATACCCCTTTTGGTATATCTGAATAAGTCGGTTGCAGGATGATTGCTCCATTAAGGCAAAGGTTAGAATGAAAGAGTAACGTTTTTAGGATCAGGGTAACAAGGTAATGGGGAAAAAGCAGCTTAAGCAAGACCAGAAAATGCAGTACCACAGGGAATTCAAAACCGGCGATAAATCCGGTCACAAGACACGAAAGAAAATGGCGGGGAGAAAGGTGAAATAAGAATTTATCATCATAGAATTTTGAAAACTATTTGGATTGGAAAAGTGTGAGTAAAGGAAGCCACAGGAGAAAAAGGAAACCGAACAAACAAAGGAGACTACCTACCATAGTGCCGCCTTCGACCAAGAAGGTAGAAAGCACGCCGGCTACTGAAGCAGCTAAATTCAGACCCGATAAAACGGTGTCTTCTTCAAAAGAAATCCTTATTGCTGCCCCTATTGAACACTGTTTCGGTATAATCGCCAACCAGCTGGAACAGCCCTGTCAGTGGGATTCAATTCTTTTTCACGCCCAGCCGGCATCCGGTATTAGAAGACAGGCAGGCGCTACGAGTCAGGTAATTATAAACCTTGGCGGCAGGAAGGTCGATTCGCAAGCCATCCTATCGTACTACCGGCCAAACCGCAGTATCAGCTGGGTTACCACGGGTAAGCCCAAGGTAAAGGAAGACTGGCATTTAGACATGAAACCGGGAAGCACATCGGTACAGGTTTCCCTTGCCCTTGAGCTAAACAGCTCGATTTTGGAGCGTTTTATATACAAAGCAACACGCTGGAAGCGGGTGGAAGAAGACATTAGTAAAACGCTCAGTCAGATCAAAGAGGCCGCAGAAAGCGCCGGTCGTAAATAAGGTAATGAAATGGATACGGGACATATCGCATTAGTTATTGGTTCAGGAGCCGTTGTCGGCTGGTTTATCTACCGCATCTGGAGAGGGAGGCCTTAGTTATGAATATTGAGTACGGCGCTGAAGTAATCGACAGGGACGGTAAGGCTCTGGGAAACGTTGACTACGTAATACGTAATGCCTGGACAGGTGAAATCAGCAAGTTCAGGATACGCCGAGATTCTCTCGGAAGTGAATTGATGCTCTCACCTGAGGAAATAATCGAGTCAGCAGAAACCAGGATTAAGGTAGATGTTTCTGCCGATGGATTGAGCGATAACTAAGCAAAAGATCCAGCTAGGAGGCAGATACATGTTAAGAATGCAGCGCCCGAACTGTGACTCAGAAAAAAGCCTGTCCTTGGTCCAAGCAGATTATGAAGGACCTTACCGTTGCTGGAAATGCCGGGCGCTATTCAGGATTAGAATCGAGGATGAGGAACTCCTTTCATGTGAGCCGATGAGTGAAGAGGAATTTGAGGAAGAGCAACAAGCGGAGTCTTAATCGGATATGAAGACTGATACAGATACGACAATTGAACAAAATACCAGCGGTAGCCGCGATGCAGAAATGCAAGCGACTTCGGCCAGCATCTACCTCGGTGAAATTGGCCGGCTGCCCCTTCTGAATGCTGAGGAAGAGAAGCAACTTGGTTATCTGATGAAGCATGGCTGTAAGGATGAGGTACTTGAAGCCAGACGGCGATTGATTGAAGGCAATTTGCGGCTTGTGGTCAGTGTCGCTAAGAGATACATAAGACAAGGATTATCATTGATGGACTTAATACAGGAAGGCAACCTGGGACTGATGCGCGCGGTAAACAAGTTCGATTACCGTAAGGGTTACAAGTTCAGCACCTACGCTACCTGGTGGATCCGGCAATCTATCACCAGAGCTATCGCCGATAAAGCCCGAACCATTCGTGTCCCGGTCCATATGCTGGAGTCGATCAAACGCCTCCTTAGCACCAGCCATAGCCTGACGCAAGAGTACGGGCGAGAGCCTACCAACGAAGAACTGGCGACACAAATGGGGGCTTCACCTGATAAGGTAGCTCAGATAGCCAAAGCAGCTAGGCAACCCGCTTCGCTGGAAGCCCCCGTTATGGAGGATAGCGACAGTAACATAAGTAATTTCATTGCGGATAAGTCGGCAGCCCAGCCGATAGATGTGGCCACAAACAGGCTCTTAAAGGAACAGGTGGGTGACATCCTGGCATCGCTATTAGACAGAGAGCGCCGGGTTATCGAAATGAGGTTTGGTCTGAGTGATGGCCGCAGGTACACTCTTGACGAAGTAGGGCAAGTGTTTGGGATTACCAGGGAGCGCGTCCGCCAGCTTGAAAAGAAGGCGCTCGGCAAGTTGCGCCACCCCAAGTACAGCCGAAGGCTGAGGGAATACATAGAGTGAGGCTTATGTATGAAGATAAAATTTGAAGAGACAACAATTACCGATCCCCAGACCAACAGGGATAGAGACGCCGTGGCCGTAATACGTAACGGGTGTCAGGTAGCCTTGCTCCCGGAGGCGGATAGGTTGAGGCGAGCTCTTAACCTGTCTTTAAGTGATGTTGAACACATTGTCGGTCATTTCCAAGAGCTAATGAACCGGCCACCGACCCAGGATGAGCAAGAGTTCTGGAAAGCTGTCCTTGAGTATAAGCGTGGTCAGACTAAATAGAGGAGAACGTTCAGAATGGTCATCACCATCATAAGGCGATGCAGGAGGTCAAAAAGTGGGTAAAGTGAGCACAGTAGAGCTATGTCAGAAACTGAAAGATGAGTCGGAAGCCAGTCAGGATAATAGCGCCGTAAATGATTTGAGGATACGCATTCTCGATTATCTCATAACTTCTCGTATTCCTGATGAAAAGTTTGAAGAAATTCTACAGGGACGGATCAACGACTCTGATCCAACCAAAGAGCAGAGCAAGGTCATCTGCGCTGAGATTCTAGAGGCGTGGGAAAATAGGCATCACAATGAACTATAAGAGTTAATCATTAAGTAAGGAGGTGCCAGATGTTTTGGCGGAAAAAGGAAGGAGTGAAGAAGGAGGAGCATAAGAAGGGGAAAAACGTCAAGAAGATTGAGGGTGAACTGTGGGGATACATGGTTAGTGAACATGGAGTCATAGTTGATATATTGCAAAATCTAAGGCAAGTGGAGCGTCATGGTGTAGTTGAGGGCAAACCGGCAATCATGGTACGCATTTTTGACCCGGCTGCTGTTGACAAAAAGGGGGTAGCTATTGAGGACTATGAGAGCTTGGGTGACAACCCAGAATTAGTACTTTATGAAGGATACTGCCGTGAAACCGGCGGACGGCTTGACATGCACATTGAGAAGAAGTAAGACAAGTAGCCTAGTTCGAGGGGAAGGTCAGAAGTGATAACTGTAACCGAACGTGCCAAAGAAGAGTTAAGAATCGTGCTCATTGATGCTGAGGCGGAGCCAGATGAAGGTCTGCGACTCTTACCTAATTCAGACGGTGTATGTGAATTGATGTTGGATACCGAGCTGTCTGGTGATCTGGTGGTAGAGCACGAAGGTTATAAGGTGCTCCTTATTGGTATAGAGTACTACAAGATTCTGAATGGTAAAACGGTGGGTTGCTGTGATACAGAGGATGGAGCCGTTTTGTTCGTGCGATAGGATACGGTTACAAGAGCGTAAACCAAAAAGGAGGTAAAAATGCTAACAGTAACTGAAAGTGCCAAGCAATTACTGAAAAAAACGTTGCGATCTCATAGTGACGACCCAGAGACCGGTCTGAGATTGTCCATGGATTCGGGTGGACAGTTGGGGATTAAGCTAGATAGCGAGTCAGAAGATGACCAGGTAGTAGAGCATGAAGGAGCCAAGGTATTACTTGTAGCACCCGGGCTGGCAACTGCGCTAGAAGGGAACACGCTCGATGTTCAGGATACTGATGATGGCTCAAAACTGGTTGTTACTAAAGAATAGCAGAATAATAGCAAGGATTAGGTAATTAGATGACATTCAGAGCAAGTAGGAATGAAGCCAACTAATCGAACAGCTAAACAGACGTATAAGTGGATTACTGAGTATTTTGGAAATGGAGGCAACATGGGATGTTTAAGCCTTTTACCTTAATTTCTGGATTTCCTTATGAAATATCACAGCTTATGTCGATGATGGCAGTAGCAGTTTGAAGCTCTCCTTTTGAGGGCTGGCAGGTACACACTAATAGTCTGGCTCAAGTTCACAGAGCAAATAAAAAGGGGGGCGGGAATATTCAAGATAAGACGAAAAGAAAGCTAATGAGAGGGGGGATTAATTATGATAGAGGTGACTATTAACAGCGTAGGGATTAGCCCCATGAATTATCAACGGGTAGTGCTTTTGAAGGAACAGGCAGGTGAGCGCTATCTTCCAATCTGGATTGGCCCCGCTGAGGCCGATGCTATTGCCATAAAACTTCAAGGGGTGGATGTGCCCAGACCTTTAAGCCATGACCTGTTATGGTCAGTCATCGGCACACTGAAGGCTAGCGTTAACTCTATTATCATTAATGACCTCCGGGATGACACTTTCTATGGCAGAATTATCCTTAATGCAGGGGAAGGACAAGTGGAGGTCGATGCTCGACCCAGTGATGCCCTGGCATTGGCTATAAGAGCTAAGGCACCTATCTTTACCGAGGACACGGTCCTAGATAAGGCCGGTCTCTTGATAGATAAAGAAACCGGCCAAGCCACTCCCCAAGAAACGCCCGACGGGAAAAATGTTAGCGAGGACGAGTTAAGGAAACTATCTACTTTCACTGATTTTATCAACACTCTTGATATGGATGATTTTGGTGAAGGTAGACAGGAAAAATAAACGCAGGTCTGAACGATAGTACATGCGTGGTGTCATCCAAGTTCCCAGTTCCGGTTACGTTTCAAGCTGAGATAACAACAAAAAGTTAAGGTTGGAGTTAATGGGAAAGAAAGGAAGTAAGAAGACAGCCAAGAAAGCATATAAACAGAGCGCTGCTTACCTTAAGAAAGGGGCTAAGAAGCAAAAGGGGAAATAGATAAGTAGTGGAAGTGGAAAGAGACACAGTCGAAATTATAGGCAGGAGGTTCTTGAAATGCCAGCAAGAAGCCTGTGAGTGGAACGTAGGCTGGCTTGGTAGTCTTGAATGGACGGAAGAGGCAGGCAAGGGCACCAGGCTTTGTAACCTGGGTGCAATAGCTATGATCGAGGATAACGCAATGCCACCGGATGATTGCCAGCAGTGGTCGGCAGTACTTGAACTGGCACGTGCTGAGTTCAAATTTTGAGAACTATCTATCTCCATAGCATTAAGGAGGTTAATTGAGAATAGAAAGTCCCAGATATACAGAGCGCTTTGGCTCGGTCAGGATCAATGACGTGCAGAAGGTACTGGAGCTGGACTCAGGCAGGTCCAAAGAACTGCCACTGCAAGAGAATATCGCCGTAGAGAAAGTTGAGGAGGAAGCTACAAAAGACCTCGAAGGGAAGATGGCCATAGTCATCCCTGTTAAAGATGAGAGTCTCAAGCTATTCGAAGGTGTTGTCAGCGGCATCCCCCACGAGTGCCTGACGATTGTGGTCTCCAACAGCCAGAGAAAGCGGGTTGACCGCTTCAAGATGGAACAGGATGCACTGAAACAGTTCTGCCACTTTACCCGCCGAGAGGCTCTGATTATCCATCAAAAAGACCCCATACTGGCCCAGGCTCTTGCCGATGCTGGCTACAATTCCATTCTTGGTGAGGATGGGCTGATAAGGAACGGCAAGGCCGAAGGTATGGTGGCGGCAATGTTCATAGCCATTATTGCTAAAAAAGATTACGTAGGCTTTATCGATGCGGACAACTATTTCCCTGGCGCAGTATGGGAGTATGTCAAGTGCTATGCTGCCGGCTTCAGCATGGCCAAGTCACCATACTCGATGGTCAGGGTTCTGTGGCGTTACAAGCCCAAGATATCGGCAGGGATGTACTTTAAAAAATGGGGGCGTGTATCAGAGAAAACCAACAGATGCATGAATTCCTTGATATCAAACAGGACCGGATTTGAGACTGAAATTATCAAGACGGGTAATGCCGGAGAGCATGCCATGAGCCTGAGGCTGGCAGAGATACTCACTTACGCCTCAGGCTACGCCGTGGAACCCCAGGAATTAATGTCGATCTTAGAAGGATTTGGCGGTGTCCTGCCCATGGCAAATCCTACCGCTGCCAAGCATGGCATAGAGATATTCCAGACCGAGACCAGGAATCCCCATCTTCATGAAGAAAAGGGCGGCCAGCACCTTACTGTGGAAATGATCTTGCCTGGTTTGGGGACTATCTATCACTCTCCCCTCTGTGAAGCAGAGACCAAGCAGGTAATAATTAACGAACTGATGCAGCAGAACGCCATTGAGCTTGAAGGAGAGCCGCCGGTACCACGCTTTATCAAACCGCTCAAGAATATCGATGTTAAGAAATTTACCGATGTAATGGCCGAGCATATGGAATCATATTCGGCACTGGAGGAGCATAAATAATGAAAGCAGTCATTCTTGTCGGTGGAGAAGGAACGAGGCTACGCCCATTGACCTGCAATACGCCCAAGGCGATTGTGCCTATTCTGAACCAGCCTTTCCTGGAGCACCTCATACTTTACCTCAAAAGGCATGGGATAACAGAGGTCATCCTGGCTATGGGCTATCTACCTGACCCTATTCAAGAATGCCTTGGCGATGGTAGCCGATTAGGCGCTCAAGTGCGTTACGTGATGGAAGATTCACCGTTGGGCACGGCAGGGGCAGTGAAAAATGCCGAATCATATCTTGACGGGCCGTTCATCGTCTTTAATGGCGACATTCTGACCGAGATAGACCTCACGGCCATGATAAAGCGACATCAGGAAACCAAACCCAAGATAAGCATAGCACTGACACCGGTAGACAATCCTACCATTTACGGAGTAGTGGAGACTGATGGCCAGGGTATGGTCAGGCGTTTTGTGGAGAAACCAAGCTGGGATGAGGTCACCACGAACATGATAAATGCTGGCATATATATTCTGGAGCCAGAAATTCTGGCACAGATTCCGACCTCAACACGCTCCATGTTCGAGCATGATATCTTCCCTTCGCTGCTTGACAATGGTGAGCCCATCTTGGGCTATCCATCTGATGCTTACTGGATTGACATAGGCACGCCGGAGAAATACCTGAAGGCACACCACGACCTGCTTTTAAAACAGGGTAACGGTCATGTCCAAACTGAGGGTGAAAGCCAAATACACCAGACGGCAACAATTGAAGGGCCGGTTCTCATCGCCGAAGGGTGTGCTATTGCTGAAGATACTAGGATAAAAGGTCCGGCAGTACTTGGACCAAGGTGCAGGATTAACAATGGTGCCATTATCGAAGGCGGCGTATTGTGGAATGGGGTAAATGTAGGGAAGATGGCAGAACTCAAGGACTCCGTTGTCGGCTCCGGCAGCCAGATTCAAGAGAGATGCCATATCCCTGAATGCTGTGTTCTGGGGGATAACGTTAGGGTTGAGTCGGGGTTAAAGATGGCTAATGCCACCAAAGTTGAGCCGGATACCTGTCTTAGCTGAGTGATGTTCCAGGGGGACGATATGATAAGAGTTTTGAAAAACCCGGAGGAAATAAAGGTCACGAGCAATATAAAGGGGGTACCAGTCCACCTTACTAGGGCTGGCAAACAGGAGAAGATAACCGCGATATACGACAGGTGGGAAGAGGAGCCAGAAAAGAATTACTTCAAGATTAAAACAAGTCGGGGGCATGGCTATGATATTTTCCATGACTTACCAAACAATCGCTGGTGTCTTGCTAAAATCTACGATTAATTCAGGCTGGTTACCCTTGAAAGCCGTGACTTTTATTACAGAAAGGAGTTGATATGTCGCCTATATGTGGAATTTTAAACCGTAGTGGTAAAGATGTTTCTGCCCAGATGTGCACAATGATGACTACTCTGGGTCAAAAGGAATATGCCGGAGCCTGGCTGGTTGCCGATGGAGCGCCACAGTGGTGGCAGGAAGGTTCTGAGCCATCGACGGGTATGTTACTTGGCCAGATATCTTTTAATACCAGGGAACAACCTTTGGAACGACCCAGTTTCAGTTGCCGGGGCAACCTGAGTGTACTTTACGAAGGAAACCTCTATAACCGGGAGGAGTTAAGCGCGTATATCCAGTCAAATCACGAGCTTGCTGTTGATTGCGCTGCCGAGATTGTCGCCCATATGCTGGAGGAGAATTATAGAGGCGACCTGGCAACTGCGCTGAAACTGGTAGCACCGGAGCTTGATGGTGCCTATTGCCTAGTAGCAAGCGATGGTAAAAAAGTAATGATAATGAAAGATATGGCAGGTCTCAGGCCCGTTTTCTATGCGCAAACGGATGAGCTAATAGCTTTCGCTTCAACAAAAAGAGCCCTTTGGGAAACAGGTTTTACTGATGTTAAGCCCTTACGGGCTGGTCTATTAGCTTCTTTAAGTAAAGACGGTATCATTTGTGAAGACGTGTGTTCCCTGCAAAAAATGAGGGTTGAGCCCAAATTATATGATATGGCTACGGTTGTAGACCGCTATTGCAATATGCTTGAGAATTCCGTGAGAAAAAGGATGCGGAATTCAAAGAAGTTTGGGGTATTAATGTCCGGAGGAGTAGATAGCTGCCTGATAGCCAAATTAGTTACGGATATCGCGGCTGAAAGCAATGTTCAAGTAACCGCCTACACCGCAGGCTTAGAAAGCACTGCCGATATAAAATCTGCCGAAAAATATGCTCTGGAACTCGGCGTTAACCACAGAATACGTAGATTAACCTTGGATGAAGTTGAATCATATATCCCCCAGGTTGCTTACGCTGTTGAAGAGAGAGACATGGTACAGATTGAAGCTGGTATCGGCATATATGCTGCCTTAGAGCAGGCAAGTCAGGACGGAATACATGAAGTTTTTTCCGGACAGGGACCGGATGAATTGTGGGGTGGTTATACGTGGTATCCAGACGTCATAGCTTCAGAAGGTTACGAAAGTCTACAGGAAAAGATGTTTGATGACCTTGAACGGGGAGACATAGAAACCCTGGATAGAGAAAATAAGATTGCGATGGCTTTAGGTTCAGAGCAAATATTCCCTTACTGTGATAGTGAAATGGTAAAATTGGCGATGAGTGTTTCACCCCGTTTGAAGGTAAAATCTGCGGAAGACAGGACTGGAAAACATCCCCACCGTGAAGCTGCGCTCAGATTTGGGGTACCCAAAGAATTTGCCTACAGAGGTAAGAATGCGGCACAGCATGGCACTGGAGTCCACGATGCTCTTGATATTATCTCGCGCAGGAATGGTTTCACCTCTGAGTTGGTTGACCGAATTGGATATAATAGTAAAGAAGTATGCTTGGAGACTCTGGCCAGTTCCACCCGCTATGGATATCGCTATGCGGAAAAGGAACTATGGCAAACACCGGAGCACGTTCAGTTCTTCCTCGATGTACTCGCCTACAAGTGTGACCTACTCAACGAAGACGAAAGAGGTAAAATTGAGGTGTTCCTGAAGAAGGCCGAGAGTTAAATGATATTCTTAGTAACTTTACTCATGGTGCTCGGAAGTACAAGATGAGAAACTCAGAGCCAAAGCTGGTTGTTTTTACTGATCTGGACGGTACGTTGCTTGACCGTGAAACCTACTCCTACGAGAAGGCTTTACCGGCGATAGATTACTTACGGAGAGAGGGAATCCCTATAGTCTTCTGCTCAGCCAAGACCAGAGCTGAGCAGGAAGTCTATCGTCAGAAGCTGGAGATTACTGACCCATTTATCGTGGAAAACGGGGGGGCTATTTTCATTAATCAGGACTACTTCTCCTTCAACTTTGACTTCCACAGAGTTCAGAACGGATACCAGGTAATTGAGCTGGGTAGTTCATATCGCGAAATCAGACGGATTCTGGAGCAGATAAGCATTGCCATCAGGGCTAATATCAGGGGCTTTGGTGACATGAGTGCCGAAGAGGTGGCTGCGGAAACAGGTTTGAGCCGGGAGGCGGCAAACTTGGCCAAACAAAGAGAGTATGATGAGACCCTCGTGCTGAAAGGAATTCCCCAGGAAATCGACAGCATTCTGCAGGCGATTACAGTAGCCGGACTCAATTACTCCTCGGGTGGCCGCTACTATGATGTCATGGGGGCTAATGATAAGGGTATGGCAACGGGAATCCTTATCGACCTGTTCCGAAGGAAGTTCGGGAGGATAAAGACAGTAGCCATTGGTGATAGCCCCAATGACCTACCTATGCTCTCGGAGGTAGAAATTCCTGTTTTAGTGCAACAGCCAGGCGGTGTCTGGGAAGAAATGGACTTGCCTAACCTCTATCGGGTGAAGGGTGTAGGTCCTGAAGGCTGGGCTAAAGCTATTGAAGAAATAGGAGGTAGTTATTGAGAGCCGGGGTAGCTCAGATTGTCCTTTCTCATGATATCGACACAAATATGAAGAAGCTATCTGCCTTTGCTGAGCAGGCGGCTGATTTGAATCTGGATATACTGTGTTTCCCGGAATGCAGCCTTACCGGATATATGCGAAACTTTCACGATATATACGAAGGCGATATAGAAATGGCTCTGGGAATAATCCACGAACAAGCTGCTAGGTGCAATCTGGATTTGCTTGTGGGTACCCCGTATTTTGATAATGACAGTCTGTTCAATGCCGCCGTCTTGCTGAGACCTGATAAAAGCAGGTCAGTCTATTTTAAGAACATGCTGACCGAATTTGACCAGAAATATTTCACCAAAGGGGAAGGCACTTTATCCTTTAAGGTAAATGGAGCAAAATGCGGAGTCCTGATTTGCCGTGACCAGAATTCCCCCGAACTAGCTAATTTGTATGCCAGAGAAGGGGTGAAAGTCATATTTTATCTGGCCGCCCACTACTATCCACCGGCAGAAGCTCAAAGGAAGTTTGAAAAAAACAGGGCTTTACCAATTGCCAGAGCCGTAGAAAACGGTATCTATGTTCTCAAGGCTAACGCCGTTGGTTTGCAGGACGCTACCGTTAGCCTTGGCAGCAGCTTGATAGTAAGCCCGGAAGGCTCGGTCATCTGTGAGGCCGATAAGACAGACGAGAGTATTCTCCAATGCGATATAGACCAGAGGCTATCGTACTGAGCGGGCTAGAACCTGACCTCCAGGCTTACAATCTCAAAGGGTTTAACAGATAGGCTTATCCTGCTCCCGCTATATTCAACGTCTCCTTCATCCTCTTCCAGTAAGTTTACAACCTTTACTGAAGAAGGCTCCTTGAATAGATCTATTTCTCCCCTGGTTTCTTCTCCCTTGGTTTCGAAAAACCTCATGATTACGTCATCACTGTCTTCTGCCTTTTTTAGAGAAACCAGAATGAGGTTGTCCGGCTTTAGTTCAAAAAATGAAAACTGTGAAGGTAAATCGCCTCCATTTTTTGCCTTCGTTAATTGAAAGCCGATTAAATTATTATTATACTCGTCTGCTGGCTTGTAAGATTTGGCTTCCTTCCATTCTTGCTGATGAGGATAGAGGGAATACTCGAAGGTGTAGCTTTTAAATTCCTGAGCATCAGGAGTCGGTATGGCTGGGCCGGTTACACCGTCCGAAGAGAGCATTAAGATACTCCGCAATAAGGTCATGTAGATTTCGCCATCTCTTATCTCGTGAGCAGGTAGCCCTTTGTTAATAACAGTTATACCCTTATCAGCATCCGAATAATCGATCCAGTTGAGCGCCGGATAGATGCCGGAAGGCTTTTCTACCCAGTTTTCTTCAGGATTGAAGTAGTATTGATTTACGGGTCGGCTTACAACACCGAATTGGGTTTCGGACTGATACTCAGGCGAGTTGATATCGGTAGAGAACTTTACCCTTATGCGTACCTGAGGATGGCGATTATCGAGCGTAGTTATAAAGTCAATACGGGGGAGGTCATCGTAGATGATAATCTTTTTGGTAAGAGATAGAAAGTTATGCCGCCATAGTAATGACCTTAACTTGTCCAGAAGCCGATAGGGCCATCTTAATGAGAAGTAGTCGCTTTCTATATTGATTACTCGCCTGAGCGGGGTCTTTTCGATCTTGAAGCTCTTCATCCTGAATTTGCCATACTTCACCCCGTTGTCGCTTTCGGTCTTAAATGCCTCTTCCAAGTGCTGGCGATGGTAATACAGGTCGCCAATCTCTTCCTCCAGAACCAGTTCATTTCCTCCAGCTATAAATTTCCCGTCTTTGAAAATATCAAGCAGACCACTGGATGGGTCAACCATCACTTTAAAGAACCGATTTTCAATGGTGTTCCCGGTAATACCAATCTTCGAAGTAGCCAGGCCGCGAGGGTTTCTTCTCAAGATTTTATAGGTTCGGTAGCCTAAAGCAGGAACGGTAGCTATAAAGCCTAACTTGACGGTCTGATAAGAATCATCTGCATAACGGGTAAATTCCAAGACCTCTACCTCTATTTCTTCATCCCCACTTTTTAACCCTTCAATCTTTTTGGTCTTTCCCTTTTCAAACCACAGCTCTACCTCGACCCAGTTTTTTACTTCCCAGGAAAGAGAATTGAATACGATAATATCATCCCCACTCTGCAAGTTCCGGGAAATGATAGACAGTAAATCCTGTACCCCGTGTGAGAGGTGACTCTCAAGATAAGCGAAGTTATCTCGTGCCTCTTCATAACATTCGTCCATTCCTGTCCCCGGAGCTACATCGTGAAACGCCCCCCAAAGAATTTTCTTCCAGTTATCCCTAAGCTCATGAGCGGGGGAGGGAATGCCAAGCAGCCAGGCGATGGTAGCCCATTTCTCGCAGGCCAGTATTAGATTTTCGTATTTTCTTAGCTCCTGCTTGATCCATATCCTGCTGGAACAGCAATTCGGAAAAACCTCGGAATATTTCCCTGAATAGAGTTCTCCCTCTCTGATCTCCAGATTATTGGCTTCTTTCTCTACCTGCTCAAAGAAATCTGAGGATTTAGCGATTTTCATCTTCGCATCCCGGTGGTTTCTGTTCCATTTCTTTACGGTGGAGCCGGTATCGGGCTGTGGAAGCGTAACTCCGCTCCCGGATGGCATCAAAATATGAGAAGTAGTGGCAGCTTCTTTGAGCACTCCAAAACTTTCCTCCAGAGTAGAGAAGTCCAATCCAGCTCGATAGCCAAGGGGCATCCAGTGAGCCAATATTCTGGTTCCATCCAGACCTTGCCACCAGAACTCAGATGGCTTATCCCTATCCACGCCTCTACGAAAGGCGAAATATTTATAACCCGATTTCTTATAAATTTGAGGGAGCTGAGCATTATATCCGAAGCTATCTGCGGCCCACATTACCGGCACATCAACCCCGAATTTCTCTTCAACGTATTTCTTACCGAAGAGTATTTCTCTGACTAGTGTTTCCCCGTTGGGTATCATGGTATCCGCCATTAAATACTCACCGTCGGCAATTTCAACTTGTCCTGCCTTAACAAATCTGATGATTCTGTTAAAAAGATAAGGATTTCTTCTTTCAATTTCCTCTAGCAGGGCAGTCTGTTCTATTAAAAATTTATAATCCGATTTTTCCATTAGTTCTACTGCCTGCTTCAAGATTAGCTCGATGTTGATATAAAAGTAGTCTTCTTTAGTAAAGACCCAAACCGCATCATAATGGGTGTGTGGTACAAGATAAACTGTCTGCATCGGAATCTCCAGGCTGATTATCTATTTGCCTCGGGCGATTAATTTTATCGCTTTCGTTCTTCCACTATCTTCCGTAGGCTTTCATAACCTGCCTCATAGTATTCTCTCAGAGAAAAAACCCGGCACACATCACCCTTTAAGTTAAACTGAGACCAACAGATGAGGTAATCTTTAATATGGGTGGTTAATTTGTGGGAACTAAAGGTGTTATAACACTAATCCATTTGGTGTACTTTGTTAATGGCGTTTGAATTTCCAAGATCATCGGTTGTGTTATGTGATAAATGTTATGTGATAAAATAGGGGCTACCTATTCAACATGAACCATTGCCATGATCTTGCCAATGCTATACTAATTTAGTAGGCTTAAAGATTGTGTACATATTTCTTGAGATGAATATGATTAGGTGCTATTAGAAGGAATGTTTGAGGAAACTTTGGTACTAAGTCATTCGATAATCCTGATATTATTGAAAATAAGGTAACATTTACTTATGAAATCTCTCAACAAACAAGTAAGAAGTGACTTGGTGATAGACGTCAACTATTTTTGCCGGTAAACGACAATTATTTTTGCCGGTTCACCTCCTTTTCGTTTTGCTCTGCCGCGCCGGTGCGGTAACTGGGCACGTTAAACTCCAGGATAACCGAGTGA
>Ga0315543_1002744_pt1 | contig 16620 bp, 16 predicted proteins | sample SalMarSW160210MG_2_FD_203098 | JGI IMG/M metagenome (GOLD analysis project Ga0315543, IMG submission 203098) | Salt marsh sediment microbial communities from the Plum Island Ecosystem LTER, Massachusetts, United States - Salt Marsh Sediment SW1601-210 ...
GGATAACCGTAACGGCTTAGATGCACACCCTTTCTGACCTGATGAAACCACCACCTTGTCATTTAGCACTATTAGGCACGAGTTCGGTTTATAGCTTCATAGTGATTTAAAAAATTTTAAGAAATCGATATTATCACCATTGCCGGATGGCTGCATAGCAGAATGAAAGAATGTGCTGTCCTCAATTCACGCCTAAACTTACATCAACAGACTATCAAAAATCAAACAATTTGAGAAAATAATTCAGATTTAATGTAAAGTTGGCTTGACATTTCTTATTTAACTGTTTATATTTAGATGTAAAGCTTGCTTTACAAAGCCTCGAAAAGACGATTATGAAAGAAAAGGTTATCAACCATATTAAAGAGAATCGCACTCGGTTAGACCTTACTCAAGAGGAATTAGCCAGGGCAGTTGGCGTCTCGCGACAGACCATCATTTCGATTGAACGAGGACGCTATATACCGAGTTTGCTCCTGGCGTTAAAATTTGCCAGGTTCTTCGACAGAACGTTTGATGAAATTTTTCGCATCGTCTAATGCTCTGTAGGAAACGCCATAACTGTCATTTCCACCGAGAGGTGTCCTGTGGAGAGCGAGCCGAAAGGCGAGTCGAGGAATCCATTTTTTAAACAGATTTCTCCACTTCGCCCCCGTGCTTTCTGCTTGCCCCTGCGTCTTACGACGCAAGGCGGGGCAGCGGGCGAAAGCAGAAATGGGGGCTTCAGTCGAAATGACCTGGTACTTTTTCAACAGAGCAATCGTCTAAGACAATGAATCTTAAGAGCAACGCTTTTTTTTACATATTAACAATAATTTAGTTTCCAATTTTTAATTTAAGTTTGAATAGACAAGAAAGAAAACGGTTGAATAGAGGAGGTTTGTTAGTATGGACGAACGATTTATCATACATCGTTTACATTCGACCCGCTGGGCTGCTATTGTAGGGATCATCTTAATGGCGGTATTAATTAGCTATGAGTTTTTTGCCCGTAATATTTTCCGCTGGGACCTTCTAATTGTTATGTGTGGGATGGGCCTTGCCAAATGGGTTGCCATGCTCTATTACCGAAAAACCGATTGACCGGAATCATTTCAGACAATTAAATCCGTAACGAAAGACACTGAGGTTTTAGCAGACAGGTGCTGCTATTTATAGGATAACCGGCTGTCACAAAAACGAAAAGACACAGGTTTGATAGACGGCTCAGCTTGCTGCCGTCAAATATAATTGCTATCAACTGGCGGGGATAAAATACACGTTTCCATCCAAACTTTACAAGATTTATATTGTCATATCATCGTAATTTTGTAATATTCGCTAACCTATAAATTTAGTTCTGGGTTGGCTTTGAAAGGATTACAGAAATGCCGGCTAAAGTGGACCAGGGAAAGTGCAGTGGCTGTGAAGCCTGCATAGAGGAATGCCCCAGCGAGGCTATTCGCATGGAGCAAAAGAAAGCAATTGTTGACGTTGATAGTTGTATCGACTGTGGAGTCTGCATTGAAGCTTGTCCTGAGGAGGCTATCAGTATGGAGTAACACGAAAAATGTAAATGGCGTTAGCCATCCCTTACGGGAGTGCCTAAAATGAGCTAAAATGCCTAAAGTGAGCTAAAGTTATAGTTTCAATTTTAGTCCACAGGATGCCTTACGGCAGCACTTTAGGCACTCCAAACTTTAGCTCACTTATTTTGTTTTGTTGGCCCCATCGTCTAGGCAGGTCTAGGACACCGGGTTTTCAACCCGGCAACAGGGGTTCGAATCCCCTTGGGGCTATTAAATCTCAGACCAAGCATCAAGTTGTTTTCAGTAAAACGCGACGAGATCGCAAAGCCTTGCCCACGCGATTAGCAGCGTATCGCAATAAGCTCGTCATCCGTCCAACCCGGCAATTCGCCACTAGCGAATTCGAATCCCCTTGGGGCTATTTTTGAGAAGCGGACGCTTCTCAAAAATGGAGCAGGTGAACAGTAGAACAAATGAGCGGTAGATATCATACAAATGAATGCTCAAATGCGGTCTAATGTTCACTTGCTCAACTGCTCACCCTCTCGTCGCTCGATTCGTTAACGACTATTTTTTGCCACAGATAGATACTGGATTACACTGTTTTATTTGTCTCTACGCAGAAATGTTTTTAGATTTGTCATTGGTTTTTTAAGCTTATTCCATAAAGCTCTCCAGTGTATTTCTAATCCCCATAAATTAAATTTATCTCCAATTATTTTATCAGCATTCTCCCCTGTTTCCACTGTCTTTTTATTTGGCAAATCCGCCTTGCCGCCGCTGTACGCTGGTGGCTTTTCCTTGCCTTTCGGTTCGTCTTGCTTTTGCTTTGCTTGCCGGCTTGCTATTCGTTGTGAATATTCAAACTTCGCTTTTATCGCTCGGATTGCCTTTATGGCATCTACGAGCTGAAATTGCATTTCCTGACTAAGAAAATGTAACACCGTTAATTGCCCCCAGTTAGCTTGCAATAAAGTATTTCTTGCTTTGCTAAACCTGAGTAACTCGTCTTGAATTGGATATAAAGTGGCGTCTATTTCTTTTATCACATCTTCAAGGCCTTCTCGTGCTTCTAAGATTTTCTGGTTATAACTTGGGTCGAGTTTGCGATACTCTTCCAGAGACAAAGCGTCAATTTCTACTTCTGTCGGCATTGGTATCTTTTCTATGTGCTTTTTTGCTACTTTGGGTTTAGGAGCGGAGATTCCTGAACCGATTCCTGCCGCTACCGCTACTGCACCAGCCGCATTTTTGGCCTTCCATTCTTTCGCGTCTTTTCTCGCTTCTGCTTTGCGATCTTTGATACGTTTCTTTTTTGCTTTGTCTCTGCATTATTGCCATAACTGCTTATCCTCTACAAGAAATTTGTCTGGACAAGAACCCGATAGTAGTCTCTGTAATAACACCAAGAGCTTATCAAGACGTTGTTCAAAGGTCTGAATATCAGAGGAAATAGTTTTGTTTGTGTCTGTGGTTTCCATATTAGTTATTTATGGTCAAAAAAAATCAACGCTGGAGCGTATGCGGTACACATAGCGTGCAGAGGTCACTTTTCCCGTTGCAAAAAAGGAACCTTGTTAGATTCCCCTCATCAATTTTCGCTTGGAATAAGATTTTTAGTTTCATCTTGCTCTATTTTGAAAGCTTTATTAAGCTTTTTACGTCGGGTTTCGTTTGAATTCCCCTTAATTCCAGCTTTTTTCTCTAAATCATCCAGCGTTATTTTCCCTTTGTAAGACCGTCTATTTATTAAATGGTATATACGATAATCGTCTTGTAATTCCCTAAAGCCATGTGTTTGGACAATCTGGTTGGGGTCGTAATAAAAATCTTTTACATATTCCCAGACTTTCCCTGTTTTACGGTCGATTTTAAATAAGGCCGAATGCGTACCACGCTCAATTACAACTAATCCTGGCTCTGTTAGGGAAGGCTTGCTATTGGTATATGGAACGACCTCCACTCTAAATTCATATCTATTTTTAATCAAGATGTGCTTTGTGATTAAGGCAGAAGCTGTAATTATCAAAAGAAAAACCAAAATTAGCGCGGCCGTTTTCATAAATTACACCCCTTTCTAGAAAGGTGGCCAAGGCTATGAACGCCTGTAGAGTACGCGGCTGTCCTTACGGATAGACCTGTCCTGACCTTTGATTTTGGATTATAAAGCAGACTTGATTCTGAAGGTTTCATACCTGCAATTATCCACGCCCAAGCCGGTTTTGCAGGAGCTTTCCTGAGTCTGCCTATGGCGAATGGCAATCTCACTCACCTTTACAAGTGAGATTGTTTCCCCTTCGACTTCGCTCAGGGCTAAAGGCTCTTTTCGCTCGTAATGACATCCGTCATTTGAGATGTTACAGAGTACTATTATCAAGTAGTGGTTATCGGGGTAGTGGGTTATCAGGATGTCAGAGTATCAGGTATCCGTTATCAGAAAACTGGGCTTGAAATTCAATTAGTTTTAGAGGCTTATTTAAGTATATATGCAATTACTTAAATAGGTTAACATCTCTTTCATTGTAAATAAAACGTTCTTTCATAATAATTTCTAATTCAATTACTTATAGTCTTTCTTCTCTGCCAACACAATAGATAATTGCTACGTGAAGCTCAAACGACGTGTGGCAGGCTCTTAGCAAAGTCGAAGGAAGACAAAGATAAAATTAAAGTTCAAAATGCTCTGTAGAATAGACCATAAGTCATTTCGACCGAAGCCCCCATTTCTGCTTTCGCCCGCTGCCCCGCCTTGCGTCGTAAGACGCAGGGGCAAGCAGAAAGCACGGGGGCGGAGTGGAGAAATCTACTAAAAGCAGATTTCTCGACTCGCCTTTCGGCTCGCTCGAAATGACAACCTCTGCTCTTTTTTATAGAACAATTTTGGATTTCGTGCTTTTCAAATTACGTTGAACTACAATCGATATGATTATTTTAATATACCTTTGAAGAAGGCATACGCTGCCGTCTTGGCGATAATCGGCCCTAAATCTTTACCAAGTTCGACAATTTGTTTTGCAGCCTCTTTTACCTGTCCCTTGGCAATATCTTTTATTGATTCGCCAATAATATCCAATGCTGTTTTCTTTGCTACCTTGGCAAAATTTTTGCTGTCCTTTGGCTCTTGCTCAATTGCTTTCAGCAATTCAAAAGCATAATAATGACTCGTCTCCTGAACATTCAAAGTAGATCTATCTATGGCGAGATACTTAGCTTGAGGTGCATTTATGATATTTATCGTGTTAGGCCTATCGATTAGATTCCTTATATGTTTATTTATTTCCTCTATTTTTCCTTCAAGTTGAGATTGCTTTATCTGATATTCTTTGCTTACTTCAGAAAGGGCAGGTTCTTTGTGTTCTTCGTGTTGTACAGTAAATTTTATGGATGGTGCCAGGCCACGTGCGTTTATGGAATCGATTTTAATATCAAACTCCGGCTGTCTTTCACGAATAGCCTGCACCACCCGGTCCATTATCAAGGGATCGATAGGTGACATTCCATTTTCAAAGATATATTCGATAGTAGGCAAACTCGCATAAAGCCGCTCAAACTCCCCCGGCTCAAGGTCCCTTTCTTTAGGAGAGCGTTGTTCACCGAGCCAGTCCCAATACACGTACTTACATTCTACATCTTTGATTATCCAGTCATCCCGTGATGTTCCATATAACTTTGCTCCGGTCAGTCTTGCGCCAGTCAGATCGCTCATAGAAAGGTTGGAGTAACGGAAATTCGCCCCTTTCAGATCGGACTTTTCAAGTTTGGTTAAATAAAGATTCGCCTGCGAAATGTCTGCTCCCCCCAGGTTCGCCATGCTTAGGTTCGCTTTGATAAGCTCAGAGGCTCTCAGGTCTGCACTGCGAAGGTTTGCTTTGACGAGATGTGTTCTGCTCAGGTTCGCCCTTACGAGAACCGCCTTTTTAAGGTTCGCGCCGCTGAGCCTCACTGCAAAAAGGTCGGCTTCTGATATATCCACCATGTTAAGGTCCGCTCCTCTTAGGTCGGGTATGATAAAGGAGTTCTCTTTTCGCCATTTGTTCCAGGCTTCGACGCCTTGTTTCAAGATTCTCAGATGTTCTGGATTCGCCATCCCCAAATCCCCTTATACAAATCACTATTTAACCAATTACGAGTATCCAGTATCAAGGTTTATCCGCCGGAGGTGGAATCGAGCATTGAGTATCCAGTATCGAGCATCCAGCAAATATTCTACATTCTTCATTCTAAATTCTCAATTTCTTTAGCCTGCTCCATCGCTTTCTCGAAATGGCCCAGTAGATACTTTTTGCCTGGTCCGCCGAGATGCTCCCAGGGCAAAATCTCGTCCGCACCAAACTTTCTTTGTGCAATCTCGTCGAGGTTATATCCGAATTTTGCAAATGCTCCCTGCCATATCTCGAAGTTAAAACATTCGTTCCACAAATCGAACTTTGCACCGGCTTTCCAGGCTGCTTCAATGACATCACACAACCGCCTGTCACCTCGGCCTATAACCGATTCTAATACGCTGCGATTTATATCGTGAAACTTGAACTGTAAAAATCTCGCACGAAGCCTTCTTTTCTCATCGAGAATTAACTGCTTTGCCTGCTTGAAATATTCCCTCGGCTTTTGCCCGAGCCAGCCGAACGGCGTGTGCGGCTTGGGAACAAGCCAGCTAATGGTAATGTTGATATTGGCTGTTTTGCCGTCCACCTTCTTTCTCGACTTAGCCAACTCAAATGATAATTCTACAATCCGTTTTATGTCCTCTTCCGTCTCGCCGGGCAGGCCGACCATAAAGTATAATTTCAATTTTTGCCAGCCGGCGCGGTACGCAGCCTCAACAGCGGCAAATAAGTCCTCATCTTTTAGCGGCTTATTTATAATCTGCCTTAACTTCTCACTCGCAGCCTCTACCGCAATCGTAAGACCACTTTTTCTCACCGAAGTTACCAATTTGGGAAGAAGCTTTAGCTGCTTATCAACACGCAGACTCGGCAGTGACAGACCCACATACTTATCCTGAAAATATTCATGGAGCCGTGCTGTTAATTCTTCAAGCTTCGGATAATCAGCGGTGGACAAACTCAACAGGCTGACCGTATCGAATCCCGTCGTGTGGTAGCTGGCCTTTGCGATTTTAAAGATTCTTTCAACGCTGCGATAGCGTACAGGTCTTTTGCAGAAACTTACCTGGCAAAATCTGCATCGGCCGGGACAGCCACGCATAATCTCGACGCTGACCCGCTCGTGCACAGCTTCAGTGAACGGAACTATTGGGCGAAGCGGGACGGCAGCATTTTCAAAATCTTCGACCACGGCATTTCGCAGCTTGTGGCTCGTATTAAAGGCAGGGACATACACCCAATCGAATTTCTCAGAAGCGTTTATTAGGACTTCTTTTTTTGTCATACCGGCTTTTTTCTTAGCTTTGACCAGCTCAATAAGCTCAACGACAGCTTCTTCGCCTTCACCTAACACAAATAGGTCGAAGAATTCAGCAACAGGCTCACAGCAGTTGGCCATTCCGCCACCTGCGATGACCAATGGTTCGTTTTCATTGCGCTGGTTACTGCGGATATTCAGGCCGCCGAGATCGAGCATATTGAGCACATTGGTATAGCAAAGCTCATTGGTTAAGCTAAAGCCGACTATATCAAAGCTGTTCAAAGCCGCTTTGGATTCCAGACTAAAAAGCGGTATCTTTTTTCGTCGCAATATCTCTTCAGCATCTATCCAGGGCGCAAAAACCCGTTCGGCAGCTACACCTTCGATTCTATTGAGAATATCATAGATAATCGAAAGGCCGGTATAAGACATCGCCACTTCATAGACATCGGGAAAGCACAATGCAACGGCCAAATCACATTGCGAGAGGTCTTTTTTGATCTGGTTTATTTCGCCGCCGATATACCTGCCGGGCCTGCGAACAAACGGCAGAAACTGCCGCTCAATCCTTTCAGACAATATTTTTACGTCTTTTTTATTCATAGCGACATTATAAATTGACTGCTGACTATTTTCTATTGATTATTGTTTTGTTATAAATTATCAGAGTGCTCTGTAGAAGACGCTATAGCATGTCATTTCGAGGGAGCTGAAGGCGAGTCGAGAAATCCGTTTTATAATAGATTTCTCCACTTCGCCGCTGTGTCTTCTGCTTGCCCCTGCGTCTTACGACGCAAGGCGGGGCAGCGGGCGAAAGCAGAAACGGGGGCTTTGGTCGAAATGACGTATGGTCTTTTCTACAAACGTTACCAAAGCTGTAGTTTCAGGAAGGTCTTATGAATACAAAAAACAAACGCATTCTGTTTATTATCCTTGGTGCTTTACTAATTGTAGCGCTGTACTTCTTAATCCCCAAGAGACCGTTTGTGGCTGACAGCGGTCATCAATTGGTCATGGGGACATTCGCGCGTGTTGTCGTTATCGCAGCGGATCGCAATACTGCTGATAGATGTACCGAGGCTGCATTTGCCGAAATCTACAAGGTTGACAAATTAATGAGCAGGTACAAAAGCGATTCGCAAATAAACGTTGTGAACCGTGACGGCTTTAAGCGTGCTGTTGAGGTAAGCGAGTCAACGTACGAAGTCTTACAACGAAGCGTCGAGTTCAGCAAGCTAACCGACGGTGTTTTTGATATAACCGTTGGGCCTTTAGTAGAGCTTTTTCGCTCGGCTGAGAAAAAAGAAGCTGCTCCCAGCAAAGACCAAATCGCCCAGGCAAAATCTAAAGTAGGTTATGAGAAGCTAAAACTCGATGATGACAATAAGACAGTTAGGCTCACCGTTGAAGGTATGCAGCTTGACTTAGGCGGTATAGCTAAAGGCTACGCCGTTGATAAGGCAATCGAAGCTGCGCAAAAAGCCGGGGCGGTTGGAGCAATGGTCGATATTGGTGGTGACATTCGCTGCTTCGGCAAAGCTCCACAAGCTAAAAATAATTGGCTAATCGGCCTGAAAAACCCGAGCACTGGTGGTGAAGCTGAGGGACGCGATATTTTACTTACACTTAGATTAAAAGATTCAGCGGTTGCTACCAGCGGCGATTATCAGCAGTTTGTTTTAATAAAGGATAAGCGCTACAGCCATATCATAAACCGCCAAACCGGAACAAGTGCGGAGGGTCTATCCAGCGTAACGATTATCGCGGATAATGCCACCGATGCCGATGCTTTAGCAACGGCTGTAAGCGTAATGGGAGCCGAAAAAGGCTTTGCTTTAATTGAAAAACTACCAAACACAGAAGCGATTTTGATCCCCAAAGGGATGACAAAAGAATTGGAATACGAGCTTATAAAAACCAGCGGCGCAGAAAGATACATAAAGTAAAGATGTTTAGCCGTCGCCGGAACGGCGACTTATAAGGATAATATTTTACACAAAAGCAGCCGTGCCGGCTGCTGCTAAACAACAAAGAAATTAACTATGATTATTGCTTATCACGCAATCTTTACCACTTATGGCACTTGGCTGCCCAACGACCCGCGTGGCTCATTTTCTAAAGAAATTTATAACGAACACCTGCGGATGTTAGGCATGATTAAATATGGGCGACAAAATCCGACACCCGCTAAAGAAAAGCTGATGAAATTCTGGACAGATGCAGCGCCGCGGCTCAGTCGTCCTCCATTTTACTTTGACGACAGGTCTCGCGTAATCGTTGCCGGCGCTTTTGGTAGTGTCATTCGACGATTAGGTATAAAAGTTCCGGCTTGTGCAATAATGAATGACCATGTGCACATACTTATTCTGCGCGGCAAATATAGAATCGAGTACCTTGTTAATCAGCTCAAAGGTGCTGCAACGAGAGATTTGAAACTAAAAGATACGCCTTGGACGCGTGGTTGCTGGAAGGTTTTTATTACCAACACTGATGCGCTTTTAGCCGCAGCCAAGTATATTCAGTCCAATCCTATCTGCGCCAGCCTTGCACCACAACATTGGTATTTTATCTCACCATTACCTGTTTAGCCGTCTCCGGAACGGAGACGGTTACTTAATCGCCGGTGCGGCGACGAGCTCCTTAAAAATCCGTTCAGTAAACTACGAGTCACGGGCCACGAGCGACGGATTAAAGTGTTCTGCGTCTGCGCAGCCAGCTGAGGAAACCTACGCCGATACCGCTAAGAACAAGAGCGCCGGGAGTAGGAATGACCTTGACCTCAACATAATCAAGTGCACTCTGGTCACGATATAGAAACGAACCTATATGTGTGAAATCCGTATACGACAGGTCGGGATTCATGAAAGAGGGGGACTGAGTAACACCATCCATCGTAAGTTCCCAATTCCCCGCCGCATCTCTCGACACCACATACGTGTGCCAGTCTGTTATTGTAGAACCTATGTAGTAGCTTGCCAAGTCCTCCCCGCCCCACCCATCCTTTGATATCACGAATCGGTAGTTGCTGCTCTCCCCGTAGATACGGAATCCATATCCGGTTCCTATTTGTCCATGTCCTCCCCATGACGCATCCATCAGACATACCGAGGCTGCGTTGGGCCAACTCGGACCTGACTGCCCACGAAGAGTCACTTCCAATTCATCAGATGTGAAAGTCAATGGTTTAACCATCCATGTATATAGGGGAGGTGCGTACCCCGAACCAATGCCCCGCGCAACTCCGCCACTTACGTTTGGCATCCCAATATATCTGTCTAGTAGATACTTTGGAACTGGTGTAGCGTCCCAGACATAGTCATAGTCATCACTGAATAACGTTGTCATTTCGGCTTCTGACTTAGCCAATCCAAATACGAGAAATGAGTAAAACAGCAGACCAATTGCAAAGCTTCTTGACCAATTCATTTTTTCTCCTCCTAAATTTGAGTTGTTCTTTTCTTAACCTAAAATCGCTAATACTGAAAAAAGGAATGTTATTTCATAGACTCACCTCCTCCTCAAAGGTTTTGTGGCGCAAAGCCCAACAGGAAATAATATAAAGTTTTCTCGCTATTCTTCCTTGAAATGAATTATTAATGAATAATATCAGAAAAAAGATAGATAATCAAGGGAATTATAGGACTTTTTTGAAAATTGGTTTTGAATGTAATCCGGATGTAAAATTGCTGGCTAAATAGGCTGCTGACCCCGCAATAAAACCGTCCCCTCAGCCATGCTCGGGACATGTCTGAGTTGGAGCGAAGGATTGCCGTGGTCCTTTTCGTAAGCAAATAAAAAGGGCTGCAAGGGATGCTCACAGCCCCCAAATGTCCCAATGATTAACAACCAGCGACTAACGACTATCGACCAATAACTAAATCGTCCTGCGTCTGCGCAGCCAGCCGACTAAGCCCACACCAATGCTGCCCAGCACAAAAGCACCGGGTGCGGGAATTACAGCAGCCGATTCGGGAACATGAAGCATTTCCGTTGATGCCAAGGAGGAACCATTATACCCGCCGAATACATAGATGTTGCTTCCAATTACGGCGCTGGCAAACTCGACTCGAGCGACATTTAGAGATGTCTCTGTTGTCCAACTCGTTTCGCCGGGTGCCCATGACTCAACCGAAGAGAGATACCCTGATTCGTTGTTACCTCCTATAGCATAAATTCTGCCATTAACAGCTTGAAGTTCGTAGCAAATTCGTGCCACGTTCATCAGAGGTATTGAAGTATCCCATGTATCAGCAGCAGGGTCATAAGACCAGATCTTTTTAGGTTCTACATATCCAGCAGTAGGAATATAAATCTTGTCGGACATTGTAACTGCTCGCCAAGGCATTGTAGCAGATGGCATATTGCCTCCAACACGCCAAGTATCTGTTGTCGGGTTGTAAATATCAAATCGCGATAAAATTGTGCTATAATGGTTGCCGCCGAAAACATACAGCTCGCCATTATATGCAGCCACACCGGGGCCGCTACGAGCATACACTCCTGCTCTCGATTCCCATGGGTCAGTGCCATTATACCTTTCATTTTCTGATCTACTGTTTACCACGTGTCCACCGATAGCATATATGTAGTTTCCTATTACTGCTGAACTAAGGCCGTGTCTTGCCGTTGGCATTGAAGCTACGAGAGACCAGCTATCGGTACCAAGATTGTACTTGGAAACGGCATTTTGTGCATCTGATACATTATATGGTGGAGCTGTGCCCCCAATCGCATATAATGATCCATTTAGAGCCTCCCCAGTCAATGCATGACGTGGGATATTGAGTTGGCCATCCAAGAGCACCCACCCTGGAGTAGCCGAAACATTGGCTGCACATACTCCTATAACGATAAATACAGTAATTTTCAACATCTTCATCGTTCTCCTCCTAAAATTAGGGTTGTTGTTTTCTTAACCGAAAATCGCTAATACTGAAAAAAGGAATGTTATTTCATAGACTCACCTACTCTCCAAAGGTTTTGTGGCGCAAAGCCCAACAGGAAATAATATAAAGTTTGCTCGCTATTCTTCCTTGAAATGAATTATTAATGGATAATATCAGAAAAAGGATAGATAATCAAGGGAATTATAGGACTTTTTTAAAAATTGGTTTTGAATGTAATCCGGATGTAAAATTGCTGGCTAAATAGGCTGCTGACCCCGCAATGAAATTGCGGGGCTAAACTTACGTCGTTGCGGCGGGTTTTTTACTGTGTTGACGAGGCTTGCCCCGTTAGAATTCCCTATCATAAGTGGCACCCTAACCTGTCGAACTTACTTCTAATGGGGTGCGGGCGGTTCTGCCGCGATAGACAATGACACCAGTGGGACACTTATTCAAGGCAGTTTCTGTTTTGTCGCTCGGCTGATATTTTTCGTAATTCACTCGAGCTAAATTATCATCAACAGAAAAAATATCACTCTGTTTGGCACACAATCCACAGCCGATACAGCCGACCTTGCACATAGAACGCGTCACCTTGCCGGCTTCCCTACTGCTGCAAGCAACGGTCATCATATTTTCATAACGGTAAGGAACCATCTCGATGAGATTGCGCGGACAGGCCTTTGCGCAGGCTGTACAGCCGGTGCATTTTTCATAGTCAACGACAGCTAAGCCGTCAACGATGTGCAGGGCATCGAACTTGCAGGCCCTCGTACAATCTCCGAAACCAAGACAGCCGAATTTGCAGGCCTGCACAGGAGCCAAGGCGTTCGCAGCGATACAGCTTTGTATGCCCTGATACTTTGCATAATAGGTCTTATCGGCTTCATGCGCCCGGCAATGCACGATAGGTCTAAAGGGGTAACCATCTGTGCGAACCTGAATATTTAGAATCTCAGCGATTTTTCCAGAGGTCGCTGGCCCACCCGGCGAGCATCGGCCAATCAGCTCCGGATTCTGCAGAACGGCCTTTGCGTATTGGGCGCAGCCGCCGAAGCCACAGGCGCCGCAGTCCAAGTGAGGCAGGACATCATAGACCTGCTCCACCTTAGGGTCAACTTCGACCTTTAGCTTTGAGCTTGCGATCAAAAGCACTACTGCAAATCCGCTGCCCAGGCCCAGCATCGTAAGCCCGGCCGGCCAAGCACTGTTCCATATCTGTAATATCCCGGCCAAAATCATTGGGAAACCAAAATTAAATATCAAAAATTAAATATCAAAATTACATATTAAAATGCAAAAAACATTTCTCTTTTTTCAACAGAGGCTGAGTCTTTCATCTCCTTTTGAATTTTGCTTTGTCATTTTACACTTTGATTTTTAGATTTTGAATTTTCTTATTGTATCATTCCTGCAAAACCCATAAAGGCCATCGCAAGTAAACCGGCGGTAATCAGCGTAATCGGAGCACCTTTCAGACAATCCGGCACGTCGGCCAAATTCAGATTCTCGCGAATACCCGCCATAATGCAGATAGCCATCGTAAAGCCGATGCCGGCACCAAAGCTAAGAACCACCGCCTCGAGCAGATTGTCAATACCCCAAAGGTTTATAAACAAGCACAAACCTAAAATTGCACAGTTTGTAGTAATCAACGGCAAAAATATGCCGAAGCTTTCGTAAAGGCCGGGGAAAAATTTTCGCACGTACATCTCAACCAACTGGACAGCACCGGCTATAACTAATATAAAGCAGACGTATCGCGTGACTTCCAGCGGTGTACCTATCAAAATTAGATGGTCGATTAACCATGTTAGCGTGCCGCTGAGAGTCACTACGAACGTCACCGCCAGGCCCATCCCGAAAGCCATATCGATTCTGCCGGATACGCCAAGGTAGGGACATATACCGAGAAACTTCGTAAAGACAAGGTTCTTGACTATGACGATAGATATAAAACCCACAAGTAAAGTGTTAAGCGTATCCATTACTTCATACCTCGTATACCGGTTACGGGTAATTGGTCATTGGTTATGGGTAATTTGCTATTTAACCAGTTGGGTGGGCTTCAGCCCACCGGTCAAATAATGGTGGGGCGAGCCCCACCCTACCATCTCAATTCTTATGTTTTTCTTTTAGTGATTGTGTTTACCAGTCCTAACAAAAGGCCTAATGTCAAAAATGCTCCAACCGGCATACCCATCGCCGCCCACGGCACAAATAAGCCAGGCATTATCCGCACTTCGAATATCTTGCCCGTAGAAAGCAGCTCTCTGACACCGGCTAAAACACACAACGTTAATGTAAAGCCGACACCCATTCCCAGCGCATCGATTATACTGACTCCAAGAGTGTTTTTGCTGGCACAGGCCTCGGCACGGCAAATAATGATACAATTGACAATAATTAATGGGACATAAGGGCCGAGCGTCTCGCTCATCCTCGGCACAAAAGCTTTTAAGAACAAATCCGCTATGGTAACAAATGTAGCTATTGTCAATGTGAACATCAGAATCCGCAGGTGGGGCTTTAAAAGATTTCGCATCAGGCTGACCACGATATTGCTGCAAACAAGCACAAAGATAACACTAAGGCCCATAGTCAAGGCCGGCTTGACCGCAGCAGTGACAGCCAGCGTGGGACACATCCCTAAAAGCAGCCGAAAGACCGGATTCTCACGCCACAAACCGGCTATTAGTGTATCTTTGTAGAGCCTGGTTTTATCGTCACCTTTATTTATCATTGCTGATTAGTCCCTTTTCGAGCATTTGTTTCTTTATCTGTAGCAGGGAATTATTTATTATCTTAACAACCGCTTCGCTACTTACGGTAGCGCCGGTTATAGCTACGATTTCGGAATCGATTCTTTCAGGCTTGCCTGTTTTTATGAGATCGAGGACATCAGACGGTGCTCCCTTGAATTGGTGTCGGTAGTAATCATCTTTTATCTTGTCACCAAAGCCGGGCGTTTCATTGCTCGCCAGGACATCGAATCCGGCAATCCTTTCAAAACCTTTATCAACAGTAACAACCAATTCGATTTTGTCGGCAAAACCGGGCCCGGCAGCCTTGAAGCTCCAGCCGATACATTCTCCTTTTTTTGTCACAACCTTATAAATTTTAACGTTTTCCTCTTTCCCGCTGAGCGAGTCAATTTCGAGCTCCGCAGCCAATTCGAGTTTAGCTTCGGCTAATAGAGCGGTGGTTAAGCGGTTAAATTTTTCGACTTTATTCTGCTCTATTCTCTCGGACAGAGCATAGTTAGTCGCTGCTATCAGCAGCCCGAAACAGAAGGATGCCACGATAAGCAGCCAGCTTTGTTGGATAAAATGTTTTATTATCTTAAGCACTCGGCTTGCCTCCCGTAGGGACGCGCTTACAGAGCCGGTCAATCAACGACGTCACGCCATTCATCAAAAGAACAGCAAACATCATACCCTCTGGATACTCACCGACAATTCTTATGAGCATAGTTATTGTTCCTACACCGGCCCCGAAAATCCACATTCCTCTGCGTGTCAAAGGCGCGGTGACAGGATCTGTTGCGATGAAAAATGCACCCAACAGCATCCCGCCGCCGGTCAAATGAAAAATCGGCTGGATATAAGCCTCGGAATTTATCAGGTAGGCAATCGCCGCAAAGATAAAAGCAGATAATATTACCGCCAAGGGTATGTGCAACGTTATCGTTCGTCTTAGAAGCAAATAAAGAGCTCCAATTAAAAGTGCAATTGCACTTGTTTCTCCTAAACAGCCTCCCACCTCGCCGGTGAAAGTAGCTTTGAACTGCTGTGAATTGTAGGATTCAGCACCACTTTTATCTTTAATAGCCGTTTTACTCCAGGCTAATGGAGTTGCTTGTGTCCTTGCATCAACCTTATTTTCTGGGGAAATTTTAGGCATAGTGACATCGATGTTAGCCGGCACCGTCCATGTTGTCATTAACATGCCGAAAGAAACCGTTAGAAACGCCCTTCCAACCATAGCGGGATTGAAGATATTGGCGCCGAGTCCGCCGAAGACCATCTTGCCTATCGCAACGGCGAAACAGCTACCAATTACCGCGGCCCAGATAGGCAGGCTCGGCGGAAGCGATAACGCCAGGATAATGCCGGTAACCACAGCACTGAAGTCACTGAGGGAATTGGGCTTTTTGCGGATTAGATTACAAATCCACTCGGTTGCGACCGCTGAAATAACACAGGTTGAAATCAGGATAAGCGCATAGAAGCGAAAATAATAGCCTGCTGCCGCCATCGCGGGCGCCAGGCCGATTATAACATCCACCATTACGCTGCGGGTTGATAAACGCTGGCTGATATGCGGCGCACATGAAACTCTTATGTCACTTAACATTTAAACCTTACCGATATAGTTGTTTGATTCTCAATAAATAAGTGCCTAAAATTTGTAGTGACTAAAGTGTCTAAAGTTGTCATTTAAACTTTTTAGTGCTCTGTTGAAAAAGTACCAGGTCATTTCGACCGAAGCCCTCATTTCTGCTTTCGCCCGCTGCCCCGCCTTGCGTCGTAAGACGCAGGGGCAAGCAGAAAGCACGGGGGCGAAGTGGAGAAATCTGCTCAAAAACAGATTTCTCGACTCGCCTTCGGCTCGCTCTAAATGACATTCTGAACTCCTTTCAACAGAGCAACTTTTATCCCACTTTAGTCACTTATAAACTACCATATTTGTCGAGTATCTAAGTTGGCATCTTCTTCTTTTGTCTGGCTAAAAGGTTTTTTCCTGTTTTAATATACCCTGTCACTTCTATATTGGCTGGGCAGACGTAACTACAGCAGCCGCACTCTATACAGGCATTGATATAGTAACTCTCTGCTACATCTAAGAGATTATTTTTA
>Ga0315543_1002745_pt1 | contig 16615 bp, 14 predicted proteins | sample SalMarSW160210MG_2_FD_203098 | JGI IMG/M metagenome (GOLD analysis project Ga0315543, IMG submission 203098) | Salt marsh sediment microbial communities from the Plum Island Ecosystem LTER, Massachusetts, United States - Salt Marsh Sediment SW1601-210 ...
CTGCCGCCGGCACTGCTGTCATCAGGCTCATACTCAGCACCAGCACCAGGGCAAATAAAGTCCTAAATAGTTTTCTTTTCATCGAATTTTTATCCTCCTAACAACGAGTTTCTTTATATTAATTGGCTTGTACCTTTTCACATATACAACACCTCCTTTTATCTGACCTTGGGCGACGCTCTCACATCACCCCAGGAATCTGTCATACTTGCAGTGACAAGCTCCTTTGTTATTTCTTCCAGCCACTTCTTCAGCAGCTCACGCAACTCAAGCCTCTGGTCATCGGTCAGGTCGGTCATCTCCCCTCCCGCAGCCAGCATCGTCACCGCATAGAAGCCGATATCTTTAAGCTCCTCCATTTCCATCTTCACATCCTTTTTCCTGGTGGGGAGGACGATTCTTCAACATCTCTCTTCCTTACTACAAAACAAAACTGATAAAAACTCGCTTGTTGATATCTCTAAATTCCTACCCCACAGCCAATTGAATAACCTTATCCTCTACCGATGCCGCTTTGTTCCCACCCATAAAATTACCCATACGGACACTATATGTCCTTATGCGGACGCAATTAGCCGCATTATAATTCGTCATTTTGTTAATGTCAAGTATTTGTGTTAAAATGTCATAATGATTGCGCAAGAAGCCCCTTTATCAACATTTCTTAAGGAACTAATGCATCGAAGGAAGCGCCTGCCGAGCCAACTGGCAGCTGACTTAGGTATCAGTCACGCTACGGTTAGCCGCTGGTTATCCGGGGCAGATATTCCCAGTACCCGCTCCTGCCGTATGCTGGCTGAATATAGTGGCATACCTCTAGAGAAGGTTCTTTCTATAGCCGGTCATTTGCCCAGAATAGCCGAGACCAGTACGAACGAATGGCCCGAATTCCGTGAGTATGCTCAACACAAGTATTCTGATGAACTGGATGAAGACCTGATTACAATGATTGAGGACCTTATTGAAAGACGCCGGACAAGGAAATACGACCACAGGAAAAAGACCTAAGTAATTTAAATAAACTAATATTAATTTGGTGGTGAAGATATCAACAGTTAGTCCCCGGTACTAATTATTACGTTGGCAATATTATATATTTCTCCTACCAAACTTACAGTCTGAATTTGGACAGGTCCAACGTTGATTAGAACCCTTAAAACCATGTTCCACCAGTTCGCTACCACAATAAGGGCATCTATCCGGGTAAAGTCCCAGAAACCATAAAGTATGAATAACCTTACTCACTATAGTCTTTGGTTTAAACAATGGTACTCGCATTCTCCCTACCCAATTAATGGGACACCTGTTTAGTTGCCACAATTAAGGATATTATTGCCTATTAATTTCAACCCTCAAAAGTACTACTACTTCGGATTTAATTTATTTGAAGAACTAGTTACTATGCCTATAACCTGGTCAGCTTCCTTATAGTAATATTGTTTTTCTACCGGAGGACATTCATCAAATGATTCTATAGAGCTATATCTCTGGAGTTGTAAATCTTTATCATGTAAAAATTTAGCTACTTTATTCCTTACATCACTATGAAGCCCAACCATACCACTCGGCTCAACCCTATCAGGACATTTGCTACATATATTGTAAACGCATAAAGTAAATAGCTCTGTTGATAAATCTTTGTCTCTGAGCATATTTATCTTAGGACATTCATCTATTTTTACGCACAATTTACCGTTCAATGCCAACACTCCTTCCTTTCCTATCATTGATACGACAAATTCATAATATCTATCGGAGATAATAAGCTAGATTAGATTAACCTCGCAGTTCCATTAATATTACTCTTAAGGACATAATATGTTCCTTAAGGAACATATTATACCAAACTACCCTCAGTGTCAATATCCTGGTCTTTTTCTATGTTAGAATGTCCTGCTTCTAAGTTTTTCTCTAATAAATCTTTTACCAATTGACAAGTATACACAATATGTATAGAATGTCCGCATAAGCACATATCCAGTACCTTTGTTATCATCTAAGCAATAATTGAAGTAATGGATAGATTATTTAGCGGATACATTACTTAGTATTATGGAGTGGGTGTAGAAGGAATCACTTTTAAATGGGACCCGGGATTGACGAGACTGATACGAACAGATGAAATGAGTTTCATAAGCATACTAAAAGCAATAACTCTGATGAGCCGGTTGCAGACCCGATTGCATTGATAGAGGACCTAATTGAAAGGTGCAAGATAAAAAAAACACAAACACGGATAAAATTCCTGAATGGGAGTCCAGACTGTGGTCTTATATTAGCGGTGGCGACGGGACTATATGCCCGATATATGATGAATGCCAGACCAGAGTGAATGGTGGGTGGTGCTTTAGTGATAATAAAGAACTTTTCAGCGGATCATATGGCACCCATGCTGTTGATTCTGATAGTAATGTTGATGAGTTAGTGGTTTTTCGTAGTTTATTTGAACACAAATTTCCTTCGGAATGGAAACCCTGTCCAATATTCCAGCTAATAGAAAACCTCGCGGATAAATATCTAAATAAAGCAAAACTAGACCAGCCGCCGGTAACAGAGGACCTTTTACGGCATTTCAATATTAACCCTGGCATAGAAATCCGCCGGTTACCCCTAAAAGCCTATCATGGTGCCGTATGGCAACTAGAGGATGGGTGGATAATACATATCAATAGAGAGGATAAACCGGAGAGGCAAAGAGTGACCTTATTCCATGAAATTTTCCATATCCTAGCCCACTGGAGAGGCAATCCCGTTTTCAGGAAACGAGGAGTAGAAGAGGGATTATTTAATGAGATGCTGGCTGACTTTTTTGCCGGCTGCCTCCTGATGCCCGAGAGCTGGGTTAGAGAAAAATGGACGGATATCAAAGACCTCAAACAAATGGCTGAAGTGTTTCAGGTTACCGAAGTTTCAATGTGGATCAGACTTAAGACAATGGGGCTGGTTTAGTGAGATTGCTTTAGCTTTAACTTTAAGGAGAACTGTCTTTAAGGTACTGAGCTGAACCACAGCATAATTTCTCTTAATTCACCAAGTTGCACATTCCATCGAGATGTTCAGCTCGTAAAATAAGTTCTCTTATTTGAGGGTACCAGGCAATGTCGCTTCCGCGTAAACTGGTTCAGGCATGGCTTTGTCACCTCAACAGATACGAGTAGTTTATCTTTGTCGTAAAAGGGGTACCCACGTTTATTAATTGATACCCCGCTGAATATCCTCAGCTTGATAGCGAGAAAAAGCAGCCCTTGTCTACAACCCGGGAAGTGGCAACCGAGCCTATCGGTTGCTGGACTCCATTTGGACTCCGGTCGGACTCCAGCCTTTTAGTTACGACGGACTACAAATGGACTCCAAATATTCTAGCTACGTTTGGACTCCATGGAGGTAGTCCACTTGAGCCTTAGCAGGATAGTCCCCTGCACATACAGTCCTCCCGTCGAAAAACGGCTTAGGCCCGCTTAGCAGCAGTCAATGCTGCTGAGTCCCTTATTCTTCTGGAAGACCATGCCCCCCAGCCATTGAATAATCCTATCATGTCAACTGGGTCCGGTCAGGCATTCCTGACGAGCAAGGATACCGAGCATGCTGGTACCATTTAGCTGTTCAGGTAAGACGTGTCCTGACCTACCAACGTGGGGTATCAAGAGAGGATTAAAGCCATACCTTTATGGGGTGACGGCAAGTCGGTTTACAAGGGGCTGGAAAGTTGCTGTTAGCAACTATTTTCTCTATAATATCTCCCATGCAACGAGGCTCGAAGTATAATCCTTACCAGTGTCCCGAGTGTGGCTATAAATCTACACGGAAGTCGAATATGAAAGCCCACTTGGCAAGAGTACATGGGCTAGTTTCAGACTTACCGGGACCCTCTCAAAGGGAATGGGTACATGGACAAGTCCAATCGCTGGCTGATAAATACGCCCAGGCTAAACTAGATGGAGATGATCAAGAGGCAAGTAGGATTTACGGTAGGCTGACTAAATTGTATTATAACCATCAAGACATACTCACCTTGGATAGTATATCCAGAGCGCTAAAAGAAAGACGGAGAAGGCTTGAGGGTCATAGTAAGTGAATATACATGACACAAGAGGATTGGCTGGCTTCGGCATACACGACATATCAGCTTTGACACGGTTGAGTGGTAGCAGACATTACTAGAATATATTAACCTTAAGTTCACTACGAGCTATTTATCGAGGTTCCAAGTATAAGCAACATCCTCTCTGTTTTTGGCAAGTAAAAAGGGGACCACCTTCGTTTTCTTCTAAAACTGGCTCCCTTTTAGTATGCCACTAACACTCTCGGCAAAAACAGTCCTAATACTCTACCTGTTGAGCGAGGGTGCCCAAATCAAAGATTTCGAGAAGTCTATTTCCACGAGGGTACCGTTTTTACGACAAGCGACTACTGGCATATATTAGCAGAAGCGACAAGTCGTAGCTGAATAGGTTAACCGTTTAACGACATTTTGCCAGTACCTTCAAAAAAGGGGGCTCATTTCACTGACTGAACATGCCGATGAAATGTGTTGTGACCTACACAAGAAGATGAAAAGTGCAATTCAGGCTTAACCGATTAATTTGTGATTGATAATTTCGACTGATACGAGAATCCTCCTCAGTAAGCCCGTTTACAGTGACAAGTTTACCTTAATTCTTTTTTCAGCAAACGACTGTAATTGTCGCTGGCTCGTGCTATAATAACGCCACCATGAAAGTATTGGGAGGATACGTTGAAAAACAGTACGAGCATTCCCCGATCAATCCGTCTAGCCCGGCTTCAGCATTTATTGCATAAAAACCCAAAAGGTTTAACCAGCCTTGAATTAGCCGAATTATCCGGAGTATGTGTCAGAACTATCCAGAGGGACTTACTTGACCTTCAAAGTGACCTCGGCGTACCTATTACCCAGAATGGTAATCTTTACGGAATCCTCGGGAGTTATACATTGCCTCCGATATTTTTCTCTTTGTATGAAGCAATGGCTCTGTTTTTGGTTTCCCGTTTGGCTTTGCGACAAACTGATGAAAATAATCCCCATATGCAACAGGCATTGATTAAAGTATCGGACGTACTACCCTCACCAGTGGCAGAGCGTTTGAAAGCCGGGATTGAGACTATCGCAGGAAAGCAGGTTAACCCCCATTTCATTAAAATATTTGAGTCTGTGGCTATTGCGTGGATAACCCAGCGCCAATTGAAAATAGAGTACCTTTCACTCGGCAGCGAAACGACAAAGGAATGGGTAGTCGATCCATACTTCGTGGAAATGACCGGGGTAGGTTATTCTATGTATATTATTGGACATGCCGTCAGAATAGGGAAAGAGGGAATCATCACCTTCAAACTTGACCGTATTAATAATGCCGAAGTACTTGATACAACCTTTGAAATCCCACCGGAGTTTGACATCGATGGATTACTCTCTTCTAGCTGGGGAGTCATGTGGGGAGATGAAACCAAGATCAAACTCCGATTCTCACCTCACGTAACCCGTCGTGTTAAAGAAAGTGTCTGGCATCCATCCCAGGTAATTGAAGATCTTCCAAACGGTGGCTGTTTATTGACATTACAAGTGGGAAGCCCGCTTGAAATCGCCCCTTGGATAAGAGGCTGGGGACCGGATGTGGAAGTATTGGAGCCAGAGCCTCTGAGACTGGAGTTCAAGGCATGGGCACAGCAACTCTTTGTCCTTTACCATCGTGAAATAGATTCCTCATAGAGGTGACACAAATGGAAACACAGGTAGCCCTAAATATCTGGGCTAAAAAGTCTGAGGAAAACGACCAACATTATCCCCTGCTATGCCATATGTTGGATGCTACTGCGGTATGCCTGGGAATCTGGGAAAAGTGCCTTCATCACGGCGCCAGGCAGTCTATCGCCAGTGCACTTCAACTAACTGAGTCGGATGCATCCCAATGGATTTCCCTGTGGGTCGGTCTGCATGATATCGGTAAAGCCTCTCCTGATTTCCAGGGAAAGAGTGAAACTGCTAAAGAAAAATTAAAGCAAGCAGGTTTCAAATTCAACAGGAGGCCGGATACTTATCATGGTATCGCCAGTGCTTGCATACTTCAGGGATTCCTTGAAAACAAAATCGGTATTGAGCTGGCGAAGAAAATATCTGTAACAGTCGGCGGACATCATGGAAGATTTCCTCAAGCAGAAGAACTGCAGAGAGCACGACCTTTTCTTGGTGAAGGACTGTGGAAGGATACCCAGACCAAACTATATATGCTCATGGTCGAACTGTGTAATATGCAGGATATCCCTGTACCGAAAGGCAGCCCCGGAAATGCATTCTTTATGGTTCTGGCCGGACTAACTTCCGTGGCCGATTGGGTAGCCTCCAACGAGGTCTTTTTCCCTTACAAAGTCCAACATGACATAGAAGCGCATCCTGATTATGCAAGGAGCAAAGCCATGGAGGCATTGGACAAACTCGCCTGGACCGGCTGGCAACCAGCGCCATCACCAGTTGATACAGTCAAACAGCTATTTCCTTTCATCAGCGATATCAGACCTCTTCAGCAAGAGGTTAAAAACCTTGCTGAAACGTGCAGTCATCAACCCGGGCTGGTAATTATTGAAGCCCCCATGGGTGAAGGGAAAACGGAAGCAGCGATATACCTGGCGGATAGCTGGGTGGCAAATCTGAAACAGAAAGGTTATTACTTTGCTTTGCCGACAATGGCAACCAGCGATCAGATGTTCGGGCGGGTGGAACAGTACCTGGAAAAGCGTTATCCCAATGACCGGGTGAATTTCATGTTACTGCACGGTCATGCCGCACTCTCTACTGAATTTAATACTCTTAAAGAGAAGTTCAACGCTAAGAATGTGGATGCCGATTCAGAAAAACCCGCATATGATGGGGTTTCCGCTGGCATCGTCGCTTCCGAATGGTTCACCTACCGCAAACATGGCTTGCTGTCTCCATTTGGAGTAGGAACCATCGATCAGGCGCTGCTCGCGGTGCTTCAGACCCGGCATTTCTTTGTAAGGCTATTCGGCCTGGCACATAAAACCGTTATTATCGACGAGGTACATGCTTACGATGCCTATATGTCCACCTTGCTGGAGCGATTGCTGGAATGGTTGGCAGCATTAGGTTCATCAGTGGTCTTACTTTCGGCAACGTTACCGAAGGAACGGAAAAACGCGCTGCTTTACGCCTATCAAAAGGGGGTAGCCCAACAAGGGGATTTACCTGAAGTAGTCGATGGTGCCTCTTATCCTCGAATTTCATGGTCTACCGGTAATGCAGTTAGAGCTAAAACAATTGAGACATCCCGTGATTCGAAAAGAAGCCTGCGTCTCCAGTGGATAGATGGAAAGATACTCGATGGTACAGAATTTATTTTAGGCAAGAGGTTGCAGGAAAGGCTTGAACACGGTGGCTGTGCCGCCATCATCTGCAACACAGTTGACCGGGCACAGAGAATTTATGGATCTTTAAAGAAATATTTCCCCGGCCAGGATGCTGGTGACGGCTCTCCGGAACTCTATTTATTACATGCCCGTTATCTGTATGGCGACCGGAAAGCCCGTGAGGAAAGAACGTTACTACAATTCGGAAAACCTGGTGCCAAAGTAAAATGCGGAGATGGTAAAGAACGGGAGGTAAAAAGACCCAGGCACGCCATCCTAGTTGCCACACAGATAATCGAGCAGAGCCTTGACCTGGACTTCGACCTGATGGTAACAGAGATGGCACCGGTGGACTTGCTGCTTCAGCGTGCCGGTCGGCTACATAGGCACAACCGAAACCGACCTGAAGGGTTAGAGGAGCCAGTGCTGTGGATTTGTGAGCCGGAAATCAAAGATGGCGTGCCCGCATTCGGTGGGGGCACCGAGGCTGTCTATGATTACCATATACTCCTGCGCTCATGGCTGGCAATCGGCAGGTACGCAGGAAAGAAACCGGCATTGGTTCCGGAGGATGTAGAGTCGCTGATTGAAAAGGTATACGGTGAACGGCTATGTCCTGAAGAACTATCAGAGAAAGTGAAAAATAGATGGGAAGAGAGCTGGGAGGAACTAAAGAAAAAACGTAATGTGTACGAGAGCAAGGCAAAAATAAATCGCATACTTCCGCCCCGTTATGAAGATGAAATCCTTGAGGATTTCAACCGCGAACTGGAAGAAGATAATCCTGAGATACACGATACGCTACAAGCTCTCACCAGGCTCTCTGAATCTCCTTCAATTTCAATCATCTGTCTCTATGGAGACATGGACAAACCCCGTCTTGATATTGCATCTCAGGCGCTGGATACCCAAACAATTGATATACAAACGGTTAAAGCACTGCTAAACCGCTCAACTCAGTTAAGCCATAAAACAATTGTTCGCTCGGCGATAGAGTCTAACAGCTTAGTGCCTCAAGCATGGCGTAAGGAAGCTCTACTCAGACATCATTACCTGCTATTCTTTGACGAAAGCGGGAAATGTAAATCTGAATTCCCCAAATATGGACTTTGGCTTGATGACTCTCTGGGGATAGTCATCACTGAAAAGGAAGAATAACAAGGAGGAATTATGTCCAGTTTCAATCTTGTGGATGAAAAATGGATTCCCTGTATAATGCCTGACGGCAAAACAGAAGCCTTCGGGCTTCAAGAAGTTTTGGTTAGGGCACATGAAATCAAAGAGCTATTAGACCCTTCGCCACTGGTAACAGTTTCATTGCATCGCCTCCTGCTGGCCATACTACATCGAAAGTTCGGCCCTTCGAGCTTACCTAAGTGGCAGGAGTTGTGGAACAAAGGAAAATGGGATAAAAACGTACTTGAAGCTTACTTTTCAACGTGGCGGCACCGTTTTAACCTCTTTGATGACGAAAGACCTTTTTACCAATGTAAAGTGATAGACGGCATAGAGCGACATCCAGTGGTGCATCTCGCACTTGAGTTTGCTTCAGGGAACAATGCCACGCTTTTTGACCATAATGTTAACGATAATTACATTCCTATTCAACCCGCAATTGCAGCCCGCTACATCGTTACCACGCAAGCTTTTGCGATAGGTGGTGGTAAGAATATTCCATTTAATTTGAGCGATTCGCCTCTTACCCGTGGATTTACGACAATGGTTCTCGGGAATTTGCTTTTCGAGACATTGGCCTTGAATTTAATCACATACAATACAGAACATCCTTTCCCGAGTTCTGGCGATGACCTGCCTGTATGGGAACAAAAAGATTTGACTGTTCCAAATAAAGAAGGTTCTCCAATAAATGGTTACGTTGATTATCTAACTTGGCAAAGCCGGCGTATCCACTTATTCCCTGAGGATGAAATGAATGTTCGTAGCTGTCAAATTCAACAGAATTTAAAGCTACCGAAGCAAATGTATAGCGACCCTTTTAAAAGCTTTCGTAAAGATAAAGAAAAGGGGCTATTACCAAGAAACATTAACCCTGAGAAAGCAGTGTGGCGTGATAGTCACATTTTATTACAAATGTCAGACACAGAATATAAGAGACCGGAGGTATTCAACTGGCTTTCACGCATTGACGAGGCACGTCGGTTTGGAGCAATCCAGGCCGAACCAGCTTATAAAATGATGATTACCGGATTAGCAACCGATACTGGAAAAGCCGCGAGTGTTCTCCTCTGGCGCCATGAGCGCCTGCCTCTGCCGCTGCAATACCTCCATGATGAGAAACTGATAAGCAATTTGAAAGAGGCGTTGGAACTGGCTGAGGAAACCGGCAGGCTTCTCGGTTCAGGGTTCTTTAAGGCGGAAATTACGGATAAAAAAGGCAAACAGAAAACTATCCGCGTACCAAGCCCTTTACGGAAGCTGGCATCAGAGCTCTTGCCGAAAGACCAAAACGGTAGAACGAGTCCGGACGAGACAAAAAAACTCGCCGAATCTCTCTCTCCCGCCCGCCCCTACTGGGCCGCCCTTGGTATTGCCTTCAGCCGATTTATGGTAGAACTCGCCGAGGATAAATCCGAGGAAAGGCTAGACAGCCTTCGCGGGTGGGCTAGAGAAATCCGCCGCGCTGCTCAGGACGCATTCGAAGAAACCACCCGCAGCCTCGACCGTACCGGACGCATGCTTAAAGCTGCCTCTAAAGCTGAAAATGAATTCAATATCTGGTTATACAAATACCTAAAACCATATCTTAATGATGCCAAGAAAGGAGGTGAAAAATGAGTAACGCAATAGCTACACAGCACAAGTTTATCACCCACCTAGAAAAGCTCGTCAGGAACCAAGACCGCGGCGCCCTGGCCGTCCTGCGCCGGGGACTGGGCAAGCCCCCGGGGGCAGCACGGGAGATGGACCGTTATGTCTTGAATAGCCTGCCTGACGATGTCAGTGAGAAGCAAGAGAACGCTTATTACCTTGTTGGTGCTCTCTTCGCTTACTGGCACCAGGGCAAAGGCGACATCGTCAAGAATGCGCCTGCAAACCTTGGGGAGTCCCTGCGACGGTTGGTCAACTATGAGTCTTCTGAGAGTAGCAGTCGTGAAGACGCCGAAAAGCGTGTGGAAAAGCGGCTGGTCGCCCTGTTGAACTGTCACATTGACGACCTCCCCAACCACCTGCGCCACGTCATTGGCTTGCTCAAATCTAAGGATATCCCGGTCAACTGGACGCAATTATTGTTAGATGTCCAGAACTGGCAGTGGGAAAGCCGTGATGTCCAGCGTGAATGGGCGAGAAAATTCTGGCGCGGCTTCCAGAAGGAAGACCAGACAACTCCTGATGAAACCCAGTCTCAAAACGAAGAAAAAATGGAGGAAGAATAATCATGATTATCGAACTGCATATGTTACAGAACTTTGCCCCTTCCTGTCTCAACCGGGATGACACCAACTCACCAAAAGAGTGCGAATTCGGCGGCTATCGCCGCGCACGTATCTCCAGCCAGTGCATCAAGCACTCAATCAGGGAATATTTCAAGGAAAATGAACTGGTGCCAATAGAAAATCTGGCAACCCGAACCAAGGACCTGGTCAAAGAACTGACCAGGCGACTGGTACAATCAGGTAAGCCGGAGGATGAAGCCCAGAAGGCGAGCGTTAAAGCTGTCGAGGCAACAGAAAAGCTGAAGCTGAAGGAGAAGGATAAAACCGAATATCTCTTTTTTCTTGGAGAGAAGGAAATCTCTTCCGTTGTAGATTTAATTTTAACCAACTGGGGAACGCTGACCGCCGACGTACCTGATAATAAACAAATGGAGACTATCGGCAAGAATATTTTAGATAAGCTTACCGGTGGTAAGGCGATTGACTTGGCTCTCTTCGGGCGTATGCTGGCTGACCTGCCGAATAAGAACATCAATGCCGCTTGTCAGGTAGCGCATGCCATCTCTACCCACAAAGTCGGCGTGGAGTTCGATTTTTACACCGCAATGGATGACTTGAAGAAACCAGAAGAAGAGCCGGGTGCCGGCATGATGGGCACTATAGAGTTCAATTCCGCCTGTTTCTACCGCTATGCCAATATCGACTGCGCCCAGCTTAAGAAAAACCTCGGAGATGATAAAGAACTAACGCATAAGACGGTGGAGGCGTTTATCCGGGCTGCGGTCAATGCCATCCCTACCGGTAAGCAGAACTCCTTTGCCGCCCAGAATCCACCGTCGTTCGTCTTCGCCGTGGCGCGCAATTCCGGCACCTGGTCGCTGGCAAATGCCTTCGCTAGACCGGTCTGGGTGGGTGATAATGGTGACCTTGTAGAGAAATCCGCAGACGCATTAATGGCTTACTGGGATAAACTGGTCAAGGTCTACGGTAATAATGATATCAAGGAAAAGGTCGCTTTCACCTTAGAAGAACGTGACCTGAAAGGACTGGATAGCGGCAATCTTGAAGGGTTGATTGCTCGGGTGAACCAAGCAATCGCCGCGAATTGCTAGAAGGAGGACAACATGGCCGTACTATTATTACGCCTCATGGGGCCGATGCAATCTTGGGGCACGCAAAGCCGTTTCAGCCATCGGGACAGTGATCTTGAGCCGTCCAAGTCCGGTGTCATCGGCCTGCTCTGCGCCGCTATGGGTAAACCCCGCGACGACCTAGAGACAGTTGAAAAGCTTTCCGGGTTCAAAATGGGTGTCCGGGTAGACCGGCAGGGCACCCTTAAACGCGACTATCACACGGCTTTGAATGTTGCCAAAGCTGGTGGTGGTAAGCCAAAGGATTGCGAACCTTCAGAACGTTTCTATCTGTCCGACGCCTGTTTCCTTGTGGCACTCAAGGGGGAGCTATCGTTGCTTCGTGACATACTAACTTATCTTGCTAATCCTGTCTGGCAGCTCTATCTGGGTCGCAAGGCGTTTGTTCCCGCCTTACCGGTATTTCTCAAAGATGGTTTACTTCCTGACTGTGAAGACCTAGTCGAAGCTCTTAAAAACTATCCATGCCTGCTTCCATACCGGAAAGATTCGGCGGGGAGATTACGGTTGGAGATTGAGACGAACTTTGGACAGGGCGACCGCGTCAAACAGGACCAGCCGGTCTCATTTGTCAGCGCTGACCGCCGGTTCACCCTGCGTTATATTGATACTACTCGAAGTGTGTTTCTAAAAGATTTACCTCTCGCAAAGGAGGAATCATGTATTTATCTTTTTTAAAACTCAATCCATCACTCCGGAAAACTAGGGAGCTATCAATTAATCCCTATATGCTGCACCAGGCGATATACCGGGCTTTTCCGGATAAAGAAGATGGAGGTCCAGGACGGGTACTCTACCGCCTTGATCAGAACCGGCGCTCCGGCGCGGTTTCCCTGCTTGTCCAATCGGACGAAGCGCCGGACTGGACGAAGGCAGACTACCTGGGTGAATGCCTTCTCGAAAAGGCAGAGTATAAACCTTTCGTCCCTCGTATCATAGGCGGGCAGTGCCTGTATTTCAGTTTGCGCGCCAATCCCAGCGTCAAAAAACAAGTAGAAGGCAAGAAAAACGGCTGCCGGATAGGGCTTCTGAGAGAAGAAGACCAACTCAAGTGGCTGTATAAAAAGGCTCAAGAAAGCGGTTTTACGGTCGAAACCTGCCAGACCATGCCGGAGGGGATTATCCATGATGAAAGAGGACAGGCGGACAAAGGAAAATTGAGACACTATGCTGTTCGTTTTGAAGGCAGGCTTAAAGTTATCAATCCGAATTTGTTTGCTACTACACTGAGAAACGGCATCGGTTCGGCAAAAGGATTTGGCTTCGGGATGCTTTCTGTAGCGCCGGTCAGAGGTTGAGATGCGTACTCTCCATGAACTACCGCGTTTCCGTGACCGCTGGAGCTACCTTTACCTGGAGATGGGACGGCTGGATGTCGATGCCGATGGACTTTGCTTTCACCAGGGGGATAGCATCGTGCCAGTACCAATCGATCAGCTCAGCGTTGTGATGCTGGGGCCGGGCTCCACTGTTACCCATGCCGCCATTAAATCACTGAGCCAGAATAATTGCCTCGTCGCCTGGACCGGGCAGGACGGAATAAGGCTTTACGCAGCCAGCATTGGGGGTACCTACAGCGCCCGCAGGCTTATCCGGCAGGCAAGATTGGTAAGCGACGAAGAAAAACGTCTGGAAGTAGCCTGGAGGATGTATCGCTTTAGATTCAGCGAAACCATACCTCTGGTTGTCAGTCTGGAGAGCATCCGTGGAATGGAAGGTATACGTGTGCGCCGTGCTTACGCTGAGGCATCGCGACAGTACGGTGTGGAATGGAAAGGCCGCCGGTATGACCAGAAGGACTGGAGTAAAGGCGACCCGATAAATCGGGCGCTTTCGTCCGCCAACGCCTGCCTTTACGGTATTTGCCATGCCGGTATCCTCTCTGCTGGCTATTCTTCCGCCCTGGGTTTCATTCATACAGGCAAGATGCTCAGTTTTGTTTATGATGTAGCTGACCTTTACAAGACCGAGCTTACAATACCTGTTGCCTTTCGGGTATCCGCACAAAATCCGCCTGACCTGGAGAGACAGGTAAGAATGGAATGTCGTAAGGCGTTCTATGAATTCAAGTTAATGGAAAGGCTATTACCGGATATAGCGGAGGTGCTGGGTGTTAGTGATGATACTGGAGAAAGTCCCGACGAGCTTGAGGGGCGCATTGTCACGCTGGCTGTTGGAGCCGAAGACGGGAGTTTTTCTTGGGAACCCGAGCGCTCGGGTGAGGGATGAGCTCTGGAACCGGGCGGTTAAAAAGTCCAAAGAGAGTGGAGCCGTGCTCCAGATATGGACAGACCAGAATCCTCAGGGATTCTCTTCCCGCCAGTATGGTGAGAGGGAGCGGACATTTATTGATTTTGAAGGGTTATCTCTGGTAAAAATAGAGCGGAGTAACTCCGCCCGACATGACAAAAATTCTGACACTACAACATCCTAGTTACGCTTGGCCCATATTAGCGTTAGCTTTAGATATGTAGAGTATTCCCCACGCATGTGGGGGTGAACCGAAACCGTCATGCTCCTACAGGGTATTCATGAAGTATTCCCCACGCATGTGGGGGTGAACCGTCAACACCATGATGCAGCTCTCCGAGGGAGATGTATTCCCCACGCATGTGGGGGTGAACCGAAAGGTAAGGAGTAGAAATGAATACATATCGGGTATTCCCCACGCATGTGGGGGTGAACCGTCCTCGTTGACAGAAGTTTCCAGTCTGGACTCGTATTCCCCACGCATGTGGGGGTGAACCGGTCAAGACTATCATTATACCGGATCTTATTACGTATTCCCCACGCATGTGGGGGTGAACCGGTTTGCGGTCACGTTGTCGGGCTTTTTGCAACGTATTCCCCACGCATGTGGGGGTGAACCGGGAAACACGATGCTATCGTGAATCAAATCACCGTATTCCCCACGCATGTGGGGGTGAACCGAGGAAAGGGCAATAGTCTTCCTCGATGATGTCGTATTCCCCACGCATGTGGGGGTGAACCGCTCCCATTAAGGAGAAGGATAATGCCAAGCAAGTATTCCCCACGCATGTGGGGGTGAACCTAAGACAGGTTACTGCATAACTACCTTGCCCCCGTATTCCCCACGCATGTGGGGGTGAACCGAGGGCGGTAGAGATTCAGGTAAATAACAGGACGTATTCCCCACGCATGTGGGGGTGAACCGGTCGTCTGTGAAATCTCCCGTGTGGTTATCTAGTATTCCCCACGCATGTGGGGGTGAACCGATTTCATTATGGAGCCAGCCCGAGCTATGGGAGTATTCCCCACGCATGTGGGGGTGAACCGGGTTACAGATTATGAGTGACGACCGTTGGGGCGTATTCCCCACGCATGTGGGGGTGAACCGAGCAGCGAGCCGTCTCGGGTCCTGGCTGAAAAGTATTCCCCACGCATGTGGGGGTGAACCGGCCAGAGGGTGCTGGTATAGGAGCAACTATGAGTATTCCCCACGCATGTGGGGGTGAACCGCCCTAATTCTCCCAGTCCCAGCATTCCCATGCGTATTCCCCACGCATGTGGGGGTGAACCGTGGGAACAGTAATAAAAATTTGTATCTATAATGTATTCCCCACGCATGTGGGGGTGAACCGGATAATGCCCCCTTTCAAATTACCCTTCACTCGTATTCCCCACGCATGTGGGGGTGAACCGTGAAAGGTCGCCCGATGGTCGAACTAAGGTCACGTATTCCCCACGCATGTGGGGGTGAACCGTAACCAGATTCTAATAATCATAGCTCAGGATGCGTATTCCCCACGCATGTGGGGGTGAACCGATAGCTAAGTATTTCGGTATATCAAAATCTACGTATTCCCCACGCATGTGGGGGTGAACCGATACCACTTTAAACTCTTGCAGGCTGGACATTGTATTCCCCACGCATGTGGGGGTGAACCGCTAGTATGTCCTTCCAATACGGAACATCTTATCAAGGGGGGGGCGATAACCGGGGTGAGGTTGATAAACAATTTGGCTGTTTGTCACCAATCCGATGGAAATGAATGAATAGGGAGTTTAATGTCTTCTCCCTCTTCCTCCGCTAAATCCACCACCTCTGTCGTCAGAGCGAGGGGGAGCGACTTTGCGGTAGCAATCGCTACAGTACACCGGCCTATCACCGCGGGGTTCGAAAGGTACCTCGGTTTCCTTGCCGCACTCAGCACACACCGCGGGGAACATCTGTCGCGTGGAGCCGTAGCTACTGGAACCACCGTAACTGCCGCCACCGCCCCGCTCAGACTTTCTCGCCTGGCGACATGAGGGGCAGCGTTTTGGCTCATTAGTAAAGCCTTTGGATTGGTGGAATTCCTGCTCTTCAGCGGTGAAGTCGAAGGCAGCCCCACAATCGGCACAGCTAAGTGTCTTATTCTGGAAACTCATTAGATGACCTCCTCTATCCGAAATTTTAGTTAGAGTTCCGGTCATCCAATACTCAAGTAAATCTATGGGGATTCTAAGAAGCTTGTAATAACCTAAACTGCAACTGTCGATTGGATGATACACCAAACAGAGCCTCTTGTAAAATGAGTGCAGGTTACCCTGCGGTAACAATGTGACGGAATGTTCAGGGAAGTAGGATAGTCTTACTGCTCCTCGAAGGCCATTTGCTCTGATGGAGTAACAGCGTTAACCCGCGGTATCTCCGGTGCCTTCCGCTGGTCTTCTGTTGGCATCGGTAAA
>Ga0315543_1002748_pt1 | contig 16608 bp, 17 predicted proteins | sample SalMarSW160210MG_2_FD_203098 | JGI IMG/M metagenome (GOLD analysis project Ga0315543, IMG submission 203098) | Salt marsh sediment microbial communities from the Plum Island Ecosystem LTER, Massachusetts, United States - Salt Marsh Sediment SW1601-210 ...
ATCTCGATCAAAATGACACCGCAACATCATAAACACCTCCTAAGATCAATCTACTACGACCTTCGTTCAGTGTCCACTTTATTGGGGCAAGATCAGTTTGATCCGCTGCAGGCGGGGAGAAACCCGACTTAAACTTTGTGCACGACGGGTATCCTCATCCGCCGTGTTCACTGAATAAAGCGGCGCACGGGGATGTACGCCACGTACAGTAACTTGTAGGGAAGGTCTGGGACAGATCTGCCATCTATCTGAATACGAAGGATTGAGGTAACGCAGCGCATGGGGACGTACGCCGCGCACAGACATGTAGCCCACCTTTCAGGTGGGGGAATCGTTTTTGTTGAGTGCTTGCCACTTCTAAAATCCCCATCCATTGGGGGGCTACAGGCTCTTTGCGGTACGTTGATTCCTGTTATGGTTCATAAGTTTTCGATTCGCTTGTCCAGCTATCTCTCCATTCAATCTTTTCGATAGTTATCTTAAGCAGGCAATACTCATCGCTCTCTGTTCCCTCTGGAAAATATTCCAATAAATTGAAAGTCGCCAAATTCCACACTCTTCTTTTCTGTTCCATATCTGGGACTATTTCGGTTTTTCCTATCACAGTGGCGGCTTTATCTCCCTGGGGATGTTCGACAAAGGCAAGACACACCTTGGGATTTTGTTTTATCTGTTTTACCTTTCTCGACGAGCAGAAAGTCGTTATCCAGATAGACATATTGTCTTCCACTATTGGAGAAACTGGACGTACTCTTGTCTGGTCATCTTCACACGTTGCCAAGTAGGCATGAGGAGAATTTTCCTTCATTATTGCAACTATTTTCTCTTTTTTAGGGTTCATTTTGTAACCTTACTTCTTTCGGCATTTCGCCTGACGTTCCGTGGATAAAATAATTTGTAGGGAAGGTCTGGGACAGACCTACCATTTATCTGCCTTACCCCTCAATCATCTCCACATTGGCACGGGGGATGATAGCCCGTTCGTCGGAGTCAAATTCCACTTCCAGCACTCGTGCGACAGATTCCGACTCAAGTTTCTGAAGCGGGGAGGGGAGAGCGACAACTGTACCGAGACGCCCAAAGTGGGGGTGGCGGATGACGCGCACTGGCGAACCGACAGCCAGCCCTTCCATCGTGCGCTGTATGTACTTAGAGGCGACTTGCTCCTGATCTTGCGCAGGAATCACCACCTCGGGGCGAATCACTCCGGCTCTGATCTGGGTGGCGCCGTTGATACAGGCCATTTGCCCTTCGTGGGCTTTTAGCAGATCAAAGGTCCTCTCGGCTATATTGATTTGCCCGAAGCCCTCTGTGACGACCAGGGTTATCCCGATGTTTTCCGAGCCGGTGATGGCTACTCCGATGTCATAGCCCAGAAAGTCGCGCAGGTCCTTGTCATCGAATCCGCCAACGATAATCCCCTTGGCACCAACCTGAATTGCCTTCTTCAGCGCATCAGCCGTTACCAATGACCCACCGACGACCACTTTACCGGCCATGTCGGAACTAATCAACTTGTCAGTCAGGACGGTGGTATTGTCAAGGGTGGCGGTCTGAAGAGCCCCGAACGTTTCTCCACCAATGCCAAAAATCCCCTGCACGAAAGCTCCAGTACAGGCCACAACAACCCCTTCATTCGGAATGACTTCGGTTACCTCACCTCGAAGATAGGCTTTGACCTCAACAGGAATCGGCAGGCCGCGCAGCAGAACCTGGCCGGTGATGCTGGAAATGGACTCAATAGTTCCCGTAATAGACGTTTTGCAAATAGTTGACCATCTCTTAATGAGAGGGAACTTCTTTATTGCTATGACCTCTCCATTTTCTATGGTGTCCCCTTCTTTTTTCACCATGAATTCGTTAATGTCCTCGGGAGGAATCCCCAGTTTGTTGGCTACATTGATGGGAACAATATTGCCGGGCAGTTCGGTACGAGCGACCACGTCATCCGGGTTGACTTTATCTCCGACCTTCACAACCACCTCACCTTTGAGGGGCAGGATGCGATTTTTCTTGACCAGGAGGTTGTCTGTTACTTTCAGTCCGGGTGTATAGGCATGAGCCATAGGTGTTCCTTTCTTAGCGCAACTCTCGCTTCATCGGCCGTCTCTTAAGGCGCCTGATAACGACCAGTATGATCAAGACCAAGGCAACCCCAAAATAGAGATAGAAGTTTTTGGATTTCTTGTCGCTATTCTCTTTCTGGGCGACATCTTTGAAGTCGGCTAACTTCAACTGCTCTTTTGGCAGGAGGGCATTAATGTTTTTCGTTGAAAATGAGGCGGCAATTTGCTCAAACAAGGATTTGCTCGCTTCAAACAAAGAATCCGGGGAGTAGAAGTAAAATGTTGCAATTCCTCGTTCGTAGAATTTCAACATTAACAAATTTTTCTTCAAAGGTTGGTTTTCATTCATGATTTCATTCAAGATGGTCACTGTTTTTGTTTCCGGGTCGTAGCTGGGCGTGTTGGATTTAAGGTCGGCCACGAAATCTGCCACGGGAAAATACTTAACCTTTTTGCCAAAGCCTCGGCTCAACTCATTTAAAACAGAGTCGATTTTCCCTTCATTTAACTCCCCCACAGTGTCAACCGTCAGAATGAGGTAGTTACCGGAGAAAAACTGGGGGACGTTTTTCATAGCAAAGACAGCATCATAGTCAAAAATGGGTTTGCCTGCCTTGTTTTGCAGCAGATAAGTGTCGACAAGCCGATAATCAACCTGTGCCCAATCGTCAGGGTAGGCTATAGAAAAGCTTCCCGCCAGGCTGACATAATGTTGCTCAGCCATCACTGTTGTACTGAGCGCTGCTGCCAAGAGCAGCGCTCCAATTATGGTTCTTCTTGCGAGTTGTCGTTCCATTTAGAGTCTCTCTGCGGGATAGATATCCAGCTCCCGCATCCATTTTTTCAGATATGTGACTCTGTCATTACCACTCACTGAGGAAAGATCAAACGGGCGACCACGGCCATCGAGTATGATCCCCACTACGCCGCCATTCAGCTCAGCCTCCACCTTGGCGCCTTTTCCATTCCCCAAGTCGTAGCCTCGTTCCGGTTCTAAGACCGCTTTGACGGTTTGGGGTAGTCCACTCTCGTCCAAGCCAAACTCAAACCGTTTCATCTCAAGATAGTTGAGACTGCCCGACACTTCGCCGGACGGCAATTCGATGGTATATTTCAAAACCGGTCCGGGTTTTTTAGAAGTTCCGGCTGGCGCCACACAGGTGCCCAGGTGGATCAGACAATCTTTGATGAACACCTCAGTCGCTGCTTGCTTGTGCACTTCGGTGAGGACGCCAAGCTGTGGCATCATGAAGATCGAATCGACCGCTAAACGAGTTATCCCTTCCGGTTGAAAGGCGTCGATAAGCATCAGGGCGGACTGCTGACGTCGCGGGGCGTGAGAAAGCACACCGCCCGAGCCGATGAGCATGTTGAGCGACATCATGTTGACGATAGTTGCCCCCGAGGCCGACTGCTCAAAAGCATCTGCAATAGTCCTCTGCTGCTGGATCCCCTTGAGGACAGTGGCGAAGTTTTTGTGTTGGATGAAAGCCAGGCGGAGAGCTTCTTTGGCCACCGCTTGCTCAAAAATCAGTTCCTCCATCGACTGAGGAATCGTTGTCGGACGTACCATTTTGTTCTTCACGCGGTTTCTTAGGTCGCGCTCGTCCATATCAAACGGTACCCACCGCATTATCATCGGCAGAGTGGCCTCCGCAAAAACGTTTGAGATAGAGTATGACATGCCTAAGTTGGCCGATACGGTGCGGTTAAACACTGGTGTTTTCCCATCGGGTCGAAAGACCGAAAAGATGTCCGTTGTAGCGCCACCGATGTCGACCCCGATAGCTTCGATATTGTACTGTTCAGCGATGGTTTGAATAATCAGGCCAACCGCTCCTGGAGTCGGCATAATCGGGGCATCGGTCCAGGACATCAGCTTTTTGTATCCCGGAGCCTGCGCCATCACATGCTCCATAAACAATTCATGGATTTCCTCGCGCGCTGGCCCAAGATTTTCATATTCCAGAACCGGCCTGAGGTTGGCCACGGTCTTCAAGTCAACTTTGCTTGCCAGAGTGTTCTTAACGTTTTCAGTAGCATCTTTATTTCCGGCGTAAATGACCGGGAGGTTATAAGTTGAGCCCAAGCGAGGACGAGGGTCGGCGGCGGCGATAAGCTCGGCAATCTCCACCACGTGAGTGGTTGTCCCGCCGTCAATACCGCCCGACAACAGAATCATATCCGGGCGCAGGTGACGAATGCGCTCAATCTGCTGATGCGGCAAGCGCTTGTCGTTGGAGGCAATGACATCCATGACAATCGCCCCAGCGCCAAGAGCCGCTCGTTCGGCAGACTCTGCTGTCATCGACCGCACAACGCCGGCAACCATCATCTGCAAGCCGCCGCCGGCAGACGAGGTCGAAATGTATATGTCGGTACCAACTTTGCCGTTTGAAGGGGTAATGAGCTTTCCGTTCTCATCTAACAGCTTGCGATCGGAGAGTTCTTCTACCTCAGCCACAGCGTTCAGTACCCCCATCGTTACATCTTCAAATGGCGCCTCGACAGTGGTTGGTGCTTCGCCGCGGACAATCAATCGGTATTCACCATTGATGTATTCGATCAATATAGCTTTGGTCGTGGTCGAGCCGCAGTCGGTTGCTACAATTACTTTGATGTCGTCAGAGTTTTCGAATTTTGTCATAATACAAATATGTTACTAATAATGATTTCCAATCTTCGCTACAGTGTCTTGAATCTCTGCACATTAATATACATAGGACAAGCACATAAGCAGCTTTCTATTAAGCGTACGATTATAATATATGCCTCGGCTGTTGTAAACATCATTTTTTTACAACGATACAGTCACTTCCGGGATGGAGTCAGTGTTCTTGGACACGTCGAGAGTCTAAAATGTCTGGCTTTAAGTAGACCTCTCAATTTTCTCGGTATTACTATTAAGATGAATTCAGGCCCTTTGTGGCGCAAGGGATAATTATTCAGGCTGAGGGGGAAGCAGTTGAAGCTGATTCCGAGTTAGTTGATCCGAAAAAACGAGCGCAATACGGTCGTAATTTTCTACTTGACTTGATATAGCACGACCTGTAGATTCCGCTTTATTCTTTGGGTAGTGGATAATGATTGTCAGGTTCTTCGGGTAATCTGGCAAGCAAGGAAGTGGATAATGCTGAACACTTGCCCACATTGCTAAGACTGATGACGAGGTGAGTGTTTTATCGACAAGAGGGATAAGGAATTTGAAATTTCATCACCCTATGGCTGACCGTTTCACTGCCGTTTATATTTGCCTTTTATTTGCTCTCTTGCTGTTTTTCTCACCTTCAACACCAGTGATAGCCCAGGATAAGCCCGATGCTGATACGGTGAAGTTATCTTCTATTCCACCTGACACCATTCTGCCTGAATATTATCCCCTTTCCCCCTCAAATATCAGGGTTAGTGACGTACCTAACGATGCCGGTGGTTCTCTAATAATCGAATGGGACCTTTCTCCGGATGACCATGAGGGCGGCAAGGTTAAGGAGTACATAGTACTTCGCAGCAAAGCTGCTAAGGGGCCTTTTGAGGAGGTGGGGAATGCCACCCAAGGGGCGACAAGTTTCAGAGACAATCGCACCCAGCGGGGTGTTAAATTCTTTTACAAGGTGACTGCGCTCAACTACGAAAAGACAGATGGTGAATTTCTCTGGAAGGCATCCAGTGAATCAGATGTAGCCGGGCCAGCGGTCTCAACTGCTCAGTGGTTCAATTTTGATCGTCTGAATATCTTCATTGGCATAATAATTCTGTGTGGCGCTATTATATACTTTATTGTGGCTGCCCAAAAGGGCAAGAGTTTCTATATCCGCAAGATTGCCGGCATTGAAGAGGTGGAAAACGCCGTTGGGCGCGCCACTGAGATGGGACGTCCAATTTACTATGTCCCCGGCATCAGCGATATGGACGATGTCCAAACGCTAGCCAGTGTGACTATCCTGGGAAGGGTTGCGGCAATTGCCGCTGAAAACGACACGAGGATTGATGTTCCGGTTTCGCGGTCGATGGTCATGGTGACTGCCAGGGAAGTGGTCAAGGAAGCCTATAGCAAGGCCGGACGGCCCGATGCTTTCCAGGAGGATCAGGTTCGGTACCTCACGGATGACCAGTTTGGGTACGCCGCCGCTATCGATGGTTTGTTCGTTCGCGAAAAGCCAGCTACGATTTTCCTTATTGGGGCCTTTTTTGCCGAGTCTCTGATTATGGCCGAAACTGGAAACAGTATCGGCGCTATTCAGATATCCGGCACGGCCATGCCTGCGCAGTTGCCGTTCTTTATTGCCGCCTGTGATTTTACGTTAATCGGTGAGGAGTTGTTTGCGGCCTCCGCTTACCTATCACACGAACCAAAATTGCTTGGTTCCCTCAAAGGACAGGACCTGGGGAAAGCGGTCTTTTTGATCGCCATTCTGATCGGTGTGATTTTAGAAAGCTTCGGCATACCGGTGCATGAGCTTTTTGCTGTAAAGTAGAATACAAAGGACTGATGGATGAAACGAGAACTTCCTCTGACGATAGCCTTTATTGCCGGTATCGCATTTATCATAGCCTACTTCATTCCCCATCCCCCCTTTAATAGATTTGAAAACTGGTTTTCAGACTGGTTTGCCATTATCGCAGCTTTTGCCATCTGGTTGGGCGCGCTAAACCTGATGAAGATCTCTTTCATAAAAATCATTCGAAAAAAGTCTGATTGGCTGCATGCTATTTTGATTATTATTTCCTTTGTAATCATTCTCTTTTTTGGATTTTATGAGGGGTACCGGGGACTTCACGCCGACCCGCCCTTCTCCTTCCGCGACCCCGGTACGTCGTTTGACTGGATATATGTGAACGTTTATACTCCTTTGTCGGCAACTATGTTTGCTCTTCTGGCTTTCTTTGTCGCCTCGGCATCGTACCGGGCGTTTCGGGCAAGAAATCTTGAGGCGACACTGCTTCTTCTGGCCGCCTTTTTTGTTATGCTGGGCAGGGTGCCGGTCGGGGATATTATTACTGGCTGGCTGCCAATGGAATACCAGATGTCACAATGGGCTTCTTGGATTATGAACGTGCTCAATACTGCCGGGCAACGGGCCATTATGATCGGTATTGCACTGGGATTGGTTTCCACTTCGCTTAGGATAATACTGGGACTGGAGCGGGCATACATGGGGGGTGACTGATGAAAGTAAAAGAACTGCTGGCCGCTGTCATAATCGTTCTGTTTTTTCTGTTGTGTTACTTCTTCTCGCCCAAGCCGGTTCAGTTTTCGCCCACCGTATCTGTGGTGGTTATTATCCTTCTATCGCTCGCATTTGTGTATGTTTTTATCAGAACCTTCCAGGGGAAATTTATCGGGCGTCGTACGGTTTTTGTGTTCGTGGGCGTTTCATTGCTTCTGCCGTTTTTCATGCAATTTTCATTGCCGGTGCTGATTTCCCCCGAGGTCCGATCGGTTTACGATGCTCTGGAGGAACTGCCACCTGGTTCTAAGGTGCTGGCTTCCTTTGATTATGACCCAGCCTCGGCACCGGAGTTGCAACCGATGGCGGATGCTTTTATGAAATACGCCTTTGAACATGGTTTGAAGGTCATCATCATGGGCCTGTGGCCGCAGGGGCCGCAACAGGCCGATCAGTCGGTGCAGGCGGCCTTTGCAGAGAACCCTGGTCTCAGGGATAGTATCAAGTACGGTAGGGATTATGTGAACCTCGGCTTTCAGGCAGGCAATGAGTTTGTCATTCTTCGAATGGGTGAAAGTTTCAAGGCAATGTTCCCTACCGATTTGTACAATACTCCCTACGATTCAATTCCACTTCTGAAAAATGTCAGCAATTTCTCCAACGTCGACTTCGGAATGAATTTCTCGGCTGGAAAGCCGGGGACCGTCGAATGGGTACAGATTGCTTCTGATCGTTATAAGCTGCCCATGGGGGCCGGCAACACCGCCGTCCAGGCTCCGATGGCATATCCCTACATGAAGAAGGGGGAAAGCGGAAGGAAGCAACTGATTGGGTTGCTGGGTGGAATGGCCGGTGGAGCTGAGTTTGAGAAACTGACGAAAAAGCAGGCTAAAGCGACAACTTACCTTTTGTCGCAGTCGTTTGCCCATATGGTGGTTATTATGTTTATCATTATTGGCAACGTTGCCTTCTTCCGCGAAAAGAAGGAGAAGGAATAAGTGGAATTCTGGCATGTTTTCGGCATTTGGTTTGCCGCAGCGCTGACTATTGGCATTATCTCCTTTCTATACAGAGACAATGTCTTATATAAGATATGTGAGGCGATCTTTGTAGGCACTTCTGCCGGTTACTGGTTTATTGTCTTTTTTTGGGATAACTTGTACAAGAAGTTCTACGTGCAGGTTTCGGATCCAACTAATCCGGAAAGATACGTACCATGGGTCGGATTTGTTCTCGGGGTACTCATGTTAACCCGGTTGTTCAGCAAGATCGGGTGGATGTCGCGATGGCCAATGGCTTTTATTGTCGGCGCCGTCGCCGGCCTGTACATGATGATCTATTTTGTCTCCAACGCTATGGTGCAGGTGTCATCGACCATCATGCCGGTTTTCATCGGCAGTTGGTCTGAGATTATCGCTAACACTACGATTGCCATTGGCACCTTCTGTGGCTTAGTATATTTCTTTTTCTCCAAAGAACACAGGGGCGCTTTCGGTGGGGCTGCCAGGATAGGAATCTGGTTTCTGATGATTACTTTCGGGGCTTCGTTTGGGTATACGGTTATGAGCCGTATGTCGCTGATGATCGGACGGCTTGACTTCCTCTTCGGTACCTGGTTGGGAATGATTCCGTAGTGCATTCCTGTTCGTTGACAGCATTGCGCCGTTCACGTTCTGTAATACCATCATTTTTCTTCACGTTTATTCTGTTGTCATCTTTTGTATGGGCTCAAACAGAAGGGGGAGTGACAGACTTCGACACTACAAAGATTGCATCTGACTCAGGGAAAGTCGTCGTCGACCCGATCACCTCGCTTATTGCGTCCGACCGCAAGTACGATAATGGAAAATCGATTGATTTGTCATGGGTCCCGTCCATCGATGATAGGCTGGTCAATGGTAAGGTAATTGGCTATAAGGTCTATCGGATCGAAGACGGCGGCGAGCCGCTGATGATCGCCGAGCTTGCCCCCGGCTCGAATGCTTATAACGACCAGAGTGTTGAGCGGGGAAAACTATACAGTTACTTTGTCTCGGCGCTTTCAAGCAGTGCCGAGACCCCTTCCACAAAGACAGCCTCAATTGAACCGCAAAGGGAATGGCTTAATTTCAAACTGATCAATGTGTTGGTTATGGCGCTGGTGCTGGGAGGAGCGATAATCTATTTTATCGAAACGGCTCGCCGAGGGAAAAAGCTGTTTGTAAGAAAGATCGCCGGCCTGGAAGCAGTCGATGATGCGATTGGACGGGCCACTGAGATGGGGCGGCCCATCCTATTTATCCCCGGCATCTTGGATATGGACGATGTACAAACTCTCGCGGCACTTACAATTTTAGGTCGCGTAGCGCGGGTTATTGCTGACTATGACACCAAGATATTCATGCCGGTCTCCCGGTCGCTCGTCATGACAGCAGGCCGTGAAATAATCAAAGCATCTTACCAGGCTGCCGGTCGACCGGATGTGTACAGTGACGACATGGTTACCTACATAACAGATGAGCAGTTTGGTTATGTGGCCGCTGTTGATGGCGTCATGGTGCGCGAGAAGCCGGCTACCTGTTTTTTGCTGGGGGCATTTTTTGCCGAGTCACTAATCCTTGCGGAAACAGGCAACTCCGTTGGAGCTATACAGATCGCGGGCACAGCGCGGCCTGCCCAACTTCCGTTCTTTATTGCCGCCTGTGATTTCACATTGATAGGAGAGGAATTGTTTGCCGCTTCCGCATACCTGTCGGGTGAGCCGAAACAGATGGGGTCGCTGAAAGGGCAGGACGTGGGGAAGGCGATTGCGATGATAGCGATACTAATCGGTGTTCTGACAGTGACTATCAGTGAGGCCTGGAATGTGGGGTGGATTCAGAGCATAACGACAAAACTTATGGAAATATTCTCGACCAAGTAGACTAACATGAAACGCCAGATACCTCTCATCATCACTTTCCTTATCGGAACCATTCTGATATTCTCATTCTTTATTCCTCCAATGGAGAAACTGGAGCAGACCTCCACATTGTTTTTCGACGTTATTGCGGTGTTTGCCTTTTTCCTGGGAGGTGGCAACCTCCTGCGAGTACACTTTAATAAGCTCCGCCGCCGGAAAAGAGACTGGGGATTTTCGACCGTCACCCTGATCGGCTTCTTTGTTACGCTTGCTGCTGGTTTGTTTAAGATCGCTAACCCTGGGGGAATAGCAGCTTCGCCGACGACCGAAGGGGCGCTGCTTCAGGAAATCTTTACATACGTATTAATTCCTCTGCAATCGACCATGTATGCCCTGCTGGCCTTTTTTGTTGCCTCCGCTTCTTACCGGGCATTTCGCGCCAAGAACAGAGAAGCAACGATTCTGTTAGTGGCGGCCTTTGTGATTTTGCTGGGACGCACGCCCTTCGGGATGATGTTGACCGGCTGGATGCCGGACTCGCTGTCAGTACTACAGGTGCCTAATTTAGCCATCTGGGTTATGAATTCTCCCAATCTGGCGGGTCAGAGGGCTATTATGATCGGTATCGGGCTGGGTGTAATCTCAATGTCGTTGCGTCTCATTCTTGGAATCGAACGCACATACTTAGGGGAAGAAGGTGCTTGACGTTACTTTTGGCATACCTTTAGTGGTGCTCTCCGATGTCGGTCAGGCGATTTCGCTGTTGCTCATCGGTGGCGGACTGTTATGGATATTTATCCGCTCGCTGAAAGCCAAAGAGGTTGACCGGCGTGTTGTGTTCCTTTTTATCTTTTTTGCCGTCGCCGCACCGATCCTGTTCCCCATCACTTTTCAGGAGAAAGCCACCCCGATTGTCAAAAAGTTGTTTGACAAGGTTGAATCACTACCGGCCGGATCCAAGGTGCTTATCGCCTTTGATTTTGATCCGGCTATGGCTCCTGAGGTACAGCCGATGGCTAACGCTTTCACGAGGCATTGCCTTGTCAAGGGATACAAGGTAATCTTCATGTCGCTATGGGCCACCGGACAAGCGCTGCTGACCCAAACGCTGGAAAGAGTGGTCAAGGGAGAGTTCCCTGAAAAGCAGGAGGGGGTAGATTATATCAATCTTGGTTACAAGGCCGGCAACGAGGGGGTACTGAACGTCATCGTGACCAACTTTCGAATGATGTTTCCGACTGACGTCAATGGCGTTCCGTTGGACAGTACTGCTGTTTTCGACGGTATCAAATCCTGTGGGGATCTTGATCTGATCATATCGGTTGGTGGCGGGAAGCCGGGCATCAAAGAGTGGGTCCTATTTGTTGGCGACCGCGTCAACGTACCTATGGGTGCTGGTGTAGCGGCTGTCGTGGCTCCTCAATTGTATCCCTATTATCCCAAACAACTGCTGGGTTTGTTGGGAGGCGTCAAGGGCGCGGCTGAGTATGAATCAGAGCTTGTAAAACACTACTCTCGTTTTGAACACACGGACACTCCGGGCTTACGAATGATGGGCCCACAGACACTGGCCCATGTTGTTATCATGGCCTTCATCGTTATAGGCAACATCTCCTACTTCATTGGCCGGCGAAGGGAGAGAAGACGATGAGGCGGACGACGATTATTGCCATGGCGGTGGTCCTCGGCCTGTTCATCCTGAGTTGGATTCTCAGATCGGCGTCCTATGTGACAGTCCAGGAGCACTACCTGATAGGTGGCCTTAAGGTGACTTTTTCGGCCTTCTTAACTCTGGCAATACTCTCCTTTCTTTATAAGGACAACCCTTTCTATAAATTCGCCGAACATCTCTTTGTTGGGGTATCGGCTGCGTTCTGGATGTCTATGGGGTTCTGGACAACAATTGTAGGCAACTTGGTTCCCCGTATTTCGCAGAGTCTGTCAGAGTTTTTTCAGGTCCCGTACCAACCGGGCTCGTACAACTTCGTTTATTTTATACCGGTTATCCTGGGGATAATGCTTCTGATGCGGCTATCACGCAATAGGGGTTGGTTGGCCCGATGGCCATTGGCTTTTATTGTCGGCACCACTGCCGGGTTGAATTTTGTTCGCTATCTGCGGTCTGACTTTATGGAGCAGGTGTCAGCGACATTCGTACCGCTGTTTGTGGATTGGAAGGGAGTGGGATACTTCATCTCTCACTTCAGTCTTTCCGCCTCGGGGCAGTTTGTCGCTATCGTGGCCAACTGGGTTATCTTCCTTGGCGTCATCTGCGGTATCATTTACTTTTTCTTTTCCAAGGAACACAAGGGCGTTTTTGGTGCGGCTTCACGGGTTGGTATTTGGGTCTTGATGATCACGTTTGGTGCTTCGTTCGGATACACCGTCATGGGTCGTATCTCTCTTTTAGTAGGGCGCATAACGTTTCTTTTTAGAGATTGGTTAGGATGGATAAGTTGATTATATCTGTACATAGTGGAGGAGAATCGTATGAAGTGTAAGTCTCTTGTAATTCTTCTCTTTGTTTGTGGTTTTTTCGCTCTGGCTGCGGCTGAGGAGGGTTCTGGCCCGCCTGATTCCACTCATGTGGACTCCATCCCGCCTCCCACACCTGTGTCAATGCTTACAGCACGGGACAGCGAGAATGACCACGGCCACTCCGTCACTCTTATGTGGGAGTTGTCCACTGATGACGGAGCTGGGCAGAACTCGGTACTCTCGTATGAGATATTTCGGTGGGTGCCGTTTTTCATGGACACGCTGCAGTCGATACGGGACAGTCTGGCCGGGGCGGAAGGCACTATCGCTGAGCAGTTGCGCAAACGGAGAGATCAGGCTATCGCTATGATCCCGGGGGCGCACAAGTCCTACCCCGAACAAGGGGGGTGGCGCAAAATCGGAACGGCTTTATCCGGTCAGTCCAGCTATGAGGACGTCGGCGTGAAGGACAGAGGATCGCCCGACTATATGGCGGATCATACCGACTATTACTACCTTGTAGACGCTGTCACGGCCGATCCGGCGATCCGTGCTCCGTCTGAGATAGTTGGTCCAGTGCAGTCATTCGGGCAGTTTTTTAACACCGGAAGAATACCGGTCTTTGTCGCCGTGCTGGTATTTGGTTTACTGACCATATTATTTGTTACCAGAGCGAGGAGAGGAGCTGAACTCTATGTCCGTCCGCTGGCTGGGATTGAGGCCGTAGATGATGCTATTGGACGGGCGACGGAGATGGGCAAGCCGATACTGTACGTGCTCGGTCTGGGATCCGCCGCCGACATCGGAACCATAGCCTCCTTCACGATCTTAGGGCGCGTGGCCAAACGAGTTGCTGAATACCAGACCAAGCTTATTGTTCCGTGCTACGATCCCATCGTCATGACGGTTGCTCAAGAGACGGTGAAGGCGGCGTTTCTCGATGCCGGCCGTCCCGATGACTACTACGAAGATATTGTCTACTTTGTCACCCAGTCCCAGTTCGCCTATGTAGCGGCGGTTAACGGCACTATGCTCCGTGAGCTTCCCGCCACCAATATGTACATGGGAGTGTTCTTTGCTGAGTCGTTGATCCTGGCCGAGACCGGGGCTCTGGCCGGCTCGATTCAGATTGCCGGGACTGATCAAGTCGCCCAGCTTCCATTTTTCATAGTTGCCTGTGACTACACTCTGATCGGTGAGGAACTGTATGCTGCTTCAGCGTATCTTGGACGAGAGCCAATACTTCTCGGTTCGTTGAAGGCACAGGACTACGCCAAGGCGGCCGTGATAATCCTGGCTGCGTTGGGGCTGCTTGCTGCCAGTTTGAACTGGACGGCATTCATCAACCTGTTTAGTGTGACTAGTTAGAAGGAGAAGATAGATGAGAAGGCAAATTCCACTCGCGCTCGTTTTCATCTTTGGCGTCTTCATGATCTTTCAGTATTTCGTGCCCCATGAAAGTTCTGAATGGATCTATGAGTTTCTCCTTGACTGGATCTATATCATCGGGATTTTTGCTCTGGCGCTGGGGATATGGTCGTTGATCCGTGTTTCTGTTGCTAAGATAAAAACCCGCAAGTCTGGATGGGGGTATCCCGTCATAACTATGGCGGGCTTGTTCTTGATGATCTTGTTTGGTTTTACCGGGTACCGGGATGGTTCCTGGGGATTTCATTTTATGACTGCTGAGGGTCTTTCCAATCCGATGTTTCGGAATTTCTTTGACTACATCATGATACCCATTCAGTCCACCATGTTTGCGCTGCTGGCGTTCTTCATCGCCTCGGCCGCTTACCGGGCGTTCAGGGCGCGTAATGTACTGGCTTCTTTGCTACTGGTGGCAGCTTTGGTAGTTATGTTAAGATTCAATCCGTACCTGGGACCCTTCGGAACGATAATAGCCGACACCGCTTCCTGGCTTTTGAACGTGCCCAACCTGGCGGCCAAAAGAGCGATTATCATCGGCATCGGTCTGGGGATGGTAGGCACCGCACTGAAGATCATCCTCGGCATCGAACGCGGGTACATGGGCAAAGGTTGAGGAGGAGCCGGTATGAATATATTTGATAGAATGATGTCGCTTGATCGGCGGTGGGTGTTTCTGTTTCTTGCGGTAGTCTGTGTGATTACATATATAGTCGACTTCCAGATACCAATCAGAGTTGAGAGTGAGGTGAGGACAATTCATGAATTCATCGATACTCTCAAGCCGGACGAGATTGTGTTTATCGCCATTGACTACGATCCGAATGCGCTGGCCGAGCTTCATCCCATGTGCTACGCCGTGATGGAGCATTGTTTCCGCAAGAACCTGAAGGTGATAATCACGGCCCTGTCGCAGAACGGTCCCGGAATGGCGGAACAGGCCATCCTGGATATTTCCGATTCGCTCAAACTTGACCGGGAGTACAATGGGATATTGTACGAAGGCAGGGAAATCAGGAAAGGCGTCGACTATGCCTTCCTGGGTTACAAGCCTTACTTTGCGCTGGTCATACTGGGTATGGGACAGAACTTTCGTCTGCCTTTTCCCACCGATTATTACGGCACCCCTCTTGATTCCATCCCCATGATGCAGGGGGTGCAGAACTATGATCAGGTGGCGTGCGTGGTTGATTTATCCGCTGGCAACATCACTGACGCCTGGATCGCTTACGGTCAGGGGAGGTTTTATTTCCCTCTGGCGCTTGGTCTAACCGGCGTTATGGGGGCCGATTATTATCCCTATTTGAATTCCAAGCAGATATTCGGTCTCATGGCTGGTCTTTATGGCGCAGCCCAGTATGAAGAGCTGGCTGACAATCCGGGGTTGGCTAAAGACGGGATGCGCATCCAGGTGTACGCTCACCTGGTAATAATCTTCTTTATCCTGATAGGCAATATCGGCTACTTTATGAGTCGGAGCGAAAAGAAGAGGCAAGGGAGGTAACCTGACATGGATTTTGGCACTTTTTTATGGACTACCTTTGGCGCTTTTTTGACGCTGGCGACGTTCTCGTTTTTGTACAAGGATAACCCCTTTTACAAAATTGCCGAACATCTTGTAGTAGGTGTTTCCGCCGGCTACTTTGTCATAATTCTGTGGCACAACGCCCTTGTTCCCCTTCTGTTTCAGAGGTTGTCTGACGGCGATTGGTATATTCTATGGTTAAATTCGTCCAAGCCGTGGTACTGGATACCAGCCATTCTGGGAGCTATGATGTGGACCCGATTTTCTCGCAACTATGCCTGGGTCTCCCGCTGGCCGATCGGCCTTTACATCGGCATTGTGGCTGGTCTTGCCGTCCCGCTTGAGATGGCAAACAGGGTCAATAAGCAGCTCTATGCCTCCATGGACGGCGTGATCAACTGGGGAAACTTCTGGGGACAAGACTTCCTGGACGTTACCTCCGGTTATTCGCAGGTCATCATTTTCGCTGGAGCTATCGCCGGCCTGTTCTATTTCTTTTTCTCTAAGGCTCATACCGGCGTTTTTGGCGGTGTTGCAAAGTTCGGAATTTGGATTCTAATGATCGGGTTCGGGGCCTCCTTTGGGTATACAGTCATGGGACGAATTTCCCTGTTCATCAACCGAATTCAAGAGCTGGGTCTCTGGGGAGAGGTGGCCTTTGATGCTTCCAACCCAAACCACAGCGGTTGGTTCCTTGCTGTCTTCTGGCTGCTTGTCCTTGGCGTTGCTGCCTATATTGTGCTGGAATTGGTGAAGTCTGTCAAGCGTAGAGCTGCATAACGGCTCTGACTGGGCAAGAAGCTCAGTTCTCCTTTTTTTAAGACATGCAGCTTCGGTAGATGACAGCAGTGAGTCCCTGTGTGGCATTGAGGGGAGGCATGAAGAGCTATCTTACAAAGGGCTCGCAAGAGTCCGTGACGCATGTGTGAGATAAAAGCAGAACATTTCATGTATGTAAGCAGCTTATGCTTTCTTTGCTTGATGGTTGAAGGAAATAAAGTTAGAAGAATGAGGAATCGCTCTTATAATCATTAGAGTTACAGTAAGATACAATATTAAAAAAAA
>Ga0315543_1002750_pt1 | contig 16603 bp, 15 predicted proteins | sample SalMarSW160210MG_2_FD_203098 | JGI IMG/M metagenome (GOLD analysis project Ga0315543, IMG submission 203098) | Salt marsh sediment microbial communities from the Plum Island Ecosystem LTER, Massachusetts, United States - Salt Marsh Sediment SW1601-210 ...
CGGTATTAAGAACATTATTTCTATTGACCGTTTCAGATCACCCGTTTCCTTTTCACTTTTAAGGAACAAATAATAATACAATTACAAACTTAAGGCTGAACGTTGAACTAAACCCCAACTTTAAATAATAAACCTATGATTCGTAAAAATCTCATTATCTTATTTATACTCTCTGGATTAATATTTGGGTGTTCCAAAGACAAAGACCCAACAAGTTATCTTGAGGAAGTATTAAATAAACTTGAACAAATAAATTCCGCAACATATTATACTAAAGGAGAAGGTTTCGCTCCAGGCGATACCTCTGCATATATAACGATTTTTTCCTACTTTAAGGAGTATAGTAATCCAGCTGATACATTTGTTGGTGCGAGTTTCCTAAGACTTAAGCCAGAAGATACTACCATTTTGGACGGTTGTTATGATGGAAATATGCAGGCTACAGTTTATCACGATAAAAAAGGAATACTAATTGACAGTTTTAAAAACGATCTCCGGCCTTTCAGAGTTGTGAATGCTCCTTTTTTCACGCTAACTAAAAGACTAATTGAATATTCACTGGAAACAGAAGACAGTATAACAATTGACTTCAAAGAATTTGGGGATTCGATTCAATTCAGCTTTTGCATTTATGACACAATAGTAGAAATTATAGGCATTCGAACGGTCTATCCTCGTTCCCTTTATGGATCACACAAAGGTAAAGTTTCAAAATACAATTTATGGATAAATATGTCAGATGATCTACCATACCGTTTTGAAAGAGATATGCCGCATGATAAGAGTACATTAGAATGTAGCGATGTTAAACTCAATATAGGCAGACTTGAAGATTTTATAGCAACAGATTATTTCCCACTTGACTATGAAATCAGGGAGTTTATTAGGGGTACAGGAACAATCAGAAAAAGTCAGTTGGAAGGTCAACCTGCACCAGATTGGATTCTTGAAGATGCAGATAATAACAATATTGCTTTGGATAACCTGAAAAGCAAAGTTTTATTGATTCAATTCACCAGCGTAAGCTGCGGTCCTTGCCGGGCATCAGTGCCATTTTTGAATCAGCTCGAATCACAATATGATAAGAAGGAGTTTGATTTCGTTGCCATTGAAGGTTATAATCAAAATTCCAACGTGTTAAAAAGTTATCGACGCAGCAGTAATATAAAATACAAATTCCTAATGTCAACAAAAGAAGTAACTAAGAGCTATCAAATTGAAGCAGTGCCAACGTTTTTTATACTTGATGAAAATCGGGTGATCAGGAGAGTGATACGGGGCTATAGAACTGGGTCAACAGATACAATGATACGTGAGTCAATTAACAATTTGATATAGATAGTTTCAGCGCACAACAAACCAAATTGCTTTAGTAACTTTATATAACAAATAAGCTTTAACTGGGCATCGAGCCAAAACGTGCGGTGCAGGACATTCTTCACCGGAAGGTGATAGAAAATTAACCAAATATTATGAATAGCTTTATAAAATAATAGAATGAAATTATTGATTCACAATCCTTAAATTAAGTTTAGTCCCTAATATCACAATGAAAGTAACTGTGTCTAACAATGTACATATTGCAATTTGCCCAGCAACTATTTTTCTGACGGACCTGCCTCAACCTCCAATCAGAGTTCCAGATATTTTTTCAGAAGTTCCTTACCCTGCATAATGGCATCTCTCCCAGTTGATTCGATCCCGTACCATCCTCTGTAACCCCCATCATGACACAATTTTATCATTTTTGCCGTCAGCTCTTCTGTTGGCTGGTTGCGATAAGACATTCCCACCGCCCAGGGCAGCATCTTTTCGAGATAATCCACATTATCGAAATCGTCTGATGGTCTTCGCCAGTCGGGGTAGGAGCCGAAGTAGAGGTTATTCACCTCTTTCAAGAGAGCTATCATCCAATCAGAATCATTTGAAACTCCTCCATGATTTTCAATACATACACTAATTCCTGCCGGCACAGCATATTCCAATAGCATGTTGTATGATTCTGCTGCCCACTTCAAGGCCTCGTCTTTATCCACGTCCTGCGGCCCCCTGCAATTGGTTCGTATGGCTTTGCAGCCCAGATAATGCGCGATATCAATCCATTTCCTGTGATTGATCACAAATTGTCGTCTCAATTCAGGTGTAGGTTCACAGCCATCTCCTTCTGCATCAATCATGATCAATACCATCTTTACCCCATGGTCATCTGCATTCTTTTTCAATTGATTGAGATAGTCTACGGTCGGCACCTCAAACAGTGTATTCACAAATTCAATCCCGTTCAATCCAAAATCTTCTCTGGCAATTCGTGGAAAATCCAGGTTCTTCCATTTCCCATCCCTTATTTCCTGTACCAGTGCCCATTGGGCAAGTGAAATATCATCGTGCGTCATACGTGGGGTTGCCATGGCTTTTGATTGTATATCCAAAGCAGGTGCAAGCAGTCCGGCCGCACCCAGTAAGACAGTTTTTTCAATGAAACCTCTTCTTGAATAATGCTTTTTTGTATTCTTCATAATTCCGGTTTATTTAAAGTTCCCAGCCTTTTCTGTATTCCCGTGTCAAATATTTGTTGGCTGCTTCATCATTGGTGATCTTCATACTCTTAGAATCATATTCTACCTTTTTACCTGCTCGCAGAGCGACAGCTGCCAGGTTGATGGCTTCGGTGACCGTACCAGCATATTTAAAGCTACCAGGTGTCTCTTTATCCTCTTTTATTGCTGCCGCCCAGGTATTTGAGCGAGGTCCACGCTCTCTTTCAGGAAGTTCCTTTTCTCCCTGATATGCTTTCATAAGTCTGTAAGGAATGATCTCGGGATCTTCACCGCGAAATCCTGCCAGTATTTTTCCCTTATCACCTACAAACATCATTCCTTCCTCTGGCATATCACGCTTATCCTCCTTGAGTTCGTCAGGGATAAAGGGCTTCATACCTCCATCATACCAGAAAAGATCAAAAGCAGGAAGATTTTTCTGTTTCGGGAATTCTATCTGTATCAAGCTTGATAAAGGAAATGAAACATCATTCTCAATCCATTTATAGGTATTGCCGTCAACGTATCGATGGGTGGTCCCATATGCTTTCGCACTGACAGGAGGTGTATCAATCCCAAAGGTCAGGAATAACGGGAAGAGACTGTAATGTCCCATGTCTGCAATGCTCCCGCCTCCAAAATCATACCATCCGCGGAATCGATTGTGAGTGTAGTAAGGATGATAGGGTAAATCGGATACCGGTCCCAACCATAACTCCCAATTGAAGCCATTTGGTATGGGCCTGGATTCTTTGGGCCGGGATGGCCATTGTTCCCATACCGGACGGTATGACCAGTTATGTATCTCTTTTAAATTGCCGATTACTCCATCATTGATCCATTTCAGAACCAATCCATATTCCGGTCTTTCACTCCAGGCCAGCAAATGTGTCTTCACTTCTGAACTTTTTGCTGTCTCAATAGCGAGCCTTCCCTCAGACATACGGTTGGCAATGGGTTTATGCGTGATCACATGTTTGCCTTTCTTCATGGCTGCAATCGCAAGATATGCATGATGATGATCCGGGGTCATGATCTTAATGGCATCGATATCCGGTTCTTTTTCAAGCAGTTCCCGGTAATCCTCATACGAGCTGCATCCCTTATAGGTACCTGAAGTTTGATTTTTGCGATAATATGTTTCGACGTATTCCTTTCCTATGTCCCTTCCTCCAGGGATGCCCTGGTAATTGGAACCCCAGTTAGGAGCATCAAGTGTATTACGAATAGAGTTTCGAAGACCTTCTGGAGACCAGTCCAGATAATCGGTAGTAAATTTATTCACATCACAAACAGCAACAACCTGTATATCTGGGTTTTGTAGTAGCCCTGGCATCTCCCTTAAACCCTGGGTGCCGCAACCTATATTGGCAACTGTTATTTTATCGGAAGGTGGGACATATCCCGTTCCGCCCAGTACATGTCTGGGAACCACCGTAATGGCCGCAGCCGTGGTAACAGCTGAACTAATGAATTTTCTCCGGTCCATAGAGTTCTTCGATTTCATAATTCTTGTATATAATGATTAAAAAATTGGATAATAAGTATCGGGTTCCCTTTGGGGTTATTTCGCCAATAATACCATCTTACAATTTAATAAGATATTTCCAAAGAAAAAAAGAAGATAAACCTGTAAGCCCGAATTCGCTGAAAATGTCGACCTATGCGAGCGTATGAATAATTTGAAAATAGCTCTGGTATCATGTAAAGGAACGGGCTAGGAGATCAACTCGGTCTCGTATCTGTATGCTGACAGGCCATACACAAACTAATATGATTATTTGTATTTCAGGGAGTCTGCCGGATTAGTCATGGATACCCGGATTGACTGCCTGACAATACCACCGGTGGGCTCACTCCTTTTTATTGGCTGCTCAGTTGCCGATATAGGCATAGAAAAAGTAATTAAGCCACTTATTCCAATGTTTGCAGTAATGATAGTTGTGCTAGTAATTGACTTAATTGGTTTTTATTTTACAATATATCACTTACAAGGCTTTTAAAGGAAAAACAAAAATAAAACGTTTGCTATCATTGGCTTCCTTGTCTCCAAGGTTGAATTAAGGATTAATCCAATTCTTAAGGGGGTTATCATCTCCTACATGGTGCTATTACCTTGTGCAATTATAATCGGATGGAATGATCCAAAATCCCTTATTCCAATTTTCATAATGACAACTATTCTTGGAAGCATACTTGGATTCTCTATTTACAAATTAACGGTAAGAAAATAATGCACGCCCACCTAGCAAGCGGTATATTGCATTTTCATGTCATCGTTTTTGCGGATCGCCTAATGATTGGAAGATCACACAAGAAGATATAACTTAGTAAAAATGAACCCCAGTATTATAAACCTTAATAAAATGCTCGACGATATGACAGTAATGGTGCGGCCAGACAAGAACCGAGGCAAATACCAGCCACCACGAGTACTCGGGGCTGCCAACTATTTATATCGCTAACCGTGCATTGAATTTCAACATTAATGTTCCTGATAAGCATTTCAGGATTGTTTATACGATTATTCAAATTAAACATTAAATCCTAAAGGCAAGGACAGCTTGCCACAAGGTCCTCAAGCCCCCATATAATCTGAAAATGCAAATTATGGTACGGGTTTTGATGTTAATATTACGAAGAGATGATTCTTCTAACACTTAAAGAGATGAAAAAATTAATTATCACATCGATCCTCGCACTCCTGATAACAGGATGGAGCGCACTGGGAGCCCAGGACTGGCCGGATGAATATCTCGGTCTGCCGGGTGACAATCTCAACCTTTATGCTGTGATGAAATTGTTCCAGGAATCTGAAACACTTGAAGGTTTTGAAAGAAGTCTGAATGACGAGAATTCCAGGATAAACAACCTCGACCTGAATGGTGATAACATGGTTGACTATATAACGATTTCTGATTATGTTGATGGAAACGTTCATACTCTAGTATTAAGGGCCTTACTGACACAGAATGAGAGTCAGGATGTGGCTGTGTTTACTGTAGAGAAGTTACGTAACGGGGAAGTGCAAATACAGCTGATTGGGGACGAGGCTTTGTATGGAAGGAATTATATAATTGAACCTATATATGCTGAGACGCCCAATCCCGGATACACGGTCCGATCAGTCAACAGGGCTAATGTGGCTGTAGTCACAACCACCTATTATGACATTGCTGCCTGGCCGATGATAAGGTACATATACCATCCCACTTATGTAGTCTGGCATTCGTCATGGTACTGGGGCTATTACCCTGACTACTGGAACCCCTGGAGCCCCTACTACTGGCACTTCTACTATGGATATCATTATAACTGGTATTCTTACTACTACATGCATTACCGCCACTGGAACCACTTCCGATATAAAAGGTACAACAACTTTTACTGCAGCAGGATACGTACATACTCTCCAATAGTGGAAGTGAATATTAATAAAGGCAGATACAGATCTACTTACTCACGACCCGAACAGAGGAGAGACGGAGAAGCACTCTATGCCAGCACAAGAGACTCAAGAAGAACGAATGAGTCCACTGCTGACAGGTACGGAAGGAACTCATCCCAGGGACAGAGTACTGCCACTACCCGCAGAGCGACAACAACTACAACTCAGAGAACTGTTGCAAAACCATCTGCAAGCCGGAATGCTTCCACTTCCGCAACAAGGAGGACAAGCACAACTGCAGCCGGTAAATCAACTGCAAATCGTTCTGCAACCAATAGCTCAATCACTACACGCAGAGCAACAACAACTGCAACTCAGAGTACAGCTGCCACTCGCAGTAAGTCGTCTGCTGTCTCCGGAAGGAGCGCTTCAAGACAAGTAGCGACGGTTAAAAGTAAAGAGCCTGCACGAAGTTCAAGATCATCTGTTTCGACATCCAGCAATACAAGCCGCAGAAGCAACCAGGTTAAAAAATCAACTAATACTGCTAATAAAAGTTCAAATGCAAGAGAGTCGAAAACAGGCAGCACACGTCGCAAGTAAGTTTCTAAAATAATAAGAAAGAACTCACTCCGCAGGGAGTGGGTTCTTTTTTTTAATAGTAAAAGCCTATATTCGTTCAAGACGAGAAAAAATAATTATTTTGCATTATGTGCGATATAGGATATTCATGGGCCATGCATTCTGTATGGATGTTCAGTTGCATTATACTATTAAAAAGCAGGATCTTTGAAAATGGAAAAAATGTTAGCATATTGCGGCCTGACATGTGATACATGTCCTATTCACCTGGCTACACTGGAAAAGGATAAATCACTACAACTAACTATGAGAGAATCGATAGCCGAACAATGTTCTGAACTATACGGGATGACCCTGCAGCCTGAAGATATTACAGACTGTGATGGTTGCCGGGTCAATACCGGGAGGATATTTACTGGATGCTTAAACTGTGAAATCAGGAAATGTGCAGTCAGGAAAAATATTGATAGTTGCGCATTTTGTAATGATTATCCATGCGAGATACTGGTAAAAAATTTTTCGCTTGATCCAGGTTCAAAAACCAGACTCGAAGAAATCCGGTGGAGAAATAAGGGATATACGAGCGATAAATCAAATTAACATATCATTTTTTAAGATACATGAATAGACTCCGAAACGATTAAAATTAGTCATAACCATGATTCTTAGTATCCCCTTTATTGTTGTCTTGATGGCACTCCTGCTTTCTCTTCCGACAGGAAATCATAAATGGATAATTATAGAAGTAAAATAAAACGCAATGACTATGGACTTTAAAATGATTTTTGAATTCTTGATAGACCTGCAGTTTAACAACAATAAGATCTGGTTTAAAGAAAACAATGACAGATACCAGCAGGCAAAAGCCGGGATTGAGCAATTCATAGAAATACTACTTCCAAAACTGAAACAGTTGGATGAGAACATTGACGTAACATCTCCGAAAGAATGTATTTTCAGGATTTTCAGAGATGTCAGGTTTTCAAAAAACAAAGAACCATATAAAACAAATTTTGGAGCATTCATGGCAAAAGGAGGACGCAAAAGATCCTATGCCGGGTATTACATTCATATTGAACCTGACAAATCGTTCATTGGTGGTGGAATTTATATGCCTGAATCAAATATACTTCAAGCTATCAGAACCGAGATTTATGAAAATACAGAAGAGTATAAACGGATCATCAACAATAGCAATTTCAGAAAATATTTCCCTGAAATTCATGGAGAAAAATTGACACTGGCACCAAAAGGTTTTCCAAAAGACTTTAAGGATATTGATCTGTTGAAAAATAAACATTATGCAGTGGCCTACCCTGTGAAAAATTCATTCTGGCTTGAGAGTGCAATATTTGAAAATCTTATGGATATATTTCACACACAATATCCATTTAACCAGTTTCTGAACAGAGCAGTATCAAATATAGAAGAAGTATAAGAAAACGATTTGCCAATATTGTAAGTGATCACCTGGATAAGTGTTTCTGATTTTTTGCAAGATGGACCAATATTTATAAACATAAAACTAAACAATAAACATATGGAAATGGAAAAATTGAAATTCAGTACCTTCTTCTGGAGAGTGACATCATCTCATGTTATTTCCTACTTTATAATGGGATTAATTGCTTCAATTCTTCTTGACTATAAAGAGGCTTTTGAAAATCCTCCAATGTCCTATCTTATGCGATCAGTTGATTCTCCATGGGTTGCAGCCGGCCCAATGCTTAATGTTATCCGTGGATTTATATTTTCAGTCGTTCTCTGGTTTTTTAAAGATAGTTTCCTTCATAAAAAGTATGGATGGTTAAAATTATGGGTATTAATAGTTGGCCTGTGTATTTTGTCAACAACAGGACCCGCTCCTGGTTCAATAGAGGGAATGATCTATACCAAAATACCTATAGTTGATCAATTAAAGGGATATTTTGAAGTCCTGCCTCAAACTTTGTTATTCGCATTATTTTTGAATTATTGGTACATCAAGCCAAAAAAGGCATGGAACATTATATCTATTGCATTAGTGATCATTATAGTTTTATTATGCACAATGGGATTAATCGCATCAACATTATGAAAAGTAAAGTTCTACTTGGATTTTCAATTGCAGTAGTGTTATTCATATGTTACCTGTGCTATTGTAATTCCGAACGGTTTTACAGCATTAAAGATAATTCTGCCTGCTCTACATTCCTTCTGAATAAAAATGATACTGTCATAATAGGACATAACCTGGATGATTATATAGAAGTCCCGGGAGCTGTCTTTATTAATAAACGTGGTGTCAGAAAGGAGAGCATTAGCTGGACGGATTTTACCTGTATGTGTGCAAAGAAGCAGAAAAATACGAGAATTCAGTGGATATCAAAATACGGTTCTGTAACATACAACACATGGGGAAAGGATTTTATTGATGGAGGAATGAACGATCAGGGATTATATATAGGTGAGATGACTTTGCTTGGAACAAGCTGGCTTAAATCTCAAAATCCAGCATTTCATCATCATTTTTTCATGCAATACGTTCTGGATAATTTCAGAACAACTGAAGAGGTAATTGATATCCTGGACAAAATTATAATTGACGGACACTGTCAATGGCATTATTTTGTTGGGGATAAAAATGGAAATACAGCTGTAATTGAGTTTTTAAATGATAAAACGAATATTTATGAAGGCGAGCAAATGCCCGTCAAGGTATTATGCAACAGGGCTTATGATAAAGAATTGAAGCTAATGCCAGATAATGACAGCATATATAATAAAATGCTGGAGAATGACTATACATCCAAAGATTTGCGTTTTATGCTTGCTGCAAAAAAAATTGATGAATACAATGAAAAAACTGATATTCCCGTGGTAAATTATGTATTCTCGATATTAAAGGAAATGGATATGGGAAATAATAGGTAGTCTGTAGTCTATGATCTTACAAATAGTAAAATGTTTTTTCGAACCAGCCTGGGGCAAGATGTAAAATTTATTGACTTTAAATCATTTGATTTTAATTGTAATACACCCATCCAGCTTTTTGACATAAATTCAGATATTTCAGGCAATGTTGCCGGTAAATTTGTGAATTATTCAACAGAATTAAATGAGGAATTCATCCAAAAAAACTTCGATGAGATTAATTTCGGTACTGTGGGAAATTTACTTTTTAAGAAAAGGTATCAAAGTAAAATTAATAAATATTCCAATTCCTTTAAATGTGAGGAAAGATAGTTAAGGTGAAATATTGAAGTACTAAAATATTTACTAACTAACCAGACAGTATGATTATGAATACAATTGTAGTATATTATTCAAACAAAGGCAGTAATAAATACCTGGCTGAAAAAATTTCTCGGAATCTTTCATGCGAAATTGAAGAAATCAAACCACGTTTAAATGTATTTACACTGTTTTTAATGAATATACACCTGGGCATTAAACCATTAAAAAGCAATATAAAAGACTACGATTATGTAATCCTGTGTGGCCCGATCTGGATGGGCAAATTTATACCTCCCCTTCGCTGTTTTGTTAAGAAGTACCATGAAAGCATCAATAAATTAATTTTTGTTACCTGTTGCGGAAGCACTTACAAGAGAAAAGATGAAAAATTCGGACATGGCCTGGTTTTCAAGGAAGTGGAAAAAATGCTGAATGGTAAATGCCTTCTTTGCCAGGCATTCCCGGTCGGACTGGTTTTACCTGATGATCAAAAGGAAGATCCGGATGCTTTTATGAAAACTCATCTGAATGATGAGAATTTCAAAGGTGAAATCCAGGAGCGGTATGATGCCTTTATAAGAAAAATAATAGCCACAGGTGTTCATACATCTACGCTATAAAAAAACAATGAAGATCAGGAATTATATACAGCTTATTTGTCTCTATCTGTTTTTCGGAATTACAGCCTGGGGTCAGCAACTGGAAATTAAGGATGGTTTCTTTTACCTGGACGGTGAAAAGTTTTTTGTAAAAGGAATTGGCTACGAGGTAAGTGCCCTGCCGGGAGAGTTGCCATGGGAAAAAACATTCAATCCCGGACAATTACATTTCGATATACAACGAATTCTATCCGCAGGGTATAATACAATCCGTACCTGGGCGCCATTTACAGATCAGGAACTTAGCCTGCTTCAGGATTATAATATTAAAATAATCATGGGAATATGGGTGGATCCTCATGGAGATTTCTCTGACCCAATTTTTGTTAACCAGGCAAAAAGTACTATTTCCAGTGTACTCAGTTACTCAAAAAACTATGATAACATAATAGCTTATTTAGTGATGAACGAACCCTTGCCTGAAACAATCTTCGAAGCGGGTTACAATGAAACGGTACAGCTCTGGACCGAACTCATCGACATTATTCATACACAACATCCGGGAAGGCCCGTAAGCATAGCAAATACCTGTAACGGCACCTATATAGATCCCGATATATTCGATTTCAGTGCCTATAATGCATACATATATAATCCTGTCACTATCAACTATCTACATGGTTACAGGGAATATATTCAATATCTGAACGAACTGAATGTGACCGGACACCCTTTGATTATCACCGAGTATGGACTGTCGGTTTCACCAACAGGCCCGGGTAACTGGGGCTATGGCGGCAACAGCCTGACCGAACAACAGGAAGGAATTCTGTACATGTATAAATCCCTGGTCGATGGCGGAGCTGGTGGCTCCTGTGTTTTCAATTACAGTGATGGATGGTGGAAGGCCGGAAATGAATTTGTACACGATGACAATGTGGAAGAATGGTTCGGCCTTATCAACTATACAGGCATTGATGATACTATTGGAGAATTAAGACCTGCCTGGGAATCATTAAAAGCGTATCAGTCGGCAATTATAACTCAGCCACAATCTTCAGAAATATATCAGGATAAAGTACCTGTTGAAGTTTTCACGAACGATACGATAGACCGGATTGACATTCTACTAGACAATAACCTTATTTATCAGACTCATACAGTAAATTCATACCACACAGATTCACTTGATTTTGATACAGTAGAAATAAAAGATGCAGTACTCATTTTTAACTGCTACAATATAGATAATGTGCTGATAAAGAGCGAAGAGAAGAACATCCTGATAACAAACAAAGATATCTCTCTACCAACAATCGAAATCAATACAAATGATGATTTCTGGCAAGCGGGACGAGTTGATGTAAATTATACCATCAACAAATCTGCAGATTTTAACATGGATTCGGAACTGGATTTCATTTTTTACCCGCATATAGGATTTAACTATGGTCAAAAATTTCAGACAACTATGCCTGCGGGTGAACAGGCTTCAGTAAGCAGGCAATATTCTATTGATTCCGATGTAAATGTTTTTACGGTGGGTGCAGCCTTCGATATTAATTATAATGAATTCCGGAAGCGGATAGTTAACCAGGTTACATTTTCCAGGGCTAATGTATTATCCGTAGAAAATAATGAAAATACCACTGTTTTGATTTATCCCAACCCTGCTGCGGATTACATTTATATTATTAATAAAAGTACTTCTGTTAGACAATATTTTGATTACACGATTTATAATAATGCTGGCGTTATTGTTGGCAATGGAAATAATGCCAGGTGGAATCAATCCATAAACATCAGTGATTTAAAAACGGGATTATACCACATAATAATTAATAATAGAAGCCAGAAATCATCGATCCATAAAAAGATACTGGTAGTACGGGAATAAAGAAATCAGGTGAATAAGTATCGGAGCTGCCAGGTATCAGGCAACTCGTCAATTTATTAAACTAAGACTTTTTTCTATCCCTGTATATAATCATAGCAGTTCCAAGAACCCCGGCTACGATAAGTCCAATATCTTCAACGATACCAACAGAAACGGGCATGAATCCACCTAATGCCCATAGCAGTGGAATAATAAGATAAATTTTCGGCACCTTCTTATTGGTCATTAATAACAAACCGAATGTGAAGACCGTAACCGGACAGGGTGCCAGCCCAAAAGCAGGTGATTGCGGATATAAATGACCCACAAAATACCCTATGACAGGATAACCAATCATAGCATATGCAATGAACAGGAGACCTGTTATTGAGAACACATTTCGCCTGAAGCCAAACGATATTTTTGGTTTGAACACGCCTGCAAGGAAAAGAACAGCCTGTATGACAGAAAATGCACCAAAAATATAGGCAATTTTGTAAATAGGACCGAAGTAGAGCAGGTAAAATCCAATTGCTGCCCAGAGCCACATAAATGCGATGATACCTATAATGATTCTACTTGAATACCCTGTTCGCTTTATGACAAAGAAAACCGCAATAATACCAAGCACGTAGGCAATTATCTGCATTGGCCATATGTCGAGATTGTATCTCTCAAAAGTATCCAGCAACTGCTCAAGAGTAAGTGTTATATTCATTTTTATCCTCCTTATGATTGTTAAATACTACGCTTAACTACTTAATAAACTTAAATATTGAATGTAATTACCTGTTAAGCTCTTATCAAAAAACTAATATACAATTAATTCAAACACTCAAACCGTTCAAACTTGTCAAACAGGATAAAATATTTACTTTTACCCGGCTAAACTTTTTAACTCACCACGATGTTACCTGCTAAAACATATTATCATGGAACCATTAATTGAGATAAAAACCAGTGAAGATATATTCCCTGAATACCGTAATACACCTGTCGGTTTATTCCTCGAATACAATAACCTGGGCCGTAAATTTGAAAAACATAAAAAGGCCGAATTGCTTATCGGAATGTGTATGGACAGCCGCCAGGTCTTGAATATACCTAATAATTTCACTTATGTATTGCGTACGGGGGGTGCCAATATGAGGGATATTGAATTCAATATTTCATATGCCATTGCCGTTGAAGGCATAAAGTATATCATTGTGCTGGGCCATACCAACTGTGCAATGATAAACCTGATGTCAAAAAAGGATGAATTTATTAAGGGCCTTGTTGATACCGGAGGATGGGAAAAATACCTTGCCGAGGAGCATTTCTACCAGTCAGAACCAATTTATGAGATAAAGAATGAAATTGATTTTGTCCTTAAAGAAACCAGGCGCCTCAGGCTTAAGTACCGGAAAGTCACCGTAGTGCCGATGCTCTACAGGGTGAAGACGAATCATATATATCTGATTGAGGAATAATATCTGAGCTGTTCAAGAGGAACCAGAAAACAAGCTTTTTTGAAGTTGAACTGTTGAAGTGTTAAACTGTTGAATTGTTATTGTATAGCACCTTCCAATTCAACAATTTAACAATCAAACAATTCAAATGGATTAAAAAGTCATTCATTACTATCAATTTTCTATTTACCATTTTTGTCTTTTTCACCAAAATATTTACTGAATATATATGCTCTGACAAAATAGACAATCCAAATAATAAGAAGACCTATTAGAGTGAAGACAATAGCCTTTATAGTACCGACTCTTTTCAAGGATAACGGGAAGAATAATATCACGAAAACTACATTTAAAATAACTGTGATGATAACCCATAATTTATTGAAATAATGTTTCATAACTCGATACTTAGGCAGGTTAATTATCTAAATGGTTGCTAAGATTTCTGTATGTGTACCTGTTACGTTTATTTCTCCTATCTCAATAATTTATGTTGTTAATACACGTCTTATAGTTGAGTATATTTGTAGCTTAATCAATAATGCAATATTAATTCAATCAGCTGTTATGCACGAGCTGCATCAAAGAAGGGCGAATTACGTGTTTCTACAAATAGTAAATATTAGGAAAATGTCAAAATACAAAGAGCCGCAGCATGCTACGTCTCTACTTTATCAACTTTATAAACTTTATTCTATCAACTTCCTTAACGAATAAACCACTTAAACTCTAAACATTTCAAAATACCTTAATCTTACCTAGTCGACAGTATTATTCTTCAAATCGTTTTAAGTCAGTTTTTTTTAAAATCCATTCAGGGGTTACAAGTTTTTCTATAAAGTCAGTTGAATACCATGGACTAATTGTTTCATCATTAGGGTTTTTCAGTATCTGAATTTCCTGAGCTGGCATATAGCTTTGAGCTAAAAGAAAGATTTTTTTATTTGTTGTGTCATTTATGGCCATGTCAACAACAATAACAGCATGTCCTGGAGAACCTCCCTGAATAAATACATCCCCAATTTGCATTTCATCTATGCCTATCGGTTTAAGTTCTTCTGAGAGCGAAAGAGTACCTGCATAACTGAATATAATCTCCATGTATTTCCAGAAGTCTGCATAAGTGTTGGATGAATCTGCAGTTTGTTCCGATATCCAAGTCCACCACAGCGTCATAAATACCATAATTTGGTTTTCTTTTCCCGTTGTAGAGCTTAAACTCAGAATTATGAGGTTGCAAAGGCAAATGACGTAAATAGAAAGCAAATGAATTCTCGGTTGATTTATTTCTTTGAAATCCCTGTGGCGGTAGTATACGGGTTAGTAAGATCTGCCCATCAGGATTAATTATTTCTTTTTCTTTTGATAGCTCATGGTTGTCTTCCGCTAACTTATTATGTGTTCTTATATCTTGATAATTAGATTTATACCCACATGCCTGAATGAAAGAAAATAGAACTAATCCTATATATAGAGTTGTCCTCATAGTAAATGAGCCATTAAAGCAGGTGTATATACACCTTTAATTTTCTTTATCCATCGATAGCAAAATGCAATTTAGATAATTGCCCGGAATCAGTCAATTGTTTTTAATTCAATCAGCTGTCAGGCATGACAGGAATTAGAGACGCGCGACTCGCGTGTCTATGCAATTGCAAATTTTTGGAAACTGTAAAAAAATACACAGAAGCGCAGTATGCTGCGCCTCTACATTGTATTTTCTGTATTCGTTGGATTTGTTTTAGAAAGGAATCCTTTTCTTAATCCACTTATCCAATATTCCATTATTCCTATATTGACTCACCCGATGGTGTGGATCTCCAGATCCACGCCCTTCGGCTTTCGTCGAGCTCGCAGCATTCGTTTGCTTGCAGCAAACTCATGCTGCTCGGTTCCAATAATCCATATAATATTAATCTTTTTCACTTTTATTCTTAATATTATTTTGTTTTTAAATTTATTCAATTAATTTTGTAAACTATACTATTGATTATAGCATGTTTCATATAGCAGACATAAAATTTTCTAATAATAATTTCAATAATAATTATTGTCGGGGAAGGTTTATGTCCATTTTTTAGTTAGGTAATTAGAAAAAGGGACGAGCCTTCCAGGAGAAACGGAAGGCTTTTTTTATGAATAATTTTATTGTTAATAATATAAACCGAAGTAAAGTGAAAGAAGATCTATTAAGAACAGAAGAAGCCCTGATGCTGGTTAAGGAAACATTTTCAACTCAACTTAGCAGGAGGCTTGATTTGACAAAAGTATCATCACCACTTGCAGTGCTCGACAGCACCGGCATCAATGATGATCTTAACGGTATTGAACGGCCGGTATCGTTCAAGATAAAGGGCATGGATGAAAGAAAAGCTGTTGTTGTACAGTCCCTGGCCAAGTGGAAGCGTATCCGTCTCAGGGAGCTGGAAGTTGAACCGGGGAAAGGAATACTCACAGACATGCGTGCATTAAGACCGGACGAAAATTTCAGTCCTATTCATTCCATATATGTAGATCAATGGGACTGGGAGAAACACATTTTGTCCTCTGACAGGAATATGGATTATTTAAAAGATACTGTAAGGAAAATATACAAGGCATTAAGAGCTACTGAAATAATAATAAGTGAAACATACCCGGAAATCGAAGCATTCCTGCCTGAAGAAATAACATTTCTGCATGCTGATGAACTTGTTAAGAGGTATCCCTGTTTAACTCCAGATGAACGGGAATCAGAGGCAACAAAAGAATATGGTGCGATATTCCTGGCTGGTATAGGAGGAAAACTGAGTGATGGTTCAATGCACGACGGCCGGGCTCCTGATTATGATGACTGGAGCACAGTGACAGAAGACGGCAGGATGGGACTAAATGGTGATATCATTTTCTGGAATCCCGTTCTTGAGTCGGCGTTCGAGATTTCGTCAATGGGAATAAGGGTCGATCCTGAATCA
>Ga0315543_1002752_pt1 | contig 16599 bp, 12 predicted proteins | sample SalMarSW160210MG_2_FD_203098 | JGI IMG/M metagenome (GOLD analysis project Ga0315543, IMG submission 203098) | Salt marsh sediment microbial communities from the Plum Island Ecosystem LTER, Massachusetts, United States - Salt Marsh Sediment SW1601-210 ...
TTTGAAACGCCGCATCCTGGCCTGTCACAAGAGCCAACTGGAGCGTGGAGAGGATGGCGATTTCTCGCCGCTGGAGCAGCAAATGGTCCGACAATGTGACGCCCGTGGAGCCCAGGCCGGGGTCGCGGCCGCCGAGGCGTTTCGGGCGCACCTGGTGTGGAAACGCATCCGGGCATGGTGAACCGGCGTCCAACGATAGGACGGGATTGCATGGGTTTGGTCACGCAGAACGAGACGCGCTGGTACGAGGGCATCACCCGGTACCAATGGCTGGTCCTCCTCATCGCCTGCCTGGGCTGGATCTTCGACACGTACGAGGGCCAGATCTTCACGGTGTTCAAGACTCCGGCCATGGCTGATCTGCTGGGTGTGGCCGAGAAGGACCCGAAGGTCGACTGGTTCGGCAACGTCGGATTCGCCTCATTCCTGATCGGTGGGGCGATTGGCGGCCTTGTGTTCGGCGTGCTGGCCGACCGTTTCGGACGGCGGCGAAGCATGGTGTGGAGCATCCTGACGTACTCGGCGTTCACCGGTTTGCACTTTTTTGCCGCCAACCCCTGGCACATCGTTGTATTGCGGTTCTTCGTGGCCATGGGCGTGGCCGGGGAGTGGGCGATTGCCGCCTCGCTGGTGGCCGAGGTTTTCCCCAAGAAAACCCGGGCAATGGCCGGCGGCATCTTCCACACGTCCAGCGTGCTCGGAGGAGCGGCGGCGGCGGTTGTGGGCATGGTTCTCAGCGGAGCGGACGACTGGCGATGGGCCTTTTTGATCGGATTGCTGCCGGCCCTGTTGGTCGTCTGGGTCCTGGTCAGCCTGAAGGAGTCGGAGCGATGGCAGGCCGCCACGCAAGACGGCCCGGGCGAACAAAAGCCGAAACAAAAGGGCGGCAGTCTTCGGGAACTCTTGGGCGTGGCACGCTGGAGATATCGCGCCTTGATCGGCTTGGGGTTGGCCTCGGTGGGACTGGGTACGTACTGGGGTGTCTATGCCTGGGGACCGGAGCTGGTACGCGAGGTGCTCGGCGACAGCGTTTCTCCCGAACAAGCACGCAGCAGCGCCAGCTTCGTCTACCTGATCATGAATTTTACCGGTGGGCTGGCAGGGTTGATCCTGTTTGCGCCGATCACGATGATCACCAACCGCCGCATCGCCTTTGCGTTCTATCTCATCGGCTCGCTGGTGATCGTGCCCATCACGTTCCTCGGCGTGACGACGTACGCACAGACTTTCGTGCTCCTGCCGGTGACGGCGTTTTTTGTCGTGGGCATGCACGCCGGCTACGCGATCTACTTCCCCGAGCTTTTTCCCACCCGATTGCGGGCCACGGGCGCCAGCTTCTGCTTCAACGTCGGACGATTCATTTCGGCCATTATGTTGCTGGTCCGCGGCGAGCTGCGCGATCTCGTCGGGCTCCGCTGGGCGGTAACCGCCATGGCGTCGCTGTTCGTGGTCGGGCTGATTCTGATCTGGTTCGCCCCGGAAACCAAGAATGAGGAACTGCCCGAATGAGTAGAAGCGGTTTCAAAACTACAATTGGGGGTACCTGGGCCATAGCGCAGCGGTGGCCCAGAGTCAGTAGTTCCAAGTTTGGCTGGCTGACACCTCAGCAGGTCATCCTGAGCGTAGCGAAGGATCTCGATTGTCCAAGGAGATTCTTCGCTACGCTCAGAATGACAATGCCAGGTCTCGATGGAATTTGGAACTACTGAGAGTCCAAAAAACCGGGCCTTTCCCGGCGCGCCGGGACTCAGACCCGGGCACCCGATACAGCCAATCGGTTTTGAAACCGCTTCTACAAAAGAACCGACTCGACCGGTCAACGTGGTCTTGAACATGAAGGGTGATGAGAAATGACAAGACAAGCGGAAGTTGGCAGACTGCTGAAGATGTCCCGCAAACGGATGCTTGAAAAGGCCGGCGGGCATTTGGTCATCCTCAAGGACATCGACGCACTGCATCGGCACTGTGCCGAGACGATTGCCCGCGAGATCAAGCGGAATAATTCGAAACGGCGGCCCACCAGGCTCATCCTTCCGGTGGGCCCGGTTGGACAATACCCTCTCCTGCTGGAGATGATCAACACGGAGAAGATCAGCCTCAAGAAGTGCTGGTTTTTCTTCATGGACGAGAACTGCGACGACAACGGCGTCGTGCTGCCGGCGAGTCATCCGCTGAGCTTCCGGGGCGAGATGGAAGAGATCTTTTTCGGCAAAATCGGCAAGAGCCTGATGATCCCGGCCGGGCAACTCACGTTCCCCGACCACCGGAACGTCCAGACGCTCAAGGACAAGATCGAATCGGCCGGCGGCATCGACACCTGTTACGGGGGCGTCGGCATCCACGGTCACGTCGCCTTCAACGAACCCGAACCAAACGTCAAGGATTCCGATCCGCGGCTGGTCTACCTGAACGACTTCACGACGACGATCAATTGCATCCGCTCGGAGGTCGGGGGCAACCTGGCGGACTTTCCTCGCAAGGCGATTACGCTCGGCATGCGCCAGATCCTCGCGGCCCGGCGTATCCGGCTCTACTGCCGCAACGGCATCCCGCTGGACTGGGCCAACACGGTGCTGCGCCTGGCGGTGTTCGGCCGGCCGGGAGACGACTACCCGGTCACGTATATCCGCGGCCATAAGGATTACATGGTCATAACAGACGAAGACACGGCACGCAAACCGAAAATCATCATTTAAACAAGTCCTCATGAGAGGGAAAGCCGGTGCCATGCCCACGCTTGTCGTGGGCATGTGGCAGGTGTGTTTGGTAAAACACGGCATCCCGGCGCGCCGGGGCGCGAGCGTGGCCATGGCACCCCATTATTCGTCACTTTCGCTATTACGCGGACTTATTCAGAGTCAGTAGTCCCAAATTCTATCGAGACCTGGCATTGTCATTCTGAGCGTAGCGAAGAATCTCCTTGGACAATCGAGATCCTTCGCTACGCTCAGGATGACCTGCTGAGGTGTCAGCCAGCCAAACTTGGAACTACTGAGAGTGGTATTGATAGGAGGTGACAACCATGAGCGAGCGTCCTGTAACGCGACCGGTCGCGGCCCGGCGGGCGATGGGCCCAGCGGCCGCTCTGCTGCTTTCGATCACGATCCTTGGCTTGCCTGTTGCCGCCGGCGGCAAGTCGGCCGTGCCCGGACGGCGCAGTCCGGAGGAACTCCGCCGGGAAGGATTCCGGCCCCTGTTCGACGGCCGCTCGCTCTGGGGCTGGGACGTCAAGCCGTGGCACAAGGGCCACTGGGTCGCCCGAGACGGGATCATCGACTACGACGGCAAGGCCCAGCACAAACGGTCCGCCGAGAACACGCTCTGGACGACGGCCGAGTATGGCGACTTCGTGCTGTACGTCGAGTGGCGGTTGCCGGCCGAGCCGACGATGAAGCCGCACCCGATCGTGCTCTACAACGGTGATTTCCTTCGGGATAAAAAGGGCAGGCGGATCACCCGGCCGCGGCTCGATGCGGGCGACAGCGGAATCCTGATGCGCGGCACGGTGAAGTGCCAGGTGAACCTCTGGTGCCAGGAGCTCGGCTCCGGCGAGGTCCACGGTTACCGGGCCGATCGCCGCATGCCGCAGAAAGTCCGCCGAGCGTGTATTCCCATCCGCAGGGCCGACCGCCCGTTCGGCGAGTGGAACGCGCTGGCGATCACGCTTCGAGGCAACGCCATGACCGTCGTGCTCAACGGCCAGACGGTCATCGACGCGGTGCGTCTGCCGAATCTGCCGGCCCGAGGCCGCATCGGCCTCCAGCACCACGGCGATCCCATACAGTTTCGCGCGATCTTCATCAAGCCGCTTCCGTGATGTAGAAGAAAGGAAAACTCCGTGGCAGATTCACCCGTTCGTTTTGGACTCGTTGGATTCGGCGCCTGGGGCCGGCACCACGCCGGGGCGATCGCCGGAACAGAAGGCGCGCGACTCGTGGCCGTCGCCGAACCGTCGGAACAGAGCCGGGCGGCGGCCCGCTGGGCGCATCCCGAGGTCGAGGTGGTCGCCGATTATAGGGAACTAGTCGGGCGCGACGACCTGGACGTGGTCGACGTCGTGGTGCCCAATCGCCTGCACCACGACGTGGCCGCGGCCGCGCTTTCCGCGGGCAAGCACCTGCTGCTGGAAAAGCCCATGTGCCTGTCCGTCGAGGAGTGCGACGACCTGTTGCGGCTGGCCGGGCAGAAGGACCGGCTCATCGCGGTCAATCACGAGTTTCGTCTCTCGTCGTTGTGGGGCAGGGTGAAGGAACTTCTCGACGGCGGCCTGGTCGGCGAGCCGCAGTACGTGCTGGTCGAGCTCTCCCGGCACCCCTATCGATTGGGCGCGGACGGCTGGCGGTTCGACATCCACCGCGTGGGCGACTGGATCCTGGAAGAGCCGATCCACTTCTTCGACCTGGCGCGGTGGTATCTCAGTTCGGTGGGCGAGCCCGAATCGGTCTACGCGACGGCCAACTCGCGTCAGCCGGACCATCCCGAGCTGCAGGACAACTGCAGCTCGATCGTGAAGTTCACCGGCGGAGCCTACGCCGTCGTTTCGCAGACGCTCGCCGCCTTCGAACATCATCAGACCGTGAAGCTCTCCGGCACCAAGGGCGCCGTCTGGGCGAGTTGGAGCGGCGCGATGGACCGGACGTCGCGCCCGACGTTTTTCCTCAAGGCCTTCGGCGACGGGCGGCTCGAAGAGGTGCCGATCGGCCGCGCCGCGGGCGAGCTGTTCGAGCTGGAGGGGCAGATCGCCGCCGTGGTGCGTGCGGTCCGCCACGGTGAGCCGATTCCCTGCACGGGGGAGGACGGCAAGTGGTCGGTGGCCATGTGCCTGGCGACCCAGCGTTCGATCGCAGCGGGCCGGACGGTAACGATGGACGAAGTCGTCCAGGGATAACATCGTCGCCGTGCGCACCGGCGATCTGGAGTCGTCGTTTCGTCAAGCCTGCCGCTTTGCGAGTGAAATGTATGCGGTCGACGTGCCCCGCCGCGCCGAGTTGGTGATCGCCTCGCCGGGCGGACACCCGAAGGACATCGATCTGTACCAGTCGCAGAAGGCCATCGAAGAGGCCACCCGGGTCGTCAAACCCCAAGGCGACGTCTTGGTGACGGCCCGTTGTCACGAGGGGAGCGGTTCAGAGTGCTTCGAAACATGGATGGACGAGGCGGATACGCCCGAAGACATTGTTCGTCGGATCAAGGAGGACTTCGTCATGGGCGGCCACAAAGCCTACCAGATCGCCCGTGCAGTCCAGCGGGCGAACATCCATCTTCACTGCGAAATCCCACCGGAGCGGGTTCGCCGCTGGTTTATGGAGCCGGTTCGATCGATGGCCCAGATCGACAAGCTGATCACCTCGGCCGGATCGGTCAGCGTGCTGCCCCAGGCCACGCTGACACGGACGAGTGTTCCCTCTACGGATGATTAGCCCGTCGGTCACGGATGCATAGCGGATGCCACGTGGATCTTGCCCGTGCTGTTTGCTCGGGGACACTGGCGCTTACGCCAGGGGCGCCCTTCTCAGACACGCGCTAACTCTTTTTATAAGCCCAACTTTCTTTGTCTCTCATAGCCGCTGGTTGAATAATTCAGAGCTGCTGGCCGTCGCAACACGGGAAGCCTTCTGACACCTCCAGGGAGTGGGCGGGACTAGGTAGCGAAGAGGAGGTAGGCCTTTCTTCGTTCCCGGCGAATGGGGTGCCGGCTTGCACCGTCGAGCCGCACGTCGAGAAATCGATGTACAGTAGGCCGCTGCGAGCTACGTAGATATATGGGGAGGGATTAACTAGAGAAATGAGTCTACAGCAAGACACGGTTATCCGGCTGCTTCTCTCCGCTCGAATGAGTGTGCTGGCGTACATTCGGGCGATCGTGCGTGATTTCAATCTGGCCGAAGACGTTTTCCAGGAGGTCTCCATCCTGGCGCTGGCCAAGTATGAGTCGATCCGCGACGAGAAGCACTTCGGTGGTTGGATCCGTCGAACGGCTCGTCTGGAATCACTCGCGATGCTCCGCAAGCGGGGGACTCTTCCACAGCCGCTCAGTGACGCGGCGCTCGATCTGCTGGACGCCACTTGGGATGAAGTCGAGCAGTCCGGCCGCGCGGATCAGATCGAGGCGTTGCGAATCTGCCTGGAAGAACTGACTCCCCGGTCGCAGAGGATTGTTCGGTTGCGGTACGGACAGGGCATGAAAGGGGCTGAGTTGGCCGAGGTTTTCCAGCGGCCGCTCAACACGATCTACGTGGCCGTGTACCGAATTCATCGCGCGCTGGCCGACTGTATTCGCAAACGCATGGCCTTGGGGGGAACGAGCGATGTCTGAGAATCGACCGGACAAAATGCCTCCTGCCGATGAAGTCCAGTTCGCGCAGCTGGTGTTCCGCTATCTCGACGAGGCCACCACGCCGGAAGAGAACGAAGTGTTGGACACCCGGCTGAGGACGAGCGACGCCGATCGAAAGGTGTTCATCGAGATTTGCCAGCAGGCCAGTCTGATGACCGAGGTGGTTTCGCCCCCACTGGCGCCGGCCTCTTCCACTCGAACCTCGGAGGACCAAAGCGACCGCTCGCCGATCCTCGGGTTCCTGGGCGATGCGTTTCAGGCGGGAACGGACTTCCTTTCCCGGGGGCTTGTGGTTTCGGTCCTCCTGGCGATCGGCCTGCCGGGAGTCTTGTTCCTCATTCTCGTGTTGCACGTCGCGCGCCAGCCGGCCCCCGTGGTGCCGGTGGCCAAAGTCACCCAGACGCATAAGTGCGTCTGGGACCAGAGCAGCACGGCCTTGTCGACCGGGGCGGATCTGCTGGCCGGCGAGCAACTTCAACTCACAGAGGGCCTCGCCGAAGTCACCTTCGCCGACGGCGCCAAGGTGTTGCTGGAAGGGCCCGCCGTGTTCGATGCGACCAAACGTAACGGCGGTTTCCTGCAAGCCGGGAGCCTCGTGGCCAACGTGCCGAAAAGGGCGGTGGGATTCACGGTCCGCACGCCGCAAGCCGTCATTGTCGACTTGGGAACCGACTTTGGTGTTTCCGTTGACCAGGACGGGACCACCGAGGCGCATGTTTTCACCGGCCGGGTCGAGGTGGCCGTCAGAACCGAGGCGACGGAAACAGTACAAGCACCGAAGGAACTCCATGTCGGCCAAGCTGCGAGGATTTGTCCGATCGGAGCCCGGAAAACGGCCCGCGTAGAAATGATTGCAACGGCGCCCAAGCGATTCGTACAACGTATTCCCGGAGAAATGCTTGATTTGGTCGACGTGGTTTGCGGGGGCAACGGGCGCGGAGCGAAGCGAGGCACGGCCATCGATTGCACGACCGGAAAGATCGTGCCCTTTGACAAGGATAATGTCGCGTTTGCCTCGGATCGGCGTGGATATCAATCCATGGCGGCTCTACCTTTTGTCGACGGCGTGTTCGTTCCCGACGCACAGCACAAAGGCCAAGCGGTTCAAATCGACTCGACCGGGGGCCGTTTTGCCGGGTTCCCCAAGGTGAGCCGCCGAGGGCACGTTGCGCTACTGGCAGGCGAGAAGCTGGCGGGAGTGAAAGGCCTCGAATCGGAGTCGCTGGCCATGCACGCTCCGCAGGCGATCACGTTCGATCTGGCGACCATCCGGCGGGCGAATCCGGGCAAGAAGATCGATCGATTCCGAGCGGTTGCCGGCATCGGGGCTCACCAGGAAGCCGCGGGCCGCGGCGGCACCGTGGACGTTTGGGTCCTCGTGGACGGGAAAGTGCGGTTTGCGAGGAAGAACCTCTCGGCCCAAAGCCCGCCGTCGGTGATCGATATTCCCCTGGACGAGAACGCCCGATTCCTGACACTCGCGTCGACCGACGGCGTCGATCGGACCAGGATCGTAACAGCCGATTTCAGCGGCGGCAAGAGCAAGACGAGCGTTGACGCCTACCCCGGTAAGGCCGGAGGGGGCTGGGCCTCGGCCTGGATACAAAGGCATTACCACGCCAAGGCTAGCAATACCGTTATCAGAAAGAACCCATTGGACGGCGGTGGAAACTACTTGCGTTTTACAGTCAAGAGCATCATCGACAACGACGGCATGGGGGCCGTTTCTCGCGACTGCACCGCCGGCATCGACGTCACCAGGCCTCACAAGGTCGACTTCAAGATTCGCATCGACGGAAAGCTGGACACGTTCGACAGCCAGCACGACCAGGTTTACATCTTGGACAACGCGCGTCGCTCGGCCGCCACCGACCCGAAGATGTCGTGGTCGATTAGCGCCCGTGGCGATGTTCCCACCTGGCATCTCTACAGCCGCGATAAGGAAGGCGAGGAGATGCCCGTCGACACGGGCATCCCCAGGGTGGCGGGCAGGGTTGTCCACATGTCGGTCGACGTCGACCCCGTTGCGAAAACGTGGGGCGTGAGGATCGACGATGGAGTGAACCCCGCCTTTTCAGCCGACGGGCTCAATTTCCGAACTTCGCGGGTCGGCGGCTTTCTCCACTTCGGCTGCCGTAGCGACCGCAACGGTGTGACCCATGCGTTCTCCTTCGATTCGATCAAGATCACCCAAGTTCCCGGTGACGAGGCATATCGCGATTTTGTCATTTTCGGCGACCCGGAATTGGAGTTGACCGAGCGGCCTTGATGGGCTGGCTAGACCTTGTAGGTCAGGCTCTGCCTGACACACGCACGGAACGTCAGGCACAGCCTGACCTACGAAGGGGGAGGTGGTGGAATCGAGAAGAGGCTTTGAGAATGCCTAGTCTTGGAAGGCTGTTACATTTTTTGGTGTACCACTACTTGACACCCAGGAGGTGGAATCAAATGAGAGAACTCTTACGGCTAGGGATCGGAGGATTGGCACTAGGTTGTCTCTTGCTGTGGTGGGCCTCCCCCGCCTGGGCGCTCGACATCGAAGTCGTGGCTGATTTCGACGCGGGCAGCAGCATCGAGGTTGACGGCTACCCCGGCATACCCGGCGACGGCTGGACCTCGGAGTGGAAGCAGGGCGATTATCACGGCCAAATAGACGCGACGGTGGACAACACGACGGAGATGGGCAGCGGTCTGGGGAACTATCTGAACGTCGATTTTAAGGCCACGCTTGGCGGGGACGTAGCTAGCTGGGGTGGTGTTGGTCGCGACTACGATGGTGGTCTGATCGACATCACCGAAGACCACACCATCTCGTTCAAGTATCGCGTCAACGAGGATTTGAGCTTGGGGAAGTTCGATGAGCTCAATGACGCCTATTACATGTTTGACCACAATATGTTCGTGGAAACCGCGCCGTCAGCGCCCCCCTACGTGAGGTGGCTGGTCGCCGCCTGGGGCAACAACTATGGCATAGGCGACCCCGGCGATCATGACTGGATGGTCTACGACTGGAATACGTCCACCATGATCAACACGAACATCCCGGTCACTCGGGGAAACGTCCTGGACGTCCAGGTCACGGTCCACCCGAACGCCACGCCAAAGCCAAACTTTGATCTCTATATGAACGACGGGGTCAACACCCCGTTTTCCGGCACTGGCTATGGGTGGCGGGCGGCGGAAAACATCGGCGGCTTTCTCCACTTCACCGCCCGCGAGGTCACGGTCGAAAGTCCGGCCGTGGTAACCCGTGACTTCTCGGTCGACGCGATCAAGGTCAGCCAGACGGTCACCGTCGGCGGCATGGACACGATTGAACTCCACTTCAACGCCGGCAACACGACCACCCAGGTCGATGGCTACGAGGGGAAGGCGGGCGATGGATGGGATACGCCGTGGAATGGGCAGGAGGCCCGGGCAACGTGCCTGGCCGGCGTCGAATCGCTCAACGAGATCAAGACCGGCGGAGGCAACCACCTCGAGGTCACACTCGACAGTTTCGATCCGGGCGAGCCGCCCGCGGAATACGGCCTTGGCGCGGTCGGACGGGACTATACTCGGGTGAACGAGCTTGGCATCGACTTCACCAAGAGGCACAAGATCTCGTTCACCGTCCGCATCGACGAAGATGTCAGTGACTTCACCGAGTTCTATGACATGTACCAGATCTCGGATGGCGCCGCGATGAGCTGGGGTCCGACCAGTTCGAGCACCTGGCAGATCAGCGCCTTCGGAGGTCACGTCGACCCCTTGGATCCCAACTCCAGCCCTGGCCCGGGAATGGTCGGCGAGTGGACCGTCCTCGACGGCAATCGGGACGGTGATTGGGCTCCCGAAGACTCCCTCGATACCGACATCGCCCTGACCACGGGCGGGATCTACGACTTCGAGATCGTCGTCGATCCGAGCGACCAGAGCTACGACATCACGATTACCGACACCAGTGATCCGGATAACCCCTTTTCGGCCACCGATCTCGGCTGGCGGACCGCTTCGGATTACGTGGGCGGTTGGTTGATTTTCGCTGAGCGCGTCAACGACGCGGATGACCAGCGGGCGTGGTCGATCGACGACATCGTCATCACCACGGTGCAGGTCCCCGGCGACACCGACGAAGACGGCGACGTGGACCAAGCGGATCTCGAGACCGTGGCGGACAACTGGGGATCGACAACGGCCACCGGACCGGAGCAAGGCGATTTCAACGACGACGGCGTGGTTGGCCCGGCCGACGCGGCGATCCTCGCGGCCCACTGGGGTACCGGTACCGGCGAGGAGGTAACCGGCCTGCCCGAGCCGTCGGTGCTCGTGGGCCTGCTGGGCCTGCTGTTGAGTTTGGGAGGCTTCCGAGGTCGCAGGGGCCGGCGGGTAGGTCAGGCTGTGCCTGACACAGAGAGGGAATACTGAGAATGGGTAGCACCGATGATTTCGCGGAGTCGGCGTTGCGATTGCCATTGCTCGGACCGCGAAATCGTCGGTGTCGCGCCAGCGACAAGAGGTGTTCGTCAGTCGAGGGCACGACCTCTTGTGCCTTCGCCAAGGCTGCGGCACACCGACGATTTTCCGAAAAAGTCGAAGGACTGGGGAGGCATCTTTCGCGGAAAATCATCGGTGCCACCCGAGAGGATGGAGAACGCGGAATCGAGAAGAGGCTTCAAGATATTTGGTTGCAACAAGGTTTCCAAGTTTTTTGTGGTGTACAACTTGCACCCGGGAGGTTGAATCATGAGAGGTTTGTTTTGGTTACTGAGCGTACTGGCGCTCGGTGGTCTTCTGCTGGCCGGCACTCCGGCACAGGCTGAGTGCACCCAGTGCGTCACGGCCTATTTCGAGGGCGGCGCCGGAAGTGTCGACACCTACAAGGGCAAGGCCGGCGACGGCTGGGCTGGCCCGTGGGTGGAGACCACGTGGCATGGAACGGGTTACGACACCCTTACCAATGCCAACCCCGTGGACTCCGGCTACTATGTGAACTTCGCACTGAAGTGTACGATTAGCAACAACGGCAGCGGGGCCATTTCCCGCGACTACGGGTATGACGCAGACGAGAACCCATGTGGAATCGATCTGACCGAAGAACATTGTGTCGACTTCAAGATCCGTTTCGATTACGAGTTGGACACGTTCACTGCCAGTAATGACATGATCTCCGTCTTCGACGCGTGGAGTTCCGGAGCTACGCCGCCGTCCGCCGCCCCCTATCAGACTTGGGGAATTGGCGCCATTGGCGGCTATCTCAATACTGACTGGATAGTCTACGCCCGGGACAACGGGGCTGCCTACTGGCATGACACGGGCCTCCCGCTCGTGGAAGGTCAGGTGGTTGACTGTTCGCTGGCGATCGATCCGGCCAACAACACCTGGGAGGTAAAGATCGACGCCGGCAACGATGAATCAGTCGACTGGGACAGTGAGATTCCCTACGACGCGACGACGAATCCGTACGGCCTCACGTCAACCCAGAAGCTTGCGTTCCGTCAGGAGGATGAGAGCGTCGGCGGGTTCATCCACTTCCATTGCCGCTCCACGCCGAACGGCGATGAGCATGCGATCTCGTTCGACTCGGTCGAGATCTGCCAGCCGTGTATTCCTGAGCCCTCAACGATGGTTCTCCTTTTCCCGGCGTTGGCCGGCCTGGTGCTGGTGCGTCGAAAGTAGCTGTCTGGGGTTTTGGAAGATTGAAAAGCCGATAGCTCGTAGGTCAGGCTGTGCCTGACGCGGAGAAACTCCGTTCAGTCACCCTGACCTGCGAAGCTATCCATGATGTCAACCTCCTACCGCGGCAAACGGCGGTCAGCCGATCGCCGTTTGCCGGTCGAGGAGGATGCCTCCTGAAAGCTTTCTCGGCAACAGCAGCGTCGGGCGCATTCTGCTTGCCCCATGTGCCAAAATCGAGTTACAAAGGACTATTGATGTTTGCATGGCCATTGAACGGTTGGCCATGGCCGAACTGCCTTGAAAGCCGGGCTCCCGTTGGTCGCCCTGGGTTCATTAGCCATGCAAGGGTCAATAAGAGACTATCTCAAAAACCCAGTTCATGGTTGTCATCCTGAGCGCAGCGAAGGATCTGTGAAGCGAAGTATCTCAACTTTTTTGGTGGTAAAGAGATCCTTCGCTTTGCTCAGGATGACGGTTGAAGGCCAAAAAGAGTTCTGAGATGGTTTCTAAGGGGCTTCCAGTGCAGTTGTTATTTTTTCGGAGTACGTCTTGATGAGTGTTCTTCTGGTGCTCTATCGTCGCGCCGCTGCCGGCCTCGTGGCCGCCTGTTTTCTTGTAGCGCCGCTCGGCAGCGCCACTCCGGCCGGCGCCGACTACATCGCCGACTTCGCACTGCAGGCCTACCAGGACAAGGAGGCCGAGTACGATTTCGACTGGTATCTTACGACGACCAACGGCGCGTATCTGGGCTGGGGTGAGGGCAGGATTCTGATGAGCACGGTGGCGTTGTACGAGGCCACGGCCGACCCGGCCCGGCTCCAGCGCATACGCGACCACACCGCCTACGTCATGTCGATCCGCGCCGACCGGCGCGACCCGCCCGTGGTCGACGAGCTTCGCGGCCGAGTCGTGCCCGCCTGGCCAACCGACTACTACGAAGTAAACGGTGAGTACCCCATGTACGCCTACGAGGTCCACGCGGGCATGCTCTGCAATCCGATCGCGCGGACCGCTTATCTCATCAACAAGAATCCGACCTTGCGTGCAACCTACGGCAGCGAGGCGGATAGCTGGATCGACGATACCATGGAGATGTTGGCTGCCTTCGAGGACGACTGGAATGAAGGTCCGGCACCGGGAGAGGGTCACTACAAAGACTTCTTCTTGGATGGCGACATCAGCCCGTACAACCAGCAGAACGCCGTGGGCCGGCTCTACGTCAACCTTTACCTTGCCACCGGCCAGGAGCGTTTCCGCGAGCGGGCCGAGAAACTGGCCAACTTCTTCAAGAACGACCTGCGGCTCGAAACCTCAGGCTCCTACGTGCCACGTTACGATTGGAGCTACGCAACGTGGAAAGGCGGCTCCGAAAACATCTCCTACGGGGGAATGAACGCCGATTTTGCCTTCCAGTGCTACCGCGCGGGCATCGTCTTCGACAGCACGGACATGCAGCGGTTCATCAACACGTTCAAGGCCTGCTCGCGGGGCACCGACGGGTTTACCAAGTACGTCAACGGCTCAGGCGATGCCTATTTCGAGTATTCGTACACGGCCGGGAACTGGTTGCACCTGGCCTACCTTGACCCGACCGTGCGAACCATGTTCTTCGATGACTGGTTCGAACACAACCTCGACCTGGAGGCGAATCCACAAGCGAACTACGCCGCTTGGTCTCCCGGGGCGGGCTACCTTGTCGAGACGGAGCAACCCTTTACCTTCAACAGCCCCGCCCCGCAACCCAGCCGCCAACGCACACGGCTGGGCTTCGAAACCGACGAGCCTTTCTTCCAGTCCACCGAGTTCGGCGGCACGTTTGACTATGGCCACGACACTTCGGCAGGCAGTATCCAGCACGTCGGCGGCGATACCCGACAAGGTGAGTCGATGTTGGAGGTGACCGTCTACGACGATCCAGGCCAGAGTATACCCTGGAGAGCGGACGTCCCGGCCGGAACCGATGGGCAGGGCAATCCGTTGGCCCTGGACCGCGCCGGCTGGGTTGGCCTCTGGCTGCGGACTGACACGCCCGCCCTTGGGGCGAGATTGGCCGTCGAAGACATCGACGGCATCGAAATAAGTAACCAACGGACGCTCACCGCCGACGGCCAGTGGCATCTGTACCAGTGGGATCTGGACGATGCAGACCAATGGTATTCGTACAGTGGCAGCGGAGCCCTCGAAGGGCTCATGGTCGATCTGCTCTCGGTATTGATCTATGGCCCCAACAATGTCGACACGGTCGTCTACGTCGACAACCTCAAGACGAACGTCAGCGGGCCGATAACCAGGCCGATCCCCGGCGACGCCAACGAGGACGGCGTGGTCGATGAAGCGGACGCCAAGGCACTGGCAAGCAACTGGGGCGAAGATAACGCGACGTGGCCCATGGGCGATCTCAACGAAGACGGCATCATCGACGTGGCCGACGCGGCCGTCTTGGCGGCCAACTGGGGTACCGGCACAAGCGAAGCCAATAGCGCCGTGCCCGAGCCGTCGGCCCTGACCATGCTCCTGGCAGTTGTACTGTTCGGAATAAGGAGTACAAGATGCATGATCCGCGGTGGGCGTTTGCGTGGTGTCGCGGCTGCCTCGGCCTACGATGCCTGTTGATGGGCATCCTGGTTTCGGCCGTCGGTTGCACTTCCGGGACACCGTTTCCGATGGCCACGGTCAAGGGCACGGTCACGTACCAGGGCAAGCCGTTGGATCACGGTCGGGTGGTGTTCTTGCCGGAGCAAGGCACGCCGGGCCCGGCGGCGGTCGGCGTGATTCAATCGGACGGTTCCTTCCGAGTCGAGAACGCCGGTCGTGAAGGCGCGGCGCTGGGTTGGCACCGGGTGACCGTCCATTGCCGGGGCGAGCTCACCGGAGAAGAGAACCGGAACCGCGCCGCGTCGGAGTTCGCCGTTCCGAAATCGCTGATCCCGGAGAAGTACTCCAGCGCGGAACAATCCCCATTGCGTTTCGAGGTAAAGGAGGGACGAAATGAGTGGTCGATTGTTCTCGATTAAGCGGAAGAGGCCGGCCTTTACGCTGGTGGAGCTGCTGGTGGTGATCGCCATCATTGGTGTTCTCGTCGCGCTGCTGCTGCCGGCCGTGCAGGCGGCCCGCGAGGCGGCCAGGAAGACGCAATGCAGCAACAACCTCAAGCAGATCGCCTTGGGCGTGCTCAACTACGAGAACCAGTTTGGCGTGTTTCCGGTCAATATCCCGCAAGATAATTGCCAAGGCGACGACCCCGACATGGTGCCCAGCGGGGTGAGTTGGATGGTTCGGATTCTCCCGCTGGTCGAGCAAGGGACGCTTTACGAGACGATGAATCTCGACGGCCCTGCCTCCAGCGGCCGGGGAATCCTGAATCCCCAGAATCGCGACGTGATCGCCAAGCCGATCCCCTTGTATCTTTGTCCCAGCGACTCCCGCGATGAGGACGACGCCGTTCAGATCGACGTGTGGCACTATCCGAAGGATTACAAGATCCCCCTTGCCACGACGAACTATGCCGGTGTCATTGGACCGCACGATCCGAACAACGCGTCGAGCTTCGGCGGGCTGCCCTACTGCAACAACCTTTGTGCAACCATGTCCAAGGGCATCCTCGAATGCACGGGCACTTTCTGGCGACATAACTACCTGGTGCCGGTGACCGTCACCAGCTTCGAGGACGGCACGAGCAAGACGATCATTGTCGGCGAAATCGTACCGCGGTACGACGTCTTTAGGGTCTGGGCCATCTCCAACAGCGCGTTGGCCTTCACGCACGCGCCGATCAACTACGTCGATCGCTCGGCGGTCGGCACGTGGCTCGCCTTGGACAACATGGGCTTTCACAGCCTGCATCCCGGCGGGGCGAATTTCGCCTGGGCCGACGGACGCGTCTCGTTCCTCAACGACGAGATCGACCTGGCCGTCTATCGCGGCCTGAGCACCCGCTTCGGTGGCGAAAGCGTCATGCCTCCGTGATGCTCCTCAGGCACAACGCCGCAGAACCGATCGACAGGTTGCCGGGGAGCAAGTCCGGTGGCTATAATAGCGAGAACCGTTGTTAACCGATCCCAGCATGAATCCTCGGCTTCGTCCACCCTCGATGGGTCGTTGGAGACGTTCGGTTAAGAAGAGCCATGATGTTGACCAACAAGAGAGCGCACGCCCGATGGGTCGTTTTGATAGCGTTGCTTCTGGGCAGCTTTCCGGTGCATGGGAAGGAGCCCACGGCAAGATCCACTCAGCGCGTCACGGCGACCCTGAATGGTTTCGAGATCGTGCTGGATGCCCACACCGGCAGTATCCTTCGCTTGTCCTCGCCCGGCGCCGGAACGATGTTGGACACCACGGCCGGCGCCGCCGGCATCGTCGACGTGGCTTATCCGGTAGAAGAGTTTGGGCCGCTGCGCCTTGCCTCTCGCTACTCACGGGGAGCACAAATCACGGCGAGCAAGGATCGCGTCGTGGTCCACTGGGACGAGCTCGGTGCGAGTCGGTCGTTTGTCAAGGTGCCGGGCAAGGTTTCGGCAACCGTCACCTTGAAGGCGGCCGAGGACGGGAAGTCGGTCATCATGGCCTGCGCGATCCACAACCAGTCCGGCAACGCCGTTGGGCAA
>Ga0315543_1002753_pt1 | contig 16598 bp, 13 predicted proteins | sample SalMarSW160210MG_2_FD_203098 | JGI IMG/M metagenome (GOLD analysis project Ga0315543, IMG submission 203098) | Salt marsh sediment microbial communities from the Plum Island Ecosystem LTER, Massachusetts, United States - Salt Marsh Sediment SW1601-210 ...
GAGAAAATACACCCTGATAAACTCAGGCGTTACCACTGATGAGATCGCCGTAATCGCCGCTAAGTTGTTGAATACTGAACCAGAGTTGATATTTAAACCAGGGAAGGAACGAGATAGGGTTCGGGCAAGAAGTCTGTTTTGTTACTGGTCGGCAAAAGAACTGGGAGTTCCCATGACGGATCTTTCAAGGTTGCTGAAGATTTCACTTTCGGCCATCACTCTATCGGTTAAACGCGGTGAAAAAATCTGTTTATCCAACGATTACAGCATTACCGATTTGTTAAAACTGTAAAACTGTGGAGCGTCCCCAATACTGCAAAGACGGCACGGCGCTAAAGTTGACAAAAATACAAGTAACCCTCAAAATCACCATGGGTTTAAGGAAATATTGTCAAATTCAACAATGAAAACCCTTGACAACAAAACCTGATACCCATAAAATAATTGCGGGTTTTGAAGTTCGATGTCAAGGAAGTGTGCGATGAAGCTTGAGGATTTTTTTCATAGGCGACCGGTCTTTACCGTCGAGGAGCTTGCCGAGTTCCTGGCATCGGATGGATCGCGCAGCCCGAGAACGCAGGAGTCTCTTCTATCCTACCACAGGAAGGCCGGTCGGATCGTCCGGGTGCGTCGTGGCTTCTACGCCGTCGTTCCGAAAGGCGCAATACCCGAAACGTATCCGTTCGATCCTTTTCTCCTGGCTTCAAAGATGACAAAAGACGCCGTTCTTGCGCACCACACCGCCTTGGAAGTTCACGGCAAAGCCTACTCCGTACACGAGCACTTCACTTACCTGGCCGGGCGGCCCCTACGTCCTGTGACTTTTCGTTCTCATGTATTTCGAGGAGTGAAGTACCCGAAAGCTCTCCGTCTTAAAGGTGAAGAAAGCTTTGGAGTGGTGAACGTGGACCGAGTCGGCGTAGGAATTCGGGTAACAGGTTTGGAGCGGACGCTTGTTGATGTGCTGGACCGGCCCGACCTGACCGGAAGTTGGGAAGAAGTCTGGCGCTCGATGGAATCGGTCGAGTACTTTGACCTTGATAAAGTGATCGACTACGTTTTTCTGCTCGGAAATTCAACTACTGCCGCCAAGGTTGGTTTCTTCCTGGATCAACACCGGGAGCCCCTGATGGTTGAAGAAACCCACTTGAAACCGCTTCGCGACCTCCGGCCGCGCCGGCCGCATTACCTCGAACGTAGCAAGAGAGAGGCCGGCCGTCTCGTGGCGGACTGGAACCTCGTCGTCCCAGAAAAAGTTCTCCATCGGTCCTGGGGGGAGGTTCTATGAGAATCTCGGTCGAGAGACTGACTATCGAAGCAGAGACCACCGGTTTTCGACCGGATGTACTCGAGAAAGTCATTCATTTGCTTAATCTTCTCGACGCATTCCGAAGCCATCCTTTCCTGAAAGGGAAGCTGGTACTCAAAGGGGGAACCGCCTTGAATCTTTTTATTTTCAACGTTCCGAGGCTTTCCGTAGATATCGACTTAAATTACGTGGGAGCCGAAGACCGGGACGGCATGCTCGCGGATCGCCCTAAGATTGAGCAGGCTATCCAGGCAGTATTTTCGCGTGAGGGGTTTACGATCCGACGCATGCCGGAAGAACACGCCGGCGGTAAATGGTCTCTCCGTTACGAAAGCGCCACCGGTCAAGGCGGCAACCTCGAAGTGGACCTCAATTTCATGTTTCGCATCCCGTTATGGCCTGTGACTACTTTGAATTCACGCTCGGTAGGGTCCTACCGAGCTACAGGCATTCAGATACTTGATCTTCACGAACTTGCTGCGGGTAAGCTTGTGGCGCTTATGGCGCGTCGTCAGGCGAGGGATCTGTTTGACAGCGTTCAGCTTCTTCATCTGGGAGGTCTTGACCACGAACGGCTGCGAGTCGCTTTCGTTGTTTATGGCGCGATGAACCGGAGGGACTGGCGATCCGTCTCTGTTGGAGACGTGGATTTTGACGCCGGTGAACTGACGCGACAGCTTGTTCCAATGCTTCGAACCGGCGCGCTACGGGAGCATGGAACGCTAACCGAATACGAACGCATGCTTATCGAAAATTGCCGACAGGCATTGACTGCGGTGTTGCCTTTCACGGAAATGGAGATGGAGTTCCTCAATCTTTTGCTGGATAATGGTGAGATCGATCCTTCGCTATTGACCAACGATATCGAACTTCAAGATCGCATCAGACGGCATCCTCTCCTCGAATGGAAAGCCATTAACGTTCGGCAGTATAGAAGTCGTTCCTAACTCCGTAAATGGCTCAACAAAGTATCGGTGTCGAGATTTGATACATTTCTTAATAAAAACCCCCTCCAGTTATTTGCCGGAGGGGGTTTTGGATCTTTTTTCGGATACCGTGTTCCTGGCACGAAAATATTATCGCAGCTTCGTGAAAAAGGGGATCGATCAGGGCCATAGAGAAGATTTGATCGGCGGGGGCCTGATACGAAGTAGTGGTGGCTGGTCCAGCGTAAAAGCGATGCGCAAGGCTAAAATTTATGAAAAGAGTGACGAACGAATATTAGGTGACGGTGAATTTGTTGAAAATGTTTTGTCGACTTGCCAGGAGCAACTGGAGAGAAAATACACCCTGATAAACTCAGGCGTTACCACTGATGAGATCGCCGTAATCGCCGCTAAGTTGTTGAATACTGAACCAGAGCTGATATTTAAACCAGGGAAAGAACGAGATAGGGTTCGGGCAAGAAGTCTATTTTGTTACTGGTCGGCAAAAGAACTGGGAGTTCCAATGACGGATCTTTCAAGGTTGCTGAAGATTTCACTTTCGGCCATCAGTCTATCGGTTAAACGCGGTGAAAAAATCTGTTTATCCAACGATTACAGCATTACCGATTTGTTAAAACTGTAAAACTGTGGAGCGTCCCCAATACCACAAGAAATTGGATTAGAACAGAAATCAATAATACAATAGAATACGGTTCTAAGTTATGGAATTTGTATATTGAATTTCAAGGCCACCTTGGAATGGCAATGGAAGATGAAGGTTGTGATGAAAAAGATAGAGAAGATATGTCAGATGTTGAGTTTATGGATTTAATGAGAGAATGGATTCGAGATAAGAAAAGTCAGCCAAAATAAATTTGTTAAACGCTCACTCAGTTGTTTCCACATTAATTCTTTCCTATTAAAATTATTCAGACAAAAAATATTTAACGCTTTAAAATAATTGCACCTCATAAAGTTTGAGTTCTTTTTAAACCCAAACCATAGGAGGTGTATCGTGACAGAATATTTATTCGAGCTGCCCGTAACAGTTTAGTCACTTTAAGTGGGGGGGCGTGGCAGGTTATTGATAATTTAGAAATAAGGTATAAATCAGAACATTTTTTCACAGTCATTAAAAAAAGATAAGCACAGGATCTTTACATTGAATATCAGTGGGTTCTAGTGATTTGAACTGCCTGTCTGTTTGACCTGCTTTGCCTCTCAAAGAAAATATAAAATTTTTTCTTGACAGGGTTCCGGGCGTATGTAATGTTACATATATAATATAACATTTGTAATATAACATGGGTGGTCGCAATGGCACGTGGACAAAGTGGCCGGATCGTACTGGAGGTAGACCCGGAACTCAAAAACGAATTGTATTCTGCTATTTCAAAGAAAGGAATGACTCTCAAAGACTGGTTTGTCGATACTGCGGAACAGTACATAAAATATCAGGTCTCAGAAAAGCAGCTTGCATTCGATTTTATGATACCCTCCTCACAAGATGGCGATAAAGAATAATTTACAATTTTAGTAGTCGGTTTTGATTAAATAGACCGGGAATATTTCTTTGCTAAGCGAAAGAGGATAGCTAATGCTAAAAATAGTTGAACACACACCCGTTAACAATTCACTGAGGGACATACTAGGCAAAAGCATGGTAACAAGCCTTTTGCCTGAGCACTTGGAACTTGTTCCGCAGCTTAATGAAGTCTATGAGCTTGAGTTGGCGTTCTATGAAAGCCAAATTCTTAGTGAAGCGGAAATTTTGCGAAACGGAGCATATTTTGCCAAGGTCAACGGCCAGCCAACCAGACATTTTCTAATGTGCCAGGGCGAACCGCTGAAACTGGCTGACCACTCATCAATTAGGCTAAAATCATTTTTCAAGACCAATCAATTCAAGACCGGATACGCAACAAACGGCCTTTTCCCATACCGGGGCAAGTTCCATCCACAGATGATTAAGGGTTTAATCAACGTTATGGGGTGCAAGCCGGGGGATGTGGTGCTTGACCCCATGATGGGTTCCGGGACAGTCCTGATAGAAGCAACCCTCATGGGAATGGATTCAATCGGGATTGATGCAAGCCCTTTTTGCAGCTTCATGACCAAGGCCAAGATAGATGGTCTCAAGGTACCGGTAAACAATCTGAAAGCCGCTTTGGTCAATTTCGATTCGACCTTCAACTATTTCCTTGAGAAAGTGGGCGAGTTGGCACTCTCGAAACCCAAAGGGCAGACTAAACTCTTTGGCACCCCTAGCGTCAGCGCAACACCAAAACTGCCTTATGGCTGCAAAAGACAAGACGTGCAAGATTTCCTTATGTTGGCGTTCCTTGATGCCAAAGGGTATGCGGAACGCAGCAAAAGAAAGTCCTTCCGGGAACAGTTCCACGCAATCCTTGAAAGATACGTCTTTGTCGCTGAAAAGATCCAGACGGTGTTGAATGGCTTTCAGGATGAGCTTGGAACCGCAAACCCACGAACGGGTGATGCACGTAATATGGATATCCAAGATGAAACCATAGATGGAATAATATTCTCACCACCTTATAGCTTCGCCATCGATTACCTTGAAAATGATGCCTACCATCTGAATGCCATAGGCGTAGAAATCGATAAACTCCGGGAATCTATGGTTGGGCTCCGGGGAAAGAGGCCGCTTGAGAAATACGAAACCTACCTCTCAGACATGGACAAAATTATTTCGGAATGCTCAAGGGTACTTAAGCCCGGCAAGATATGCAGCATCGTTGTCGGGACAAACAACAACCAGATCAGCAAGATTCTAAAGATCACACCTGAAGAAGTAAAAGGCATCCATGAACAGCTCACAGAAATGGCTCAGAACTACGGCATGAGCCTGGTTCGGAATATTGAACGCCAGATCACCGGTATGGCAAATACCATGCGCACTGAGTTTATTGTTATGCTACAAAAGGATTAGACCATGGCTCTGCCGTTTGTTCCCTTTTCAATCCGTGGGACATCAGCGCTTGCATGATCGTGTTCTACTGCAATAATAGCCAGAAAGCCCTCTTTTATGTCCAGGGCTTTCCACATCGGAAAATAAGGGGCAAGTTCACGAAAGTTCCCGACACGATCTGTAAGATACTGGTAAAGCTCCCGTGTCGGCAGAATTAAGACTCCGCCTATCAAAATTTCTTTTAAAAGCCCTATAGATATTTTATTTACAGCACGATGACTGGATGAGATATTGCCTGTCTCCCATTCAAGTGCGAAATATTTTCCTTTGGATTTGACATAGCAGGTTGCATCCATCGGTCCAGGCCTTACGACTGTGGCAATGTCGAGCTTGGTTTCAAGATCCCATCCAAATCGTTGGAGCTTCGCCATACATGCATCTTTGATGGGCTTTACTCCACTTCCTTGACCTCTCTTTTTCCCGGACTGTTTATGAATCGTGAAGCTACCCGAACCAGGGGGCCACTCAATGGCAGCAATCGCCTGCTGGATCTGGCCATAGATTGTTTTCCATTCATCGCTTTTTGAAAAATCACCTTTATCAATCAACACCTCCATCTTCATAAATTTCATAACCGGATCCTTATGCTGAAAAGTTCAATCGTCAAACACCAGGGCAAAATTCCACTTAAATTCTTCCAACGCTCAAGCTCCCCTTTATAATGATTCTTTTTAAACTTATCTGCTTCGCCCATCAGAAAATTGAAATACGAAAACAGAAAAGGGACTAAACTTTTACAACTTATCTGAATATTTCATCCAGTCGCCATACAAGTTGCAAAGCCTCGGGCCAGCCAATATCTGCAAAAATATCAAGTAAATTCAATAAATCTTTAAGTGACTCACCGTCTCGAACATCAACCCGATTATTGGCAAGGATTGCTTCGACAATCTTTACAACTTCCCTTATTGCCATTGAGTCGAAATTGTAATAACCTGCCCGAGCAATATCTGACACGCGACTTGCCAAGCTAAGAACGCCCTTAGGATCATAGGAGAGCACACCATTTAAAAGCTCCATAAAATGGTGAGCAGTAGGTGCGGCTAAAAATCCCTCCTTTTCATACTCCGAGACATCGAGGACTTGTTTTAGTATGGGTTTAATAAATTGATAAAATTTTTTCCTTTCCTCGTGTGTGACCGGTTCACGCTCTCTATGTTCTTCAAAAAACCCAGAAGCAAAATAAAGTCGAGTGACAACCTCATCTATTACCGTGTAAATATCGCGAAATTTTAAGCGTGTCTCCTCTGTGATCTCTTGATCGGGCAGGGTCGTAAAGGATCGTAGCGCGTTAGCCGCAGAGTTAATAGAACGTGTTATCCAGTGCAGCGCCCTTTCAGATAAAAGTCGGTTTTTTTCATCTTCGATGTGTTTGGGTGTAACATAAGAGAGAGCGTCGAAGGTTGCTCGGTGAAGCGCTTTGCGGAATTTTATCGGATCTTTTAGAAATAGGTCGGCTGTATTTTGTGCCCATTCATTTTCACGTACAATATTTAGCCACATAACTAGCGATATATAAGAGTCTAAAAGCTCATTTTCATCATTCAAAAGTGCGGACTCCGTGAATTTTTCAAGAATCCGACTTGCCTCTGCTTCATGGTGCCATATAATATTGCTTAAGGATCGGCACAGCGCTTGCAAAACTACTCTGTTTTTTTCTTCTTCAGAAATTTTTTCAACAATTTGCCAGAAAGAATCTGGATAGTTGCCGTGTATACGCCATAATTCGGAGATTACTAGAAACCGAACTGATGGTTTAGTGTCGTTTGTTAAAATTTCAATCGTATTAATTAGTTCTGGATCTCCTTGAACCCTAATTGCAAGCCAAGGTAGCCCTTGAGCAGCTTCGTTTCTTGGCGCTGGCGACCAAGAAGGGTGATCATATTTTGAATCATATTCTGGATCGGGCTGTGGTTCTGGATGCTGAGCGCATTCTAAAAGGGCTTGGCGGCAGAGGAAAAACTCCTCGCTACCAACATCCTCTAAGGTTCTTGCCATTGCCTCAGCGCATTCTCCAATCTTTGTCCATAGTTCATCTTCAAGTGGTTTGGCTGCACCTTGATCTTTATGCAGAACTTCAAAAGCTTCCTTGAAAATTGGAAAGATAGCTCTGATTGATTCGATTGCTGGCTTTTTGTTTACCCATTCTGCAGAAAACTGTTTCAGTGGTTCAAAATATTTGTATAATTTTTTGTTCTCGTCCCTGTTCAGGTCAACGCCCTTTTCCTCTAACCATTCCTTCTCACTAAACGGTTTTGACCAGCTTTCAAATTTCACAAGAGGTTCATGCGATGGTGTTTCTTTTTTACGCTGCAATTCCAAGGCAATAGCTCTGCCACGATCCGTTACAAGAAGATCGTAGGGTATTCTATTTAACAGCCTGTTTCTATGGCTTTCATAAAAATCCTTCTCTTTTTCTTTGCCCTCTATCTCAGTTATAGATATGATTGATTCTTCCAGTGATTTGATTTGTTCTGGAGAGAAAAACTTTATTGCACTTTCGACGAAAGAACTAAGTTCATAAACAGTTTCGTTGCTTATTTGTATTGGTCTAGCAACGCAGAGTTCGAAAATACGGTCGACAAAAGGTTTTGGATTCATTGTAGCAGCCTTCAAAAGTTGGCCCCAGAAAAAAGCTGCTGTGGCATTATCACGGAATAAGTCCATCAACTTATCAAGCAATTTTCCTTTGTTTGATTCCTTTGAAATTTCAACGATATAGCCGAATAGCGCTTTAGCAATTTCGAATGGCTCTTTTGGGTATTTTGTTCCTCTCCAGAAATGACTATAGTCTGAAATGAAATATGCTGTTCCATTTCTAAAAGGGAACCGTTTAACCATGTCTTCCAGTTTTACGCCATTTTTTAAATAAGGGACTACATGGTTACTAAGAATGTAAGGGTTTAGAGATCTTATGGCTGTAATAGTAGCTTCTTCCGTAGCGGCCCTGACAAACCCAGGGAAATTCCTTTTTAGATTATAATGGCACATTCGATAATCTTGCCTGCGAGTACTGGACAAAGGCATTATCGGAGTTCCCATATAAGTTTTTTCTTCACTCGTTTCTGGATTCTCGAAAACCGTCATGTAAACCTGTCTGACGAAGTCAGGGTCACTTGTCCAAATATACTTTAATTCTTTAGTTAACCTGTAAAGATAGTCAATCGGAAACGCAGGTTCTTTTACCAAGCTGAGTATCTGATCGAGTAGAGGTCGTGAGGCAGAAGGATTGGTTGAGAATGTTTTTGCTACTAGAGGAACGAGTGATGTTCCGGCTAATCTATCGAAGCGTTTTCCTGCTTCATTCGTCCTTTGACTCCAAACCCAATTAAGCATATTCCTACTAACTCGGCCGCACAATTCGATCATGATTTGATCATTAGACTCGTCTGCACGGTTATACATCCCCGATAGGTACCTTGACATATCGCCTAAAAATTTCGGGCTACAGTCTTTTGATATAATTTTTAAAATAGGAGCCCACCTTATGTCTCTATTGCGATCCAGTCCGGGTACAGCACCGAGCGCTTGAAAAAGTCTTAAAATAGCCTCGTCACCTTGCTTTCGATGTGAATTCCTATGGTTCAACAAAGGGAAAATTTCTGATTCATCCTTTAATTCTCTGACCATTACGGTTGTTGGGAGTAAACGCGCAAATAATCGAATATGTACATCATCGTTCGGTATTATTGACCAAAAGATGTCCCAGAAAATTTCAGGCTGCGAGTTCCAAAGCCGAGTGAAGAAATAATCAAGACTGGGTCGAAGGAAAAGGGCGCGAGAATGGTCCTCGGATAAGAAATTTAGTAGACCTTCAGAGGTATCTTCAATAACAAGGAAACTAACTATGAAATCAAATAATATATTATGCTCGAAAGCAACTCGCTGCCCTGTTTCAGAAGTTTCAACTAATAGGCCAAGGCTCATCAAATCATTCCAAGCCTCGTTTAATGCTGAGTCATATATTCTCTCCCTACGTGCGCTTAGTGAGCGCTCACGGATCATTTCCTGTGAAGCCCTTAGCAGAAGGAGACGGAGGTCCTCTTTATTCCGGTTGCTTTCAATTCTTCTTTTCCAATAAAGATCAAGCAATTGAACTTCAGAGTCTATATGGCTTACTTCTTTAATCTCTAACCCTGTAGCAAGAATACGTTCTACCAATAAAAGATTAAAAGGGATGCGCAATAAGGCCCTCAAATCTTTTGATCCTTCTTTATATAATTGCCAGAGCCCCTCGATCTCGGCACTAACTTCCCTCATTTCATCATCGTTTAGCTTGGGAATAAAAAAGTGTCTACATCGGAAATGTCCAGATGGATCTGAGTATAAAGAATCTTTTCCAGTTGATTGAGGAGGAAAGAGTTCCCTTAAGTCTGCTGACTTTCGCGCGTCATAAATCCTTGCACTGACCACTACTGTCCAACGATCACCAATTGTTTCAATTATACGTCTAATAACCCTCAAATACAGAGTTCTTGATTCTTCGGATCGTGCTGCGTCGAACGCATCAAATATGACGATACCTCGATCATCCTGAGACAACTTTTGGCTTGCCAGAAAGTCAACAAAGTTATCACTCTTGTAGCCGAGCTCTCGACGAAGATCTCCTTCAGATTTAGCAAAGACATGATCTATCGGTACAAAAACGCACATCTGACCAACGGCTATGAGCTCTTTAGCGAAAAGCTTAAGTGTATGCGTTTTACCCACCCCAGGCGCTCCAATGACTACAGTGTGCCCACCATCCACAAAATTCCTAAATGCCTTTAGCATATTTGTTCGGGAGACCTTCATAATCTTTTTAACACCCTTGATGTTATCTCTCTAGCGTCTATTTCATCACCGATCTCAACAGGGCTGATGTCTTTAGATTCAATTAAAAGATCTTTTTCTTCTTTCGATATTTTAGGAACGCTAGCTTCTATTATCTTGACACGCAAATTCTCAAGAAATGCAGAAAGCCCTTTTTGATGCCTTTCCTCTTCTTCTGCAGGCATTTCATAAAGGACAGGGAGAATTCCGGCACTTTTTAATCGTTCTTCCAGTTGGTCTTCGACATTTTCCAACGGAAGGACGGCATAGTGACGAGTTTTGACATAAGATGAGCCTAGTTCAAACTCCTGCTTTATTATTTCCGTTATACGCATAAAATATGGGTCATCCATGCTGAAACCAAAGAAAACGAATGGATGAGTAACAAGTAACGACCATAACACTTTATGGTGCCGAGTTACTTCCATATTTTCTGAAGAACCATCTGTTAGTAAACGTCCGTATCTTTTCGCATAATCACTATCTGTAAGTACTATGTTTCTTGGATGTTCATAATATCCATGTAGATGCAATATTTCCTCCCGGTAACCAGGGTCTACTGGTCGGACTAAACGCCTCATGAATTCAAAAATAAAGGTTCCATGTTCGTCGTAACATAAATCACGAGGTACACAACTGTTTGCTTCCGCTCCCATTATCTTATACAAATGTGCTTGTGCAGCATCCTCAAGCACTCTGTCGTAATTTGTAGTCACCACGCCACAGAATGGCATTCCTATAAGTTCAATATGAATTTTATCATATCGTTTTCTAACTTTATCGGGGCCAAATCGTTCCTGAATGAAAGGTGACAAGTCTGTAGGACGTTTCGATTTCGAAAGTAGCTTTTCGGCGAATTTATCGTACTGCCTCTTAATCAACAGTTCATCATCGTGATCTACCTCTGATCCTAAAGCATCTTTTAATTCGAGCATTAACTCATACCAAGAAGGATACCCCACGAGACGGCTTAATCCTGCACCCACCATCAACAAAGGTTTTTCTTTAACAATACAGGTTGCTAATTCTTTTGTTGGAGCATCATTATCCCAGTCTCTACGTGGCATAATCTCTTTAATATCCATTCGTTTAGACAATCTAACACAGTACGAGTTAATAAGTTCACAAGTGAAGCACAAGTTCCAATTCAAGCCATCGTCGGGTGTTATCTAAATCGTGTTTAGAGCAATCAAATTTTTGACTATACTGAGTTTTGCCAGTTGGCATGCAAAACTCCCTGGCTTCAGGCTTGAGAGTTTAATTTTTTAACACATATGGAGCTTATAATGTTCGTGCGGAAGGCGCACAAACTTTAAACTAAAAACAAGTAAATAACTCTATAAATTTGAAAAATGAACATATATCGCTGGATCAGATCGGCGTAATAGGCGAGCCTGGCTCAGGTCGAGAATGAAGATCAATGTAAAATATCTGCATAAATTCAAAGAATTGAATATACTATTACCCCCGAACGGTCAAGGAATTTCTGGATGCTGGTCGTAGTGAAGCGGAAATCCCGATTGAACGGGAATGCTGGTTTCTGGTTAATGGATACTGGTCGGAGTGAAGTTCACCCCGTGAAACCTATGGGTCTTTTTTGTTTAACTGGGGCGGAGATCCCGTTTCAGCGGGGATAAAAAATGCGGGGGACCTTCACCTGTCATCATCACCCATGATTTCTGGAAAATTATGCACAGCATACAAGGGGATGTTGCATATTTTCCCGTCCTTTTTCAAATTCAGAAGCGTTGTCCTGAACAACACGGGTGGGTTGAACTGGTTATCGTAGGAAAGAAGGCTTTTGCTTTTTGGGCTAATGCCGGCTTTGGCTTCCAGTGGGTGAATGCTTCCTTGGATCTCACACAAAAAGTCCAATTCAGCCCTTTTGCCTTTGCTGGTCCAATAATATAGATCGATTTGTTTATCCGACTTAAGTTGCTGGGCTACATAGTTTTCTACGAATGCGCCTTTATATTCATTGAAAAGATGGGCGCCTTGAACCAGCGATTTTGGAGGTATGCCTGCCATAGCCGCCAAGATGCCGACGTCCAGGGTAAACACCTTAAAATTGTTTGGGTTCATAAAGGCCTTCAAGGGTGAGCTGGCTGTGGAGACCTGGTAGGATTTGTAAATGAGTCCGGCGTCTTCCAGCCATTGAATAGAATTTTCGTACTCCCTTGCACGGGCGCCTTTCCGAATTGCTGAAAAGATAAACTTTTTATTTTCTCTGGACAAATGAGCCGGAATTGAATTCCATATCAGACCCAACTTTGGGATGTCAGACGTGGGCGCGTGCTTAGAAAAGTCGAGCAGATAAGAATTTATAATTTCCTTCTGGCGCTCCCTGACCTCTACCAAATCTTCGGTTTCGACAAAACATCTCAGCGGTTCCGGCATTCCACCAACAAAAAAATACTTTTTCAGCCAGTCAAGAAGCTCATTGTGAAATGGATCTGGAAATGGCGAAACTTTTTCTTGAGTCTCAATCAACCGCCTTAATTCGGATCTTTTCACTGCGTCTAGAAATTCCATAAAGGTCATTGGGTATATATCCAGAAAATTCACCTGCCCCACAGGAAAAGACCTTGGGCGAGAAAGCCTGATACCGATGAGTGAACCCGCGGCAGCGACATGATAAGAACCTGCCTGTTCTCTGAAGTATTTCAGGCTGTTCAACGCATAATTGGATGCCTGTATTTCATCGAAAATGATCAAGTCCTGTTCAGGGGCTATTTTCCTGCCAATGTAAATTTCCAAATTAGCGATAATGCTGACCGGATCCAGTTTTTGCCGAAAAAAATCGTCAAGCGCAGGATTTTCCTCAAAATTAAAATATGCGACCTTATCATATTCCCTGTGCCCGAATTTTTGCAAAATATACGTCTTGCCTACCTGGCGCGCACCTTTCAATATCAGAGGCTTGCGTTGTTTGGACGTCTTCCACTTTAGCAATTTTAGATAGATATCACGTTTCATAATCCATACTATAGGATCATATAGAAGATGTTGTCAAGACTTTAAAGCTGCATTTGTGAATAATTTCACATTTTATGCGCGAAAAATGCGATTATCACCTCTATTATGGGACAAATAGTGTGAGAATGGAAATGGGGTCACCCATTAAAGGTCTGGTCAATTCTACATTCTACTCTTATCGTTTATCCCCAAGGGTTAGACATAGATTTGATTCCATTTTTTTCCAGAACTGTACACATATAGTCGTTATGTATCGAAAAATAGAGAGAATTCCACTAAACCCATTACTCCAACACTCCATTATTCGCCTTCGCCTGAATACCCTGCAGCTTGTTGGAGTGAAACGGAAATCCCGCCAAACGGGGCCGTAGCGGATCAGAGATCCCGCATAGCGGGGCTACGGGGAGCTTCATTCCAATATTCCAGTTTAAACCATTACTAATAAGAGCATTAAAATTTAGACAGGATCACAGGATAAAGAAGATATTTTTGCCTTTCCTGCCTTGAAAACGGGAAAGAAAGGCAAAAAGCATAATCCCTCTTCAAGGGAAGGTGTTCAATCATTGTGCCAACAACACAGTAAAGCAAGGGAAAAAGCACCTGTTATTGGCTCCTCGGCCCTTTTTTTCGCTGAAGCGGAATTGTGTTTTCTCGGCTTCATCTGGAAGCCGTGAAAAAAATCAAGTCAATCCAGTTCACCCAGTTAAATAGCTTGAGGCTAATATGTATTATTCATACGTCTTACAGAGTGAGAAAGATAATGGATTTTATATAGGGTTTACTAAGGACCTCAAGCTAAGATTTGAAATGCATGAAAAGGGTCTAGTGGAATCAACTAAAAATAGAAGGCCATTAAAATTAATCTATTATGAAGCCTGCTTAAGTCAGAGAGATGCAACCAAGCGTGAAAAGTATCTTACAACATATAATGGCAAAAGGTTTATTCATAATAGGCTCAAATCTTATTTAACCGGGTAAATCCTGTCAGAAAACGTGTTGGCTTTATGTATAAATAATTATGAACTCATTAGTAAGTTGGCATAGCCGTTGTTTTTAACCTGGCCCTGAAGACCAGGTTTTTCAGGACCAAAATAAATTATCGACCCATGGTATTGATGATCAACATTTTCGGTATTACCTTAACCCTAAATGATCGTAAACAAAATGGGAAAAATATTTTATGTGTTTGATTTGATTTATTATGCATTTTAGTAGATTCGGATGCATTTTTATAACTATTCTATAGATGAGATATAAATTTATTTAAAAATCCCATTTTGTTTACCTTTCAGGAAAGCCGATGATACACCATCTTCTTCGTTATCAAGGGCTCGCAGTAGATGACTACGGCTTCGCCCTTGATGCCTCGAATCTGGGGCATCCTCGACTTTTGCTTATTTAGGGTTTGACCTAAAATGAGCGTTTCAAATGTTAAAAGGTAATCAAAAATATTCTTTAAAGGATTAGCAAATGGAACTTTATAAAATAATGGAAGAATACGGTTTCAAAAAATCATCAAGTTGTAGCGGTTTTGAATGGTATACCAAAAGCATGAAGCATAAAGGCGTTGACGCCCTCATCACCATCACATCGAATGATGGACCGCGTCTGCCCGAATCCTTGGATGAACCTGTTCTTGTCGATATCACTGACCGGAAGTCGGGCGACGACCTTGAACCGCCGCGGCGGTTCAAGTCCTTGAAATCTTATCTCGATACGCTCGACCCCGTATCTTGAATTTTTCCTGAACGGTATTGCAGACCGGGGAGTTCCGGTTACTGGACGGCGGGATAAGATCGGCGGAATCGGTGAGCCCCGCTCAGGTCGAGAATGAGATTTGTGCAAGATATTCAAGTAAATTCAAAATGATACACACACAATTGCCTCCCAACGGTCAAGGAATTTCTGGATGATGGACGATGGTTGCTTGTTGTAGCGCAGCGGAAATCCCGGTTGACCGGGGATGCTTGTCGGAGTGAAGTTCACCCCGTGAAACCTATGGGTCTTTTCTGTTTAACTGGGGCGGAGATCCCGTTTCAGCGGGGATAAAAGTTGCGGGATTAGAGTTATTAGTTGCGAGTTTCTATCTTCGAGGGCGCAGGGGTTTTATTTATTAGATGACGTCCGCATGACGCGAGCAATTAAATTTTTGACAGTTCTAACTTCAACTCCATCTTGGCATTGAGTTTTGTCTCGAGTTTCTTGAGGAAGGTTGCTCTGGATGGGATATTGGGATTGTTTCGGAAAGCTTTGAACAAATCTTCAACGGTCGATGATTCAATTCTTGTCTGAAAAAGATTGCATTTGTCGGCATCGGGGCTTAGATCATATATCGCAAAAACTGTTGTATGTTCGCCATGGTATGTCATTCCATTGAGGTTATACCGGTCCAGAAAATTCTGATAAACAGGCTCCTGTACCACCCAATAGATCTTGTGGCCCCAGTTTTCCAGAACAATGCCTTTATTGAGAATTTGGGTGAACGAACGCTTCCAAATGTCGGCAAGATTTAGTCCGAATCCATAATTTTTACCCTCAATATTCTCTCCCGCCAGACAATCCTTGAGCCCCTTAACCAACTGGCCCGTCCCCGTGGTTTGGCCGGTTTGAAATTCAATGACCACAAAATCCTCTATCTCGCTGCTGAAGGGCTTATGCTTAACCATCACATAGTCAAACGTCCCGGTTTGGGCCAAACCAATCTCGCTGAAAACAACCAGGTCGTTCCGTGTCTGAAAATAGTGATCGGCAATGTCTTTAAACACGGTATTGTCTTGCAAGAATCGTCTTGGGCACAGCGCTACTAAATTGTCGCCGTATTGAACAGAGCATACACCCATGGGGTACTTAATCAGACGACTCTGTTTGTTGCATTTATCATCTGCAAAAGGACACCAGTACTTTTTAGGGCCTTTTTTAGGCAGGTCTGAGGCTGATCTAAAAGAGCATCCAAACACTTCAGCCGGATGTTTTGCCATTGCCATTTTCTCCGATTAAGAGTTTCCATTGGTCACGGATATTTTCTTCACTCAGATCATTATCCAGGAACCAGCCCAGGGCAGTTCCACAGTCGCGACAAAATGTATAGCTATCTGTAGCGTCGATTCGAGAAGGTTTGGACCAGTTATAAGACCTTGTTTCGGTTGTGTTTGGTTTTAAAACTAAAATAGTGTCGTGTTTGAGAGATTTAAGCCCCATAATATGTACAGAAACGGGGTTTTCAGAAAATACAACATACCGATTGACTAACGAAAATCCCGCGGTGTTCAGGGAAAGCGTCAACTCAGCCCATGCATCGGGACTCCAGTGATGGAAAGTGAAAATGAGGTGGCCATGTTCTTTGTTAAGTGCCAGATAGCAATTTTTCCAAATTTTACCAAGGAGTTCGCCATATTTACGACCGTCAGAACTCCCGCCTTCGGATACTGCCGAATTAAAAAGATCGTATTGCCAGTCCGCATCCAAGGGCAAAAATTGACGCAGCCAAACTCGGAAAAAATTGGATAGGTCGCTATACTGTACACTGTCATAGTAAGGCGGGTCGGTAACCACGTAATCAACCATTCCTTCAGGAATTTCAACA
>Ga0315543_1002754_pt1 | contig 16592 bp, 13 predicted proteins | sample SalMarSW160210MG_2_FD_203098 | JGI IMG/M metagenome (GOLD analysis project Ga0315543, IMG submission 203098) | Salt marsh sediment microbial communities from the Plum Island Ecosystem LTER, Massachusetts, United States - Salt Marsh Sediment SW1601-210 ...
CCACAACTACAATTTCACCGAGTCCGTCCTTGAGACACTGCTCCAGTCGTTACGCGGTTCATGCACGTCGGAACTTACCCGACAAGGAACTTCGCTACCTTAGGACCGTCATAGTTACGGCCGCTGTTTACCGGGGCTTCGGTCGCCAGCTTCTCAGCCTTACGGCCAATGACCGCCTTCCTTAACCTTCCGGCACTGAGCACGCGTCATTCTGTATACATCCACTTTAAGTGTTAGCACAGAACTGTGTTTTTGATAAACAGTCGCCAGAGCCATTTCTCTGCGCCCTCAGCAACCAATTGTTACATCGGTTCTGGAGGGACCCCTTTTCGCAAACTTACGGGGTTAAATTGCCGAGTTCCTTAAGAACGGTTATCTCGAGCGCCTTAGGATACTCTCCTTACCTACCTGTGTCAGTTTTAGTACGGTCGGTTGACTTCGTCCGCTGACAGTTATTTCTAAACACTTCTTACCTTCACTTCGGCATCTTAAATCGGCCTCGACCTTGCGGTACCCGCACGACTAATCACGGGATGAATCTGGGAAATGCGTCGCTGTCTTTGTCCGTCGAACCGGTGCAGGAATATTAACCTGCTGGCCATCGTCTACGCCTTTCAGCCTCGACTAAGGGGCCGACTAACCCTGGGCGGATTTACCTTCCCCAGGAAACCTTAGGTTTTCGGCGAACAGGATTCTCACCTGTTTTATCGTTACTCATGCCGGCATAATCACTAACAGCCGCTCCACGACTCGTTACCGTATCGCTTCTACGCTGACTGTTACGCTCTCCTACCACTTCGTCATTGCCCGAAGGCAATGACGAAATCCGCAGCTTCGGTTTTATGCTTATTCCCGGTCATTATCGGCACCAAACTGCTCGGTCAGTAAGCTATTACGCACTTTTTAAATGGTGGCTGCTTCTAAGCCAACATCCTGACTGTCTCTGCAATTCGACTTCCTTAAGAACTTAGCATAAATTCGGGACCTTAGCTGGCGGTCTGGGTTGTTTCCCTTTTGACCACGAATGTTATCACCCGCAGACTGACTGCCGGGCTGGAACCTGCGGTATTCGGAGTTTGGTTGGAGTAAGTAGGCTGGTGGCCCCTTGTCCCCATTCAGTAGCTCTACCCCCGCAGGCAATCGCCCAACGCTAGCCCAAGAGTTATTTCGGAGAGAACGAGATATCTCCACGTTTGATTAGACTTTCACTCCTCCACACAGCTCATCCCATAACTTTTCAACGTTAACGGGTTCGGTCCTCCAGAGATTTTTACATCTCCTTCAACCTGGCCATGTGTAGGTCACGTGGTTTCGCGTCTACCACCTGCGACTAATCGCCCTATTCAGACTCGCTTTCGCTACGGCTGGCCCCCTTAAGGGGTTAACCTTGCCACAAACGGTAACTCGCCGGCTCATTATGCAAAAGGCACGCGGTCAGGCATTACAATTCCGAAGAATTGTCATAGCCCTCCCACAGCTTGGTAAGTGTATGGTTTCAGGTTCTTTTGACTCCCCTAATGGGGGTTCTTTTCATCTTTCGCTCGCGCTACTTTTCCACTATCGGTCGTCGAGTAGTACTTAGCCTTGGAGAATGGGCTCCCCAGCTTCGCACGGAGTTTCACGGGCTCCGTGCTACTCTGGAACATCGGCAGTAACGGAGGGCTCTCGCTTTGACATACGGGACTATCACCCTCTACGGTCCGGCTTTCCAACCGATTCTGCTTGCGATGCCTTTGTAACTCCTTACCGATGCCCGCAACCCCACCCTGATTGCTCAGGATGGTTTGGGCTTTTCCGCGTTCGCTCGCCACTACTGACGGAGTCTCTATTGATTTCCTTTCCTGCAGGTACTGAGATGTGTCAGTTCCCTGCGTTCGCTTCAAACGGCCTATGCATTCAGCCGCTGATGACTATGGTTACCCATAGACGGGTTTCCCCATTCGGAGATCCCGGGATTAACGGTTGTTTGACACCTGCCCCGGGCTTATCGCAGCCTACCACGTCCTTCATCGCCTCTCGACGCCTAGACATCCACCATACACCCTTAGTAACTTGACCATATCAATCAAGGATTGATAAGGTTCCGGTTTGGATTGTATTTTTAGACGCAGTGTTCGTTGTGTGTAGTAATACACAATACGTACACCTATTTAATTTAGACATCTACGCTATTAACTTTTAAAAGAGCATATTCGTCGTTCGTATCTCGTGAAGCGTATCTTGTACTCTTTCTCTTCACGCATAAATGGAGACGACAGGGATCGAACCTGCAACCTCCGGCTTGCAAAGCCGGCGCTCTCCCAGTTGAGCTACGTCCCCGGGACACCAACATTGAAGATTTAAGATTGAAAATTGAAAATTTTTAAATTAAACCTGCCGAAGGCCGTTTCACAAATCTTCAATTATTCAATTTTCAATACAAGTGGGCCCGGGAAGAGTCGAACTTCCGACCTTGCGCTTATCAGGCGCACGCTCTAACCAACTGAGCTACGAGCCCATTCCATTGAGATATCAGCCACAGAGTCAGTTAGGGACATTTTTAGCCACAGAGAACACAGAGGACACAGAAATAAAAAATTACTGGATTCCCGCTTTCGCGGGAATGACAAAAATCCGTGTCTTGAAAATTCTGCGCCAATCTGTGCCTAAACAACCCTGATTTTCTCGTTGTGTCAGACGCTCGTGGCATCAGAAGCCTGTTAAAGCAGTCGGCTTTTCAAGGCTCATCTTCACTTCTTATTAGCTTAAAAAAGAACAAACAAAAATGCCGCTGCTCTAAACTGACAGCGACATTTCTCAGACGCGAAATAATAGTCAGTTAACAATCGGCAGTCAAGGCCAAAAACCAACAATATTTAAATTTTCCCGCAAATCAACTCCAATAAATTCTTCCAACCACCCTTGTAAAGCCGGCTTTCACCACCTTTACAGCATTTCAACTATATATACGTCGGAAAAAATAGTCAAGTGATATTTTGCGAAAAAAATTCGCAAAATATCATCCCAAGCACCGCCGAGGGAACTATTCAAAAAATAACAAAGAATACAAGAGGTAGAATGTAGAATATAGAAAGTAGGAGATAATAATTCATAGAACGTTGAACGGTTACGTATAGATAAAGGTCAAATAACCTAAATAAAATAAACTTGACATTTTACGTAAAAACTGCTATATTCACGTTTATGACACTCCATTATAAGGGTGGCTATACCTAATTTATGACTTTTAGGAGGCGGGAAGATGTTGTTTTTACGCAAAAAGCACGTATCTATCTGTCCAAAGACAGGCAAACCCATTAAACAAAAAAGCAAGTTCGGCTGGCTAAAGTGGTTATTCCCAATTACCGGACTGCTGGCCCTGCTATGGTTTCTGATACGGGTAATACCGAAACCTTCGCGGGCCGGGTATCCGTGCCAGCGGGTAGCATTTCCGCTGGCGTCGAGTTTTATAATCTGGCTGCTGGGAATAGCAGGCTCGGTCACCGCGTACCGCAGGGCTAAACGTCTGTTCGCACAGGCACGCTACGTTATGGCGGCAATCTTCATCTTTGCCAGCGTCGCCTTTATATGGATGGCTTTGAGCAGCAGCTGGCAGGAGCCAAGCATTGCTCACGAGCCAATCGTTCACAACGCCCCAATGGGCGAGGCCAAAGGCGTCAACCCCGGCAGAGTTGCATGGATTCACGACCCCAACGCAACAAGCTGGACAGGATATGACGGCTCTACTACTGCGCCGTTCTGGCATGAAAATTCCTGCACAGACCAGCTCGTTGTCAACACAATGCTGTCAAAGGCGCTTAGGGTACTGACCGGCGAAAGCAGCGATTACGCAGCGTGGGACGCAATATTAAGATACTTCAACCAGCAAATGGGCAAAGGTGATGTAGGCTATACGGCGGGTGAAAAAATCGCAATAAAAGTAAATTTCGTACTGATGTATTCCGATCCCTCCAGCGGTGATAAACCCGCTAACCCATACGGCACTTTCCTTCTCGACCAGATAGACAACTCGCCCCAGCTTGCGATAGCTCTTCTAAAGCAACTAATCGATGTCGTGGGCGTCAGCCCAGGCAATATAAGTATCGGCGACCCTTTGATGATTATGCCCAACCACTGGTACAATATGGTCTATGCCCAGTGTCCGGGCGTTGTTTACCTGTCAAAGGCAGGCTACCCCCTTACCGGCAGAACACAAGTTACACTTGACAATAATGCTCTCTTTTACTGGAGCGACCCTATTACCAGCCGCTGGCAAGGCAAAACTCAGGACAAAATCCCAACACACTTTGCACAGTCGGATTACTTTATAAATTTCCCAGTCCTTAAAAGCCACAACGACGGCGGGATAACACTCTCCGGAAAAAACCATTTCGGCTCTTTGGCAAGAATACCAAATGTATCCGGCTATTATGACATGCACCTAACCAGGGCAACCGAAACACCCGGAATCGGACACTACAGGGCAATCGTCGACCTGATGGGCCATCCGAAATTAGGCGGCAAAACGATGCTGGTCTTAATCGACGGCTTATATTCCGGTAGAAGCTGGGATTCTCACCCAATTAAATGGGATATGGCGCCGTTCAATGGCGACTGGCCAAGCAGCATCTTCCTTTCGCAGGACCCTGTCGCAGCCGATTCGGTAGCCTTCGATTTTATGGATAATGAATGGGACGCCAGCCCCGGCAACATAAATGGGTATCCGCAGAAGTCCGGTGCAGAAGATTATCTGCACGAGGCGGCTCTCATTCCCGACCCGTGTTCGGGAGCAAATTACGACCCCAATAACGACGGCGGCCTGACTGAAAGCCTGGGCGTTCACGAACACTGGAACAACGCAACCGATAAACAATACAGCAGAAACCTCGGCACAGGTGACGGTATCGAGCTTGTAACGGAAATACCGGCAGCACCGGGCTGGCCTGATATCAACGGTGACGGCCGGGTCAATCTTAAAGACTTCGCTATGCTCGCCAAAGCTTGGCGCAGCACAACAGGCGGTGACAACTGGGACGCCGACTGCGATATATCAGCGCCGAGCGACGGCGTAATCGATGAAAAAGACCTGTATATCCTATCCGAAAACTGGCTTGAAGAGTTCGACTCCGAATTAGTTATGCCGGGAGCAACCCCGCAGGAGGTATATTCCGCTGCCGGAATCAACTTCGAGGGGCCGACATGGGACCCCGCCAGCGATAAGCTTTTTTTTACACGCAGGACGGGGACGTATCAAATCCTGCGGCTTGACTCGCCCGGTAATGTGTATCTCTGGCTGAATCCTTCGCCACAGACAAACGGAACGATTATGTCGCTGGACGGACGATTGCTGTGCTGCGATGAAAGTCCAAGGCAAGTATCAAGCAGGAGTATAGGACCCAGCGGGCCGGGCGATACTATAATATTAGCTGACACATCAGACGGCTTTACAAAAAAGCCAAACGACCTGTGCCAATTGGCAAACGGCAATATCTACTTTACGACTCCTATGTGGGACAGCAGCCCGCCTTCGTCGCAGGGTGTGTGGCTGCTCGAACCAAACGGCGTGGTAAGACAAGTAAACAACACATTGTATCAGCCAAACGGCATAATCACCTCGCTCGATGAAACCAAACTCTACGTCTCGGCAGGCAGCACTAATACCAATTATCAGCAATGGTGGGTTTTCAATATTAATTCAAACGGGACCCTCAGCAGCGGCTCCGTATTCTTCGACCCGACAAGTCCGCCTGATACCAGCAACGTTCCCGATGGTATGACCATTGATGTACACGGCAATCTGTACTTTACCGGCCTGGGCGGCGTCTGGATTGTCTCGCCGGCAGGCGTAGAACTGAAGTATATCTCGCTGCCCAACGCCCCATTCAATATAGCCTTCGGCGGGCCCAAGGGCAGAACACTGTATATGACCTGTAAGAATAAAGTTTACAGCCTGGCTATGTGCGTATGCGGAGGCGAGTCAGCCGTGTGGTAAACGCAAAACAGCAATTATAAAATAAGCCGGCCGGCAGCATAATCGCCGGTTTTTTTATGCGCTTGTATTAAATCAACGTAAATATTACACTAATCTGCCAAAGAAGCTATGTTCACCTGTCCAAATTGCCAAACAGTATTAAATAAAATGCGAGGCAGTTCCGGATTTTTCTGGGATTGTCCTTGCTGTCACGGACGAGCTGTAACTCTTGAGGCGGTCCGCCAGGCAACACCTCGGTCTATAATAAACACACTTTGGCAGCGGGCACGAGCCGGAGACTTTCCGCAAAAGCGAAAATGCCCCGCCTGCAAACTTCTGATGAAAGAAGTCCCGATTATCAACTCTCAAAAAACACAATATCTCGATGTCTGTATGAGCTGTCATACAATATGGTTCGACACCAAAGAATACGAGGAACTGCCGAAAAATCCTGTCGAGGAAAAACCGGAAGAAGAAATGCCGCTGGAGGCACGTCAGCTCCTGGCCATCACTGAGGTAAAGGCGATGAGCGAACGTCAGCCGATAGGCGCCCTTTCCTTATATGACACGGAAGACTGGCCCGAATTAATACCGGCAATGTTTGGTCTGCCTGTTGATTGCAGCTATGCTGAACCGGAAAACAGACCCATAATCACATGGGTTTTGGCAGGTATCGTCGCCGCGGTCGGCATTATTTGCTTAGTGAGTCATAAAGAGATAATAAAAAACTGGGGTTTGATTCCGGCAGATTACGCCAGACATTACGGCCTGACATTCATAACTTCTTTTTTCCTGCACGGCGGAATTTTACAATGGGGTGCCAATCTGTACTTTCTTCTGATTTTCGGCGATAATGTAGAAGATGTTCTTGAAAAATGGCACTATCTGCTATTGATTTTTTATTCAGCAATAGCCGGAGCCGCAGTATATACTATCAGCAATCCGGCCTCTCAAATACCCTATGTCGGGGCAAGTGCAGGTATAGCCGGCATTATCACCTATTATGCCTTAAGATTTCCCATGGCCGAGATTGGTTTTTTAGCCCCTTTCCGTTTCGGCCGTTCATACAAACTGGCTCGTCAGCCTGTGTTAATTGTGTTTATAGGCTGGCTGGCCATACAGCTTTTCATTGCTTATAAACAGATGCATGGTTCAGGCGACGTAAATAATGTTTCTGCATTGGCTCTCCTGGGCGGCGCCGCAACGGGATTTGTTTTCTGGTTAGTAACCCGACGTTCTTGACGTGAAAGTTATTAAGGTTATAATACATACGCAAAAGTCGGGAACTGAAAATGGATCTATACGAGACAATTAAAAAAAGATACTCCTGCAGAAGCTACGGCTCAAAACCGATTGAACAGGAAAAACTTGATAGAATACTCGAAGCGGCAAGGCTTGCACCATCGGCAAAAAATATGCAGGACTGGCGATTCATTGTCGTTACTGATGAAAAAAAACGAAAACAGGTCGCAATCGCCGCCAACGAACAAATGTTTGTCGCGAGCGCCCCTGCCATAATAGTCGGATGCAGCAACACAGATTACGTTATGCGATGCGGCCAGCCGATATCGACGATAGACGTAGCTATCGCGATGGAACATATAGCGCTGGCAGCGACTGCTGAAGGACTGGCGACCTGCTGGATAGGCTCGTTCTATCCGGAAAAGGTCAGGGATGCTCTCGGTATCCCGCAAAAAATCGAAGTCATCGAGCTTATGGCCATCGGCTACCCGGCGGAAAAAGAAACTCACAGGCCGAGGGAGCCGATTGATAATATAGTCTGCTATGAGAAATGGCAGTTTTAAAGGTTTATCAAATAATCCAAATGCAGGAGAATTATTATGCCCAGCAATATAGCGCATATGCTTATCGCCCACAAGGCCCTTAAAAAACTGGGAGAAAAAGAAAAATACGCAAAATTTGCGGACATGCTCAACGATGCCTCAAAGGTCAGGTCCTACAAGGCATATATGAATCTGGGCAGTATGGGGCCGGACCTGTATTATTACCTGAATCTATCGAAATCGATTAAAGAAAGCATTACAGAGGCTGCGGGTGTAACACTATGGTCGTATAACCTGCACTCGCAAAGGCCCAACGAATTTCCGCTAAATCTGGTCAAGGTGATTTTCAGCGACGTCATCAGGGGCAAAAAAGGTAAGGTCAAACTCGATAAAACCGATATCAGCAAGCTCGCATATATCGCGGGACACCTGTGCCATATCGCCGCCGACCAGATTATACATCCAATCGTCAACAAGGCGGCAGGACCCTACTATCGCAGCAAAGCCAACCGCAGCAAACACCGCGAGTGCGAAATCTTTCAGGACTACTTCCTGTACCAAGAGGTTTACCGCCTGGAGAAAAAAAGCGGGCCGGTTTATGATTTTTTCAAACAGCCTTTTAACAAGTGGGCGGACTGCGTGCCCGGCAGAACATCAAGAAATTCAAAAGACTGGTTCCGGCACTTTATGCAACGAGGGTTTATGGAAACTTACGGAATGTGCCCGTCAGAAAACGATATAGAAAACTCGGCGGACAATCTGCTTCTGGTACTCCGCGCCTGCCTGAAGTTCGGCCCATATAAAGTAGCTGCAAAACAATACAAAAAAGACAGAAAAAAATCCCCGATGTACAACCAATATATAAAAGAGCTGGAGTATATAAAGTACTACTACGATGCAGTGGAGCTGGCAGCGGTTTATTTGGCAGCACTGTACGAGGTCTATTCCATACTCGAATCAGGCAAAGACTTTACGGGCAGGCACAAAAACCGGTTTCTGAAAATTGTAAGTAATGCGGATTTGTCCTGCCCTCTTCAGCAACAGATACTAAAGAAATCGCGGAACGCGCTGGCAAAAAAGTAAAAATGGGACTTTGACGCGGCAGTCTTCGTTCTCTGCAAGCATCGAACGAAGACTGGAGATGGAGGGAATCGAACCCTCATTTCCGCGATGCGACCGCGGTGTGCTCCCGTTACACCACATCCCCTTTATACTTATTTTTCAGAAGGTAATTGTTCGCCTGTTAAAAGTCAATCAGAGACTTTCCTGCAAAGCTGAATTTAACAAAGTTTGGCATTATAACTCATTATTTTATAATATCTTAAGTTTTGTTGCAAACCGGCTCTCGTTGTGGTAATGTAATCTCAGGATTATTAAAAAACTATATGGCTAAGAAAGCACAAGTAGATTTCGAAAAATGCAAGGGTTGCGATTTGTGTATCGGCGTCTGCCCTAAGCAAGCGATACGCAAAAGCGGCGTGAGCAATAAAAAAGGCTACGATTATGTGGAAGTGGACCTCCAGCGGTGCAACGGCTGCGGAGCATGCTATATAATATGTCCCGACTGCTGCTTTATCATAGTTGAAATGGCAGGCTCGGCTAAATAAAGGATTATGGCTGAATATAACAATACAGATTCAAGCACCAGAAAAGTATTAATGAAAGGCAATGAAGCCGTCGGAGAAGCCGCCATCAAGGCAGGCTGCCTGTGCTACTTCGCATATCCTATAACACCGCAGACCGAAACGCCTGAGTACCTGTCCCGCAGAATGGAAGAGGAAAATCGAATCTTCCTGCAGGCTGAAAGCGAAATTGCGGCAATAAATATGGTATTCGGCGCTTCTGCCGCCGGAGCCCGTGTAATGACATCATCGTCTTCGCCGGGAATAAGCCTTAAACAGGAAGGCATAAGTTATATCGCGGGCGCTGAACTGCCCTGCGTAATAGTAAATGTCGTTCGCGGCGGGCCGGGCCTGGGAAATATCGAAGCGTCGCAGGCGGATTATTTCCAGTCCACCAGAGGCGGCGGACACGGCGATTATCGCTGCATTGTTCTTGCGCCAAACTCTGTTCAGGAATGCTACGATATGACGATAAACGCCTTCGACCTTGCCGATTACTACAGAATGCCGGTAATTATTCAAAACGACGGCATTATCGGCCAGCTTGTAGAGCCTTTTGAAATGCACCCGTATAAACCGATGTTCGAAAAATTACCGCCGAAAGACTGGGCACTGACCGGATGCGTCGGCAGAGAACCAAACGTTGTCAGAACGCTATATTTAAGACCGCCGAATGGCCTGGAAATGCATAACAGAAAACTCGATGAAAGATACAAAAAAATACAGGCTGAACTTCGATGGGCTGAACAATTCAACTGCGACAAGGCTGAGCTGATTATCATCGCTTACGGCTCTACAAGCAGAATCGCAAAATCCGCAATTAAAAGACACAATACAGGCGGCAGAAAAATCGGTTTGTTCAGACTTAAAACACTATGGCCGTGGCCAGATGTCGAACTTGTCGAAATCGCCGGGAAAAATAAAGGCGTAAAATTCCTCGTTATCGAAATGAGCACAGGACAAATGCTCGAAGATGTTCTGCTTTCGCTTATGGATGTCGTACCAAAAAAAGACATCCTGTTCTACGGAATGGGAGGCGGCTGGAACCCAACTCCCGACTTAATATATGAAAAAATCGACAAGATACTCAATAAATGAATGTCATAAAGGCACAACCTAAATCAATTACGACAGAATCGACAAAATACTGCCCTGGCTGCGGGCATGGAATTGTACTGAGGCTCATCGGCGAAGTAGTCGATGAGCTCGGCATAAGAGAAAAAATGATTCTCACCGCACCTGTGGGCTGTGCGGTCATACTTTACGATTATATCTTCTGCGACGTTATCGAATGCGCACACGGCAGAGCGCCCGCGGTCGGCACCGCTATAAAAAGGGTACACCCGGATAAATTCATCCTGATTTATCAGGGCGATGGCGACCTGGCCGCCATCGGAACGGCGGAGATAATCCACGCGGCAAACCGGGGCGAAAATATGTCGGTTATCTTCGTAAACAACGCCGTTTACGGAATGACCGGCGGACAAATGGCGCCGACTACGCTGGTCGGACAAAAAACCACAACCAGCCCGTCAGGCAGAACCATAAAGGGAATGGGCAAACCGATAAGGGTATGCGAACTGCTCGCAACGCTCGAAGAAACCAAGTATCTCGAAAGGGCAAGTGTGCACTCCGTCAGAAACATAAACAAAACAAAGGCGGCCATAAGAAAAGCATTTCAAAACCAGCTCAACGGTATAGGCTTTTCCCTGGTCGAGATACTCTCAATGTGCCCGGTCGGCTGGAAAGTTTCGCCAAAAGAGGCGGTACAGTTTATAGAAGAACAAATGCTTCACTACTTCCCGCTGGGAATTTATAAAGATACCGAATAACAAAACAAAATGCATGATAAGGAAACAAACATACTGATAGCGGGATTCGGAGGCCAGGGAGTAATCCTGGCAGGTAATGTGCTTGCTTATGCCTGCATCGACGCAGGAAAAAACGTCTGCGCTATGGCTTCCTACGGCGCGGAAGTCCGCGGCGGCACAGCAAAGGCGCTCATATCCATCGCAGACCACGAAATTGATTCGCCAATCATCGAAAGCCCAAACATGGCAATTATAATGAATGCACCATCATTCATTAAATACATCGGCACCCTTCAGCCAGGCTCGCCGGTGATTGTAAATTCCTCGATGATTGACACAAAAAGAGTCAAAAAAAACAACCTCGATATCATTGGCGTCGATGCGACAAACCTCGCAATAAAAATGGGCAATATAAAAGTCGCAAACATCATAATGCTCGGGACTATGATTAAAAAGACCGGTATTTTAAAGCCGCAGTCGGTAATTAACGGTATGAAACGCGCTTTCTACAAGGGTAAAAAAGGCCTGTACTACATAAACGAAAACGCATTCAGAACGGGCTACGATTTAATATGATTCCGTCGGGCAAAATCGAAGAGCTGGTTCTCGATGACATCACAAATGATAAAAAGACCCTCGCAAATCTCGGCATCAGGCTCGCACCGCTAATCGACGTTATATTTCAGCTCCTGATTTTTTTCTTCATCTCGGCCCAGTTCAGGCCGCAGGAGGCTTTTCTGCCGCTCGGCCTGCCAACCGCACAGGCGGCCGCTCCCACTGCTGTCGTCGAGCCGCTGGTTATATACGCATTCGGCAGCAACAGCGGGTGCGAAATACAGATTGACGAAGAAATCATAAATATCACCACTGGAAATGTCGAAAGGGATTTAACCGATTTTGTTGAAAAACTCACCAACATTCTGAAACAACAAAAAAGACTTCTGTCAGACCCGCTTATTCTGGTCTTTGACGACGAAGTTCAATGGGATTACGTCGCGAAGATTTATAATCTCTTATACGGGCTTGGGGCGAGCGATATTACCTTCAGGCTCAATTCTGAAATTCAATGAGCAGGCCGACACTGAAAATCCTCTTTGCCTTGCTGCTGCCCGCACTATCCTGCCTGGCAGAGGACAACCGTCCTGATGAAAATACGATTGCCCGGCTCGACGACAAATCAAAAAACTGCCTTTTAAGCTTTCTCTCAGAAACGCTTTATCAACGGCTGAGCCTCGAATATAATGACGGATGGCTGTCTGACCGATACAAAACAGAACTCGGCGAGACCGCACAAAAATACACGGAGACGTTCAAACGGATACTGGCAAAACAGCTTAAATACAAAAAACACATTGAAGATTACACAGTCGATGACTGGGAAGAAAAATTCGGCTCAAACGGCCTGTGGGAGAAACTAAAAACCGACATCTCAAATACTCAGATGAGACTGTCACTGGCAGAACGCTATTTAGCCATATCAAAAAACGAGCATTTTGAAATCGATCCAAACCAAGCCCGACAGGACGCTTACAGCGATGATTTTGAAAGCGATGTCAGGCTTGCCTTTGTCCAATTAAAGGCAGGTTCAGATGAATACCTGAAAAAAACAGTAGAAAAATGGCCTCAAGCGAGACAGCTGCTCGGCAAACTTGCGCTCGAAAAATTAAGCCTTCTTAATGATTATTCAGAAATAACAGCAACAGAAGCCGCCCTTGCCGCCGAGGCGGCAATTAAAAATAATCCCCAAAAGTACGCGGATATCCTTTTAAAACTGACAGATACAAAAAAATCGCCTATTGTTCTTTACGCTGCCGGCCTGGCCGTTGAAAAAGATAAACCGCTGCAGGCAATGGAATTTTTCATCGAGGCGGGTAAAGATAAAGAAACAGTTTTTATCGAAGATGCCGCCAAAAGGGCTGCAGCAATTGCATATAACCTTTATAATGAAAAATCAATCGACTGCAGCAAAACAACAGCTGTTTTTGAAAATTACCTCGGGCAGGTCGCTAATGATTATGATGCCCTCCGTTGCTATGCCTTTGTCTTGAAAAACTGCGAAAGGAAAAATGATGCACTAAAGGTTTTTGAACAGATTGCAGAAAGCGAAAGCGAACTTGCGATAATCGCAGAATATGAAACCATACTGTTAAAACTCGAATCCGAACAGAACTGGCCGGCGGCAACGGAAGAACTTCATAAACTTCTGCGGAAGATACCATCGGATAATGATGAATTATACGGCCGGGCACTTAAGACTTACTGCAGGATTCTGCTGAATTTCGGCGGCATAGAAAATGCTCAAAAAGTCCTAAAAACACTGGAAGAAAAAAATATGCCTGTACTCAGGGCAAGAACCTGCTGGATACTAAAAGAAAAAGAGCAGACTGTATCAGAACTTCTCAATGCCCAAAACCTGGCGGAAGAAGATGTAAATTTCTGCAGATTTATTCTTGAAGATATAAGGACAAATCTCGACGAACTTGCTGAAACCGCAGGCGAAAAGTTCCTGGGGGACTGCATAAATCTTGCGGCCAGGCTGCCGGCATCGGAACTCTCAACTCTGGAATTTCAAACAGCCGAAATCGACGGCAACTATCCTGAAAGCTTAAAAACACAGATAGAACAACTCAAAAAACAAATCGGCCTGAAAGACCGCAACTTTTTACGGGTCTATGCAAGATTTAATACAAAAACAGGCGACTTCAAAAAGGCATACAGCCTATGGTCGAAACTTTTGCCGCCGCAAAGCTCCAATCCCGATTTCTGGCAGACAAAATATTATCAGCTCCTGTGTCTTTCAAAAATATCTGAAAAGGACAGCCAAAGCGCCGGCCATGCCGCTGAAGTGCTCTTAAACAGCAAAAAAGACATCCCGCAGTTCTGGCGAAAAAAACTATTAAACTTAACCAATCAGACACCTTAATGCTTGAATAATGCCGAACAACCTGTTAAACTGCGGGAAATCGATAAATCTGGAGTCCTATGGCTAAAGGGCCGAACAATTTTAAAAAGAAGGAAACCTGCAGTTTTTGCGGCAGACAAAAAAAACCGGTCGACGCCTTCGTCGAAGGGCCGGGCGGCGTTTATATCTGCCCGGAATGTGTAGAGCTCTGCTACAATATCGTCAGGCAGGAAAGAAAACGGTTGAGCCATACAGGCTTTGTGCTTGAGGAGGTGCCAAAGCCGCGGCAGATAAAGGAATTTCTCGACCTTTACGTTATCGGGCAGGAAAAAGCAAAAAAAACACTCTCCGTCGCCGTGCATAACCACTACAAACGACTCGTGCACACCGACAGTGAAAAGGGCGATGTCGAAATAGATAAATCAAACGTGCTGCTGATTGGGCCGACAGGCTCGGGTAAAACACTGCTTGCAAAAACTCTCGCAAGGGAATTAAATGTACCGTTTGCCATCTGCGATGCCACTACCGTTACGGAAGCAGGATACGTCGGAGAAGATGTCGAGAACTTCCTGCTCAGACTGCTCCAGAATGCTGATTATGACCTCCAAGCAGCTGAGCGTGGGATCGTTTACGTAGACGAAATCGACAAAGTCGGCAAAACCTACCAGAATATCTCGATAACCCGCGACGTTTCAGGCGAAGGTGTTCAGCAGGCTCTGTTAAAAATGCTCGAAGGAACTATTGCAAATATCCCGCCCCAGGGGGGAAGAAAACATCCGGAACAATCGTATATCCAATTAGACACCACACACATACTTTTCATCTGTGGCGGAACTTTCATCGGGCTGGAAAACATCGTCAAAAAGCGGCTCGGCAGAAAGATGATTGGGTTCAGTTCCGAAAAACAAAAAATCAACGACGCAAAGGCCGATTATTCAAACGTTATCGAACAGGTTGTACCGGAGGATATTATTGAGTACGGAATGATTCCTGAAATGGTCGGCAGACTGCCCGTTATTACAACTCTCAGCACGCTCGACGAGATTGCCCTTGTCGATATCCTGACCAAGCCGAAAAACGCTCTTGTCAAACAATACAAGGCCTTTTTCAAAATGGAAGATGCTCAATTGGAATTCACAGACGATGCCTTAAAGGCTCTTGCCAAAAAGGCTATGAAGCGAGACACAGGCGCAAGAGCACTTAGAGCCATCACCGAAGAACTTATGATAGACCTGATGTACCGCCTGCCGGAAGAACCGAAGCCGGGCAAATATACTATTACCAAAGATATCGTCGAAGGGAAAATCAACCTCTTTGCCGCAAACCGCCAGGCAAAAAAGGAATCCGCATAAAACTTTCGGCTGGTTAAGGATAATACATATCCGGTTATTGTGCAGTAAAATAAACATACTTGCTTTTATAAGCTGATTGTGTAATTATAGTTACAAAATCTGGTATTTTTTGAAAAACAATGGGAACTTTTTCAGGCTAACATGGTCAAATTTATACAGGAACAACTGAAAAGCACCGATGCTAATATCTCGATTGACGAAGCCGCCCTGGTCACACAGGCAAAAGCCGGCAATATGGACTCGGTCGAGAGGCTTATTCTTAAATATCAGCAAAGAATCTATAACGCCATATTGAAGCTGTGCGGCAACAGCGATGACGCAGCCGAACTGACGCAGGACACTTTCGTCAGAGTTATACAGAACATTAAAAACTTCAAAGGGCAGAGCAGCTTTTATACCTGGCTGTTCAGGATTGCGGTTAACCGAACGCTGAACTTCTGCAAAAAAAATTCAAGGGTCCGCTTTCAGACGATAAGCGGCGAACCGGACACAGAGTTCAAGCGGCAGTTAAGGAATTATCTGATAGATAAAACCTCACCGCAGCCGCCGCAGATTGCCGCGACAAAAGAGCTGCACAGCCTGGTTTTAAAAGCCCTGGAAAAACTTGATGCGGACCAGAGAGCCGTAATTGTATTAAGGGATATCGAACAAATGAACTATACCGAGATTGCCGAAACGCTCGATATTGAAATCGGAACTGTAAAAAGCAGAATTGCAAGAGGCAGAAAGAACCTTCGAGAAATTCTTGCCGGAGCAATACAATGAAATATACGGAAAATATTGAAGAGCTGCTCAACTGCTATCTCGACGGCGAACTCGATGAAAGAAAGAGCAATGAAATAAAAAGACTCATAGCCAACGACAGCAAGATTCAAAGCCTTTACGATTCCCTGAAACGATACAAAAGTCTTATGGACACCGTCAGCCAGGCGCCTGCACCGGAAGGTCTGTGCGACAATATAACCGCTCGTCTTGAAAGAGATGTCCTTCTTGCGGACGCGCCAATCCACACGTTAAAGGCCGGAAAAAGACATCTATTGGCCAAGCGGCTTATGACGGCAGCGGCTGTAATCGCCCTGGCAGCAGCGCTTTCGGCCGTCATATTTGACATTTTTGTGCCAAAATCGAGCAGACAACAGCTCCTGTCCGGTGCGATGAGAAAAAGGACTAT
>Ga0315543_1002756_pt1 | contig 16585 bp, 8 predicted proteins | sample SalMarSW160210MG_2_FD_203098 | JGI IMG/M metagenome (GOLD analysis project Ga0315543, IMG submission 203098) | Salt marsh sediment microbial communities from the Plum Island Ecosystem LTER, Massachusetts, United States - Salt Marsh Sediment SW1601-210 ...
TCCGTCCCAGTTATCTCCACCCTCTATGTGGGGTTCGATCTGCCACCATTTCCGGCTGTCTGTGTTCATCCCAATCCACCAGTTTTGTCCAATTGGGATTGGAGCTGGTGGCCCACCCCGGGTCTCCCGGTCAGAATAGACGTTGTCAAAATCCGTCCAGATTCCTCCACCCAGATTCCAGAAGTTTACCAGCTCAATGGAGTTGTTGAAATTTCCCCCCCGGGTCAGCTTAACCCCGGACAAGTTTTCAGCCATACCGATGTTGAGGTTATTCCAGGTTTTTCTTATAATCCACCACGGTTTGGTGGTTCTGTATTGCACCCAGGCCCAGGCTTCTTTGTAGTCGTTGCGTGACAAGAATCCCATGTGGTTCAAATCTATTCCTCTGTCCAGGTATTCCGCGCTGATCGATCCACGGATATGCTCTCCTCCCTGTTTTTCAAAGCCCATCGCTGCACCCCAACCATCTTGGTCCAGTCCCGTTTTGGAACCCATTACCTGTCCTGCCCATTCATAATCCCCGTTGTGAAAGCGCAGAGTCCAGTCCGTGCAACCGGTGTAAGCCGGGTAACGTCCCTCCTGGTTAACTGCAGTTGCCATGATCCCGACAACTGAGTTCTTCAGGACGTCCTGCATAAGTCGAGCCGCCAGATAGTTGGCTTGCGGCTCTATCACTTCCTTGGTGCGATAACCATCATCGTGCATGAATTCCGCTTTTTCCTTCTGGGTTACCGCCTCCAGAATCCCGATGGAAGTTCCGCCTTTTGTCTTCCCGGTAATTTTGGCGGCGGCTAGAATTGTGGTGGCGGCGGGCCTGTCTACGTAGTAATCCACATCTTCAGGCCACTGAGAAGGGTTTTTTCCTATCCGACGGGAATAAAAAAGTTCAAAGGGGGTCTCGAAGATTTGGGATCCTTCTAAGAAAAAAGGGCGTTTCTCCGGATACTGGGTCTCGAAAGTAGATAGATTTAGGATGGTCTCATCTGCCTCTACCTGCCCAAAATCCGGGTTGACCGTAGCATTCAAGGTGATATTAGAGGTGATCCCATATTTGAGATCAAAGCCGAAATTACCAAAGAAATCCCTGCCATCCGGATTACCCAGACTTTTTGCTTCTGTCTGTTCATAGGAAACCGCATAAGGCAGAATCTCCAATCTTTTAGGCGGGGTGAGATTTTTCAAACCCTTGAGATGACCGAAATGAGAAACAAAGCCCCCTGCGCTCTCCGGAATATATATCCACCTGTCCAGTTCATGCTTCCGACTGATGCGTCGACTACAATAAAATCCCCAGACAGGGTTCTCCTCGCAGGAAAAACGGAGACAATGAAAAGGTATCTTCAGCTCTGCTGTCCAGCCATAATTGTTTATCTTAGTGGCTGATTCCCATACCGCATCCCAGTTGTCATCACAATCGTTATCGTCAAAATAGTAAGCATCTTTTTGAGTCCCGGACACATAAACAGTGAACGCATAGGCGGTTTGATGATCGTGGTGACTGTCTATGATCACATTAACCAGATCAGTCTCCATCCATCTGTCCCTTCTGGTCAGCTGGCTTTTGATTTTGTCTGGCTCGGAATCGTACATTACTATCCCGACATACAAGGCTTGATCATCATAAGCCACCCGGACGAAAGTAGACTCGGAAGCTGGACTGCCTTCATCGGGCTGGAATTGTATGAAATCTCCTGATCGGGAAGCCTTTTGCCAGAATCTCTCATCCAATATTCCATCTATTTTTGCACCTCTATTTATTCTGATGGCAGTAATGCTTTTTACAGTATCCTCATCCGTTTCTTGAGCCAATACTTCGAAATGACTTAGGAGGGGAAAAAAGAGGGAAATCAAAACACAAACCAAAACCCATTTCCAATTTGGCATTTTCTTGGCTTTTTGATTTTAAACTGATCGATCCAACGTTTTTCTCTCTGAAGGACGAACAGGTATCAAACCACTCAACTCAATTTTTTATACGCCAATTTAGGGGGAAGAGTTCCATTATTGTTAGGCAAAAATCCAAAAGCTTTGAACTTATGTAGTTTATCCGCAGTGCGGGGTTGCTGAACCGTTCCATCTGAACTGGCTTTTAGGATTTTATCCGGTGGTAGTTGGGGATGCAATCCCCAAAGTCTCTTTACCAGAACCTAACTTAAGAGTCTGTTGAGAAATGTCATTCTGAGTTCCGCCAGCGGCGGGACGAAGAATCTCAAATTTGTAACGTGTCGAATTTATTAGATTCTTCCCCCGCCAAAGGCGGGGTCAGAATGACACAAAGGACCTTTTTGTGGTTTTTCGACAAGCTCTTAAGTTAGGTTCTGGTTCTATATCGCACCTTGACATTCTTAAGACCTCCACGATTTTATTCTGGTGGTGGTTCGGAATGCAATCCCGAACACCTCTGAAATCCCGAATGCTTGGAATTAGCCCAAAAATAAAAAAGCCCCACCATCAGGCGGGGCTTTTGAGAAACTGTTTCTTGGTTCACCTATCCAGAGCAAGGTGGCGGACCCCCTTGGTACAGATAGTTTATCAGATAAAGTACATCCTCAATGTCAATCTCATCATCGGAATTAACGTCTCCCTTCTCCGGAGGATCGGGAGCAGGACCACCCTTGTACAGATAATTGATCAAAAAGAGCACATCTGCGAGGTTGATCGCACCATCACCGGTCACATCTCCGATCATAGACGCTACCTCCATTGAGTCCACAAAAGGCAAAAAGTTGTGGGCGGTAACGGTGACATCGATGTAACCCAAGTTGGTGGGGGAGGGATATAAGGTTACCTGTCCCATCACATCGGTATAGCCGGTTTCAAAAACCTCTCCTTCCTTATATAAACATACTAAAGCTCCATATACTGGTGCACCACCGGATTTTTGCACGGTGATGTTCACTGTATTTGTCCCTGGAGTGACAGACGGTGGAAAGTCCACATATAAAGATCCAGCCACATAAGTCCACAAATCGACCGATGGATCACCCATGACATTGTATACATCTAAATAATACTGGTTCAATCCGGTGCCACTATAGTAAAGATACCAAAGGGCTTTGTCGGTCATTTCTCCGATGGAGTGGCAGGTCTCCACAAATGCCGCCTGGAACATGCGCTTCTCTAAATCATCATCCTCGTCCCAGTAGGAATAACTGGAGGCTCCCCAGAAAGCTATGCCCGCTTTGTTAGCCTCTTTAGCCCAGGTTTCTCCGTAACATTCATAAACACTGAACTTTCCGGTCAAGCAGGCATGGGAGAGGACGAAGGGATACTCATCGGCGTTAACCAGATTCCGAACATTGGTCTGATTGAACGGCACGCATCCCCAACCGGTGGTGCTTCCGTGTCCGGAGTAGCAAACTATGGTTTTCCCGGCATTTACGCAGTCGGTTATGTCGGAGGTGCTCCCGCCCAATCTCTCCCAAATACTGTCTACCTCCATTCCGTTGGGCACAAGGTAGTTTTGTATCACGAATCTGTGAGTGCGCTCTGCCATCAAACCCGCATCAGAGGAGGCAATGAAACAGGCATTCCTCATCCAGTCAAGATCATTTGAGGTGGGATTTTCATAATACAATATCTTGTTCACCATGTCATCTGCTTCCGATGAACTTTGTGCCGGTAGTCTTCCACGGAATATATCGCTGAAATCATCGGAATCCATTTTGACATAGTAAAGATCCGTGGCAGTTCCACTTTCCGATCCGGTCCAGGTGGGGATATCTCCCGTATCCCCCACAAACAAAACGTAAGTGGGAGGGATGTCCCAGTTATCATAAGCGTCCTCTATATAACTCTTAATTGCTTCTTTGGTGGAACCGATGGCGGGGACCTGAGCTACGGTCACATGGAAACCTTTTTTGGTCTTCCACTCCACCAGATCTGGCAGGCTGGAATAAAAGTTCTGGTGGGTGATAATCAGATACCCGATGGGCAACTGAGGAGCGCCTGTAATTATGGGCTCAAAGGTCTGATAGTTTATGAACAACTTCTGGCATAGCTGTTCAAACGCAGGTGAGGCATATCGGTAAAGCTGGTTTTCAGTGGTGGTCATGTCCGACCCGGAGAAGGTTAACTTTATCTTTAAGTCTGAATAAAATCTTACCCTTTCCGCCTGCGGATTATAGCTAACCGGATAAATTGACACACTCACAAAACGATGTCCCCGGATGATTCCGATCTCTCCCAGCTTTACCCGTTCTGATGGCAAAAACGCATTTTGCTGATAATAATCCTCATCGATCACAAACTCCGCCTCTTCCCAGGCACCCTCTATCTTGGGAACGGGAGGCTGGACCGGCACTATTCTCTGGTTGATCCCCAATTCCTCTAAGCTTTTCTCCATGACCTGGAAGCTTTCCAGGTTTAGGCTCACTTCTGCCCCGAAAGGAATCTGCACCATTTTGATTATCACCGGCAAATTGGACTCGCCGATTATAGTGCTCACCCCCTCATCCGGAATGGAGAGCAAAGCGAACTCTCCTCCTTTGGTGGTGATCTCCTCAGACCATATCCCCGGAATTTGAATCTCGAATATAACCCGATCAAAATCCGATTCCAAAAGATTCACCTGTGGAGCTTCCTCCATCCCTGGGATCAGCGAAATCCAGGTCGTATCTGTGTCCGCCCATGCCAGGGGTGAAAAGCCAAAAAATAGAAAACCAATTAGAAAGGCGAAAATAAATCCCTTCACCCCATTTGAAACTTTAACCATCATCACGCGGCACCTCCTTTAAATTTAATCGGTTAATTTATGGAGTTCTTTGCTTTCGAAATCAAGATAAATTCTGGTATCATTTATATGAGAAATTAAAAAATTAAGATGATCTTTGATTGCCATGCTCTATGCATGTTCTTTATTAAATATGGATTCAAGAAAAACAGCCTCAATTAACCCATCCTGTTGTGGTCAATAGAAAGGCACAAATTATAGCCTTTCACTCTATAAGTATAATAATATATCTTTTTCCATTGTCAATCCTTTTTTTGAGAGCTTTTGGAAAGCGATTATGTCAGGACCTGTGTGTGGTCTCTGAAAAATTACTTGAAGAGGCGAATTTGGAGTGTCCCGCCCTTGGCGGGACCGGGTAAGCTTTTTGTCTTTTCCCCGCCAAAAGCGGGGATCCTGCGGCTTGATCATAACGTATGATCTAGCGATTCGTATGAATGCATACGCATCAGCATCACCACCGCACATTGGTCCCTTAACTTACATCCTTAAAACATCTTCTCCTGATTTAACGGTTGCTATATTTACATTACCCATGTTAAACAACAAGAAAAAAAAACGTTGACATCGCTCTTTTTTCATATATCATTATTTCGGTTCTCAGACCAAAGTCTGCCATAAGCAGATCCCCCGCCAAAGGCGGGGCGGGTGCCTCTGGCGGAAAAGAAGATGATGAGATATGCTGAAAGCTCACTTTTTATGGATTCCGATATTTTTTATCTTTTCTTTTCCCTTCTCCTGTAAGGAGTCTGAAGATAAGGAAGCTCGCATGAAAGACCAAAAATCTCAAGAAGATGTCTATGTCGAAAAAAGAGAGAGGATGGTAAAGACCCAGATAGAGGCAAGGGGGGTAAGGGATAAGTTGGTTCTGGATGCCATGCAAAAGGTCCCTCGTCATCTTTTTGTCTCTGAGAGCTTAAGAGATCAAGCTTACAGCGACGGTCCTTTGCCCATCGGAGAAGGTCAGACCATCTCACAACCTTACATCGTCGCCTTAATGACTGAGCTTCTGGGCTTGAAGGGAGGAGAAAAGGTTTTAGAGATCGGCACAGGTTCAGGTTACCAGGCGGCTATCTTAGCGGAGATTGCCAAAGAGGTTTACACCATTGAGATCATCAGTTCTCTGGCTGAGATGTCAGAAATGAGGCTGAAGCAGATGGGATATGAAAATATCACCGTTAGATGTGCGGATGGTTATCAGGGATGGAAAGAGAATGCGCCCTTTGACGGTGTGATTGTGACTGCGGCACCCGATCATATTCCTCAACCTTTGGTGGATCAGCTTAAAGTGGGGGGGAGATTGGTCATACCGGTGGGTGATGTTTTCCAGGAACTGATAGTGGTGACCAAAACCCAGACGGGAATAAAAAAGATGAACGTCATCCCGGTTCGTTTCGTTCCCATGACCGGAGAAGCAGAGAAAAGATAGTGTGATGATAAATAGATGAGGCACCGTTGCCGCTTCTTGCGCCGGCGGAATTTGGAACGTAAAGCCAGCACCTAACTTAAGTTAGGTGCTGGCTTTTTTACAACTGAAAAAAGTACGTTTAATCAAAGACCTGTAGGTCGGGCGGGGCTGCCCGACATGAGAGTGAACCTATTTTTGAGGTCACCGGGATTCAATCCCGGAGTTTTGTTCAGAGTACAATCCTGAATTCCTCATTAGAGATAGATCAGGCGCCCCCCAGACGGGGGCGCCTGCCGGGGTTCGTCTGAGCCCGTTTGCCCAGACGGGTACCCGTATGGGTGGGCGGAACTGCCCGACGTCCTTTGTTCTGCTCGCCTTCCGTAGTTGCTCGATTCATCGAGCAGACAAAACGCCCAATAAATTGGGCAACTACAAAAACATCTCAGACGGAACCTAAGAAGACTTGGATTTGATCATGCAACCTTGGAGAAGAGAAACCACGCAATCAATCCAGCGATGGGTGGAAAGAAGAAGGTGCAAGCCAACCTGATTGCGGCAAACTTGGGACTTATCAAGCTGATCTCATAAGGCAATCGCGCCACTGACACCAAAGACCAGGCGGTCACGTATGCTACCACTGTTCCAATTCCTGCACCGGATTTATATATGGAAGCTACTATGGGAAAGTTGATAATTGGTCCCCCCGGGGTCAATCCTCCAGCCAGCGTTCCGAACAAGATTCCCTTCAACCCCGCTTCTGGTCCCAGCCATTTTATTATAAATTCCCTTGGAATCAAAACCTGAACCATTCCGGCGATTATAAAGGCTGCGACTAAAATCGGGATGATTTGAACAAACATTTTCGCTCCCGTTTTTAGCCCCAGAATATGAAGATTATCTCCTTGGAGATAAGCTACAACTAACAAGATCATCGCAATGGCTAACATGATTACTGCTGCGACATTCATAACTTGCCTCCATACTAAAGTCGTGTAGTTTTTTCTATGGTAAGATAAACCAAATCAAGAGCTTAGTCAATAAGAAAATTGTTACTATTGAAAAAGCACTTAGTAGATAAACAAGGTCTTATAACGCCCATTTCGAGGGTTAGGTCCATGTAATTCAACGACTTGGTAAATCTTATCGACGCACCTTGTAAAAAGTATAACTTTCTTTCTGTAAGTGCAAAAAAAAGCTTGACATTAGTTAGGGGGTTTCTTATATTAATAACAATGAGGTAGGTCGCGTGGGGGGACTTACCTACAGTTTTGGCAGGGCAGTTTCACTTAGAAAACTTGAATTTTGACCTGTCCTATGTCGCCCAACAAATTCAGTTTCCATCAGCACTATGAGTACCCAAGTCTATTCCTATCTCACGGTAAAAGAAATTCAACTCAATTTCCTGCAATTCCGTCCCATAATTCTTTGTCTTCTAACCGAAAGGAGGTAGTCCCGGTCAATTCACCAAACCTATTTCAGTCTCACGTTCTTGACGAATCTAAGGGGCAGAAGGAGGTGATGAAAAGGAATTAGGTTTTTAATTTGTGTTAACTGGGGAGTAAACTTTTTTCATTGAAGGAGAAAGACAATGAACTTAAAAGGGCTTATTAAAGGGACAATTTGCCTGTTGGCGGCCATTCTGGTTTTGGCTGCCGGAAACGCGTGGGCAGGAACGGATCATGCATTTTATGGATATTGCTGGGACGCTCCAGACGGGACACCAGCCGATGGTTCTACGGCTACCTTTTATGTTAGTATCAGACCTACTGAATTACTATATGACATCGTAGGAGCAACGGGACTGACTGGAACTCCTAATGCGTATATGGAAAATGCAGGCAACTTTCCAACCAGCTGGTCAATTGGAGAATTATTGATAGTTGAGATTGATAACGGCGCTGGATACACCGCTAGCACATCCATGTTACTTATTGGAGACCCTCAACAGTTTCCAGATATTACCTTGGCACCCTCCGCTCCGCCACCACCGACCGAAGTCTGGGTAGACGATGACTACTGCGATACGTGCGGTAACGATGGTCACATATGGGGCTATGACGCCTTTGATAATATCCAGGATGGGATCGACGCTGTGTCTGCAAGCATAGTTCATGTTGCTCCGGGAACATACTATGAGGTGCTAACCATAAACAAAGCCAATCTCACTGTCCAATCAACTGGTGGTAAAGCTAACCCGATCATTGACGCCGGTGGCGCCGCCGCTACTGTAGTTAACATAAATGCAGATAGCGTGACTTTTAGTGGCTTCACACTTCAAAATGCCAGTGGTTTCAATGTTCGAGGGATCGATATGGCTGGACCTATAAGCGGATGTAATATCTCTGATATCGTTATTAAGGATTTAACAACTACCGGCGATGTTTATGCGGTATCAGCCGTTCAGGTCAATGCAAGCACCTTCTCAAACCTGGCCATCTCCAATCTGACCCACGGAGGAGGCGGAGGCGGAGGCGCTTATGGTATTGGGATGAACACCTCAGATAACAACACCTTCACCGTTACTGCAATCAGCGACTTCACCAGTGAGGCAGATGCTCAGGGCGTTTTACTTAACAACAATTGCGACGGCAATAGTTTCACCTCTACGGGGATAAGCGATTTGACGTCTACGAGTGGGTGTCCTTGCGGAATCACCATTTGGGAAAGGGATTCGCAGCCTTCATCCGATAGCAACACCTTTACTACTACCACTATTTCAAACTTAAGTGGCGCCAGTTCGGTATATGGTATTCAGAATCGTTCACTTTCAGGGGTGGGTTATGAACACATAGGTAACAAATTCACAGGTACCACTATCAGCAACCTTGCTTCTACTGGTCCTCTTGGAGATGCTTTCGTATGTGGCATTTACAATGAATACGTAAAAGATACCGAACTCCGTGAAACCGATATTGACAGTCTTATCTCCTCCGGTGAGGTAGCGATTGGGTTTAATAACAATGTCGCAGAAAACACTGTTATTACGAGAGGAGAAATCCAGGATCTCTCTGGTGTCGTCTGGTATAAAGGCGTTGGAATCAACGTATTGGGTTCAGCTTCAACTGCGAGCATAGAGGAGATGGCAATTTCCCAAACAAATGTGGGCATAACAATAAGTGGCAGTGTTGCTGATCTGAGCCAGGTCTCAGTCCATTACAACAGCATAGCGGGAAACACCGATTATGGATTAATGAACCACCATACAGGCACAGTTGATGCCAGCGGCAACTGGTGGGGTGATGCTTCCGGGCCCAGTACCGCCAAGTTGGTATTGAGTCCAACTAAGGAGGAACTCAGTCTAGCCAACCCAAGTCGCGGTGAAGTCTCTGAGATGATGAACAGCCGGGATACTTATCGAGGTGACGAAGCTGTCACGATCAGCGAGGGGACGCCCATGTCTTCTGGTGCCGGCTTTATGGCCAAAGGTACAGGCGATGCCCTCTATGGCAGCGTTGACTATACACCCTGGCTGCATAACCCTGATCAAAGCGCCGACCCTGGCTTCCAAGCTGATCTTTCCTACCTGCACGTTGACGACAGCAGCCCGCAAACCGGCACAAAGGCCTATATCGAGGAAGGCATAGACATGGTTACCGGCAGCACGGTAGAGGTAGAACCAGGGACATACTACGAGGTACTAACCATAAACAAGGCCAATCTGACTGTCCAATCAAGTGGTGGAGCGGCAAGCACGATCATTGACGCAGGCGGTACCGATAACGACGTAGTTAGCATAACTGCGGATAACGTGACCCTCACCGGCTTCACGCTCCAGAACGCGGTCGGTGTGTATCTTGCGGGAATCCTCATGACAGGAACAGAAGGAAACCCGATAAGCGGCTGTACTATCTCGGACATCACCATAAAGAACATAACGGGTGATGACCGTGCTCAGGGAATACGCACTAACTACGTCAACACGAGCACCTTCTCAGACGTCAGGATCTCGGATTTGACCGAGACCGCGGGCGGGACCTTTTCTGGTGCAGCGGCCTTTGGGATTTGCCTGGCGTACCAGTCTCACCACAACACATTCATTGATGTCGGTATCAGTAATCTTGTGGCTGACACGGACGCCGGCGGGATTTTCCTTTACAGCGAGTGCGACCATAACACCTTCACGAATACAGTCATAAGCGGTCTGACAGGTACAGGGTGTGTTTATGGAGTTAACTTGTGGGCGCAGGATCCGAATCCTCCATCTAATAACAATACCTTTACCACAACCACCATTTCAAATTTGAATAGTCCTGGGTCGGTATATGGTATTCAGCATCTTGCATTATCGGGCGGCGAACATGTGGGCAACAAATTCATCCATACCCATATTAGTGGTCTTACTTCTGCTGGGGACTTTACATGTGGGATTTATAATGAATACACAACAGATGCCGAATTCATCGATACCGATATCAGGGACCTCAATACTCCCTTGGTTGTAGCGCTTGGGTTCAACAATAACCAAGCACAAAACCTGCTTATCAGCGGAGGAACAATCCAGGACCTGAACACTCCCCCTCCCAGTGTTTGGAGCGCTGGAATCAACATCCTAGGTCCAACCTCAACTGCAACCATAACCGGGATGACAATCTCCGGAGCAGCCCGCGGCATAAGAATAAGCTCTAGCGCTGATGCCAGCCAGATCTCAGTCCATTACAACAGCATATCCGGAAACACTCACTATGGATTACTGAACGAAGGTGCCAAAAGTATTGTTGACGCTGAGTACAACTGGTGGGGTTCGGTGGATGGTCCTGAGGATCTGATCGGATCAGAAGAAGCCCAGCTGGATGAGTGTTACGATGTCTCTACCATGGTGAACGCAGTGGCTGAGCTTTCAGGCACATTGGGCGACAAGGTGAGCGAGAACGCGGACTACTGCCCCTGGCTGGGTGGTGATGCCGGATTTGATGCAGAAATCTACGCTGGCTGCAACGATCCCTGTGATGACTTCTGCTTAGATTTCAAACTGACGGGCACCGACGTTCGCTTTTTCCACTTTAAATATCCGTTGCCAACTTGCATTGATCTGGTTTCCAGTTCTGGCACTCACTCGGACCTATTCTTCTGGGAGACCACGATGTTCGGGGATGTGCTGCACATCGACGGCAGTTTTGACGATCCAAACTTTACCGGCGCCAACGTGAAGATAGGCGAGATCTGCTTCAACCACGATGGCACTTGTGAAAACACCGCGCAGACGCTTACCTGCACCGCCGACGAGGTTCGGGATGGAGATGGCATTCTGGTAGACGTATCGCCGGGATTGGCGATCATTAACGTGGACAACACAGCGCCGACTAAGGATCATCCTGGTAACATCACCCCTTGCTATAGTGCACCGGATGACCCGGATTGGACTTGTTGGACCCTTAATTTCTACAAGGGCGCCCAAGAGTGGCAGTGCGAGCTTTTACGAGCCACCATCCAGATTTACAAGGCCTCGGGTTGTGGTTCGGGCGATCTGGTTTTCACCAATGATTTCTTCACCACACCTATTTCTGGGGATTACAACATTTGTTACCCCACAAACCAGACAGAGCGGGATGCGATTTGGGCAGCCACACACACCGCCCATGGCGATGGCATCTATTATGTAGAGCTAACAGTGTGGGACAACTGCTGCAACTTCGACTCCAATTGTGATGCTTTCACCTTCTGCATTGATACCGAGACCGACAACTACATGACCTGCCTGGATGCCATGCCGGCGCACAATCACATCTGCTTGGAGTGGAATTATGACTTCGATGCGACAAATGCGGTGAAGCTGAAGATTCTGCGCAGCCCTTACAGGGCTGGGAATTATCCAGTGTATGCGGCTTCGGATCCAGTGCCAACTGGCTACAACGATCCCAATTGGTATGTGCTTTATGAAGGCACCGATACCTATCCTTGCGATCAGCTAACCTGGTTCAACGATGATGGGGAAGACTGCAATGGTTCGGGAACCTTTTTTGCAAACACCACCCGCGACAACCGCGACATTTACTGGTATGCCGGGTTCACGCAAGATGCGGCTGGAAACTGGTCAGATGCGAACATGATGCTGGGAACGGGCGCAGATCGTGCCACCTCCTACTGGTTGGGCGATGTGACGGATATCGGGGGCAATCTTTATGCTTATGACGGACAGGTGCTTGGTTCCGTGGGTGATGTGCACCGCTTGAGCGTAGTGTACGGCAGTCCTGCCACCGCCGACCCGGAGGTTGACTACGGTCCCGAAACACAGGAACACGGGATCGGACGCGGCATTCCCATGCCGGACAATGTGATCAACTACAAGGACCTGTTGCCCCTCTCCTTTAATTACAACATCGTGGGACCCTCGGGTGACTGCGACAACTGGCCTCTGCTGCCGGGCACAAATCCGCCGCGACAGTTGAACAAGAATGTCGATGAGATTGCCGCGGTTTGGCTCAAGCAAGTGGAGAGCAATCATCCTGATGGCATCACATTTGCGTTGATGCTGACCAATCCGGGCGATGCCACCCACCTGTTCCATAGCCGAATCAGCTACAACACCAATGCTCTGTCGCTGATGGAAGTCCGGCGGGGTGAAGTGGGTATCAGTGAAGGATTTGCCGAATTCTTCGGCACTCCCATCACCGGTAATGGGTTGGTGGATGTAGATATGGCCGCGTTGGGACCTGACGGTTACCTGATTGGCTCCGGTGCAGTTGCCTACCTTGATTTCAGCTATGAGGCTTCCGAGATGGCGTCTGTAGTCCGGCTGGAGGAAGCGATTCTCTATGACGGCGAAGGCAACGAGATTCCGCTGAGTCCTACGGATGTGGAAGTGGAAAACCAGGGTGAGGCGATTCCAACCGAGTTCGCACTTCATCACAACCATCCGAACCCATTCAACCCGACGACGATCATCAAGTATGACCTTCCCCAAGCTACCTACGTGAAGCTGGTGGTTTACAACGTGAGGGGTCAGAAAGTGGCAACACTGGTTGACGGCTTGGTTGAGGTAGGACATCAACAGGTGGTCTGGAACGCTAAAGATATCTCCAGCGGCATCTACTTCTACAAGATTACTGCTGGAAACTTTACCAACATGCGTAAGATGATTCTGCTGAAGTAACAAATTCACATCAAGGGAATGTCATCTTGCCTGAAACCGGGGCCTCGGCATGGAGGCCGGGGCCCCAGTTTCCCGAATGGAGGATAGATGAATCGATACATAATTCTGATTTCAGTATTGTGCCTGTTGTTGGGAGCACTCCCACTGGATGCAAATGCGCAGTTGGTTTTTGTGGATCCCCCGTTGACCGTACAATGCGTGGACACTATGTTCTGGGTGGATATCCGGGTGGATTCCCTGGTGGATTCGATCCACAGTTATATGTGTGTGATGTATATTGATACCTCGAAGGTCTACCCGGAGTCAGTGACTCGAGGAACCATGTTTGATTCCATCAGCCTGTTTCATCAGGTCTGGTTTGAATGGAACTACGACGATTTCTTCCCGGATTCACTTTATTTCGGCGCATCCATTTTTGGTGAAGGCACCTTTGTGAGCGGTCCCGGACAGCTTGCCCGGATCATGCTTACAGGCAAACGGGTGGGTGAGACCCCGGTGGCTTTTGGCCAGTGCATCCTCCGTGACCCCATTCCGTTCTCCGATCCCATCGAGGTCACGACAGAGGACGGACAGATCATCGTGTTGGGGCCTGGATATCCTATCGGCGACGTTAATGATGACGACGTGATCGATTTGGGTGACGTACTCTACCTCATAAACTACCTTTACAAAGGTGGACCGGAACCATTGCCTTTGTGGATTGTGGGTGATGTGAATTGCGACATTTTAGTAGACCTTGGGGATTTGCTCTATCTTATTAATTATTTGTATAAAGGTGGACCTGAGCCCTGCAATCCTTGTGAATAATGGAAAAGCAAGGGAAGGCCTAAAACTTTGCTTTTCCAAAAAGCACTCGTTAATAGTTGTCTCTTGAGATGGTTGCGAGACACTTACCCAAAAACTGCCTTTAGCAGAATTTGAAGTCGTCTTGGGTGGATTGTTGTCTTGTAGCTTTTGCGAAAAATCAACTATTGGAGCCAGCATACCCTTAGCCTCCAATTTCAGAAAAGTTGCAAGCTTTTCCAGCTGTAGGCGAATGCTGCCCAACAGGTGTTGTTTTGTTGCCTTTTGGCATTAGCATGACAGGATTTGGGATCTGACACAACCTTCAATGCGAAGGTCTTGAGTCTTCGGCAAATCGAATAAGAAAATCTTCGTTCATCGTTCTGTCAGGTCTTGCGCCTTTTGAGCGTATGACCTGACAGTCTCTGTTCTGTCAAGTCTTGCGCCTTCAGGCGTGTGACCTGACACAACAGTGAATTCTTGTTTTCAATCTATCAGCTTCGATTCCGGGATTTCCTCTTTTTTCTCTGGCAGGCGAAACTGGTCAGGTCGGGATTTCACAACCTCTCTGAGCCAGGTTTCAGGATATCCTTTTTCCTGGGGGCGGCCTTCTTCGTCCTTGACATACCCGTCGTTGTATTTCGTTATCAGATGTTCGCCCAGTTCCCGCCATTTCGTTACCACCATTTCACCTTGCGTAACCGAGTAATCGGTCAGGTAACGAGTCATAAGTTTCGGATCGGATTTGGAAAGCTCGACCGCTGTCTTTTCCACCGCCGGTTGGAGAGCCAGAAAAGTTCCTTCGATATCGCTCTGTACCGCCTGAATCTCCGGCAGCATATAAGAATATTTCAGGTTAGCAAAATTTGCCACGAAATTAAACACCCACCAGGCTGAGTCCCATGAAAATTTTTGCGAGCTCCCGACCGTGAAGGATCTCGGAACGGTATCGATGCCGCAATATAACGGTATATAGCAGGTGGTGTAGGTATCATCTACGCCATACCAAAAGACACCGCCCATAGGGTCCGGAAGCCATGAGCGTGACTGGGAAACAAACGAAAAGGCGGTCTGCTGGGTTGAAATGGGACGTTCCCATGTATATTCGACGCTGTCGACCATCCAATTCATGGGCCGCCAGCGGTTGGGGGTGCCATAAGGACCGGAGTCGATTCCTTTGGTCATGTCATAATCGGTTCCTTCATAGTGATCTCGCATCAGGGCGAACACGTCAGCCAAAGACAGCTTTTTGTCGGGTTTGATCCATAACGGGTAGGGTTCGGCTCCCTCTACTGCTCGGTGATAATCAGGCGAGAGATTTTTTGAAGGTGCGGCCCGGCGGAAGATGCTCCAGACACGCGTATCAGCGTAACGCTGGTTTTTCGGTGTGGACGGACAGTAAGCATTACAGAATCGGAACGGTTCGCCCGATGTTGGATCGTAATACCCCTTTTCCACAGCGAAGGAGATGACGTTATCAGAATACCGACAGTTTTCCTCATCATCGGTCGGGAACTCGCCGATTCGGGCTTTGTTGGCATGACAGGATATGTATCCGTCCGGAATTTTGAGTGCTACCCATACGGCTCCCTGCCCGCCTGGCCCGGGCCCGATCATCTCCAGTATCCAGGATTCTTTTGTATCAGCGATGGAGAACGATTCACCGGTGGATCGGTAGCCATATTCGGCGACCAGATCGGTCATAACCGCAATCGCCTCCCGAGCGGTCTTGGCCCGCTTCAGTGCCAGGTCCATCATGTCCCAGTAGTGTAACAGACCATCAGGATTGCGCAGTTCCTCGCGACCATCGAAGGTTGTCTCGCTGATGACCAGTTGGTGTTGGTTCATCATGCCGACGACAGCAAAGGTGTGCGGAACCCGCTTTATCTTGCCTCGCACGTTCCCGTGCCAATCGGTTATCTCAAGCGAATCCCCCGGCTGGTAATCGGCTGGAGGTGTATACTCAAGATGAGGATGGAACTCCGCATCACAGGTATAGGTGATCATTACTGAACCGTCCTCCGAGACTCCTTTGGTCACTAACAGGCTGGTGCAGGCCTCCGGTTGCGAGCCGGTTACAAAAACATAAATACACAAGCAGATCGTTGATATAAACAGTTGATTTTTCATATACTCAACCTCTCATTTTTTTAAAGGTGCTCACAGGTTACAAAAAATAAACGGCGTTCACAAAAGCAATCTCAATTTGCCGAAAAAACATACCAGAAAATACAGACCTGCTATTAAAAGGTCAAGTTAATTTGCGCCAAAGCAAGTACCCTGTAAACACATCTTTGATGCATCGGCATTGGGAAATGCCGCTGCTAATTAGCACCGGGGAACTTGTGTCCTCGGAGGATCAGAAGCTGATGCTCATAAAAAACCAACAACTGGAATAATAGAATCGAGCAAGACTTTACCGCAGAAGACGGAGGACATGAAATCCTGTGAAAGGTATTGACTTTTAAGAGGAATTCGGATAACTTTAAATTGTCGGCTTGACAAAGCGGCGCCGAGGATTATAACCCATCAATTTTTTTTAGAGTGAGACCGACGATTCATTCCGTCATAAGTC
>Ga0315543_1002759_pt1 | contig 16578 bp, 17 predicted proteins | sample SalMarSW160210MG_2_FD_203098 | JGI IMG/M metagenome (GOLD analysis project Ga0315543, IMG submission 203098) | Salt marsh sediment microbial communities from the Plum Island Ecosystem LTER, Massachusetts, United States - Salt Marsh Sediment SW1601-210 ...
TTATTACTATTTCACAGCCCCATCTAATTCTACCTCCAGCCCTTACATCTTCCGCTTACCATCCAATTTATAGGCAGGCTACCCGGCCAGGTTTTCGAAGTGAGGCCTTACCTGTTGAACCCTGCACTTTAAGATGTTTAGTGCAATATGTAAAAAAAGAGGCTCTCCCAATGGACTCACACTTTGGGAGAGCCTTCAGTTTACAGCGGGGGACGCTCTAGAATCAAATCCAGGCGTTTTCTCGGGGCGGTGAATGTTTCTCTTCCAACTGGGGGTAAACCTACACTTCTTTCTTGAAGAGCCGAATTTCAATGTCGGTAGTCATACCGACCTTCACTTGTGCCCCTCTTCCATCGTAGTATAGATAAACCGCCGGGAAATTGCTTCTGTTAAAACCTATGTGGTAATCTCCAGCGCTCACAGCAAAGGTGGCGATCCCCGATGTGTTGGTCATCACAGCAGGGGGCGGTCCAGCATTGTCATTGTTAGCCCATAAATTAACCTCCAGATTGGATACGGGAGTACCATCAATCTGGAGTATCTTCACTCGGAGAAGAGTCTGTCCATCGGGCGAAGGAGCTACTACTGGGGCGGCAGGCAAGACAGCAGCAGGGATCCCCTCTCCATTCAGGATGCTCGTCACAGCAGCGATGATATAGGAAAACCAGCGGCGAGACTCATTTTGAGGATTCTGTTGAAAGATGTCCCACAGCGACTTCAGAGTAGCATCTCTGCTGTCAGCGACAGCTTTGGTGATCTCAGTTTGAGTATAGCTCTCGGTGTACTGCCAGTATATAGGCCTGATACCAAGCTCAGAGCGCTGCTGCTCCAGGCTCAAGTCCATAATACGAAGATAGGGAGCTGCTTGAGTCAGAGCCTTCTGGAGCATCTCTGCCTCGCTCTTTGCCTTGTCTCGCTCAGAAGTAATAGACGTGTAGTCAGTCTGAAGCTTCTTGGACTGTGAGTTCGTCGAGTTCAGTTCAGCTTCTAGATTCTGGATACGGGTTTCTGCAGTGATAAGGTCACTCTTGACCTTGTCATAGTCTGTCTGGGAGATTCCCTGAGCACATCCCCCTGACCCTACTAACGCTGCTAGTAGAACTATTGTCGACCACCACTTCCAGCATCCCATGGCTCGCACCTCCTCTTGCAACCTGACTCTAGCTACTGCTAGATAGGTCTGCCTTTCCTGCAAATGTGAGTTCTTCGGACATTGATATCATGGTAGCACACACCCACTAAAGAACATCCAAGGATTCGGGGGGGGGGGACTAAATAATTTCTAAAGAAATAAGCATGTATATCTCTCAGGTGACACATGCCAACGTATACTATGTTAGTCGGGTGGCATCACAAACAGGTCACAACGGACAGGCGAAAACTCACAGAAATATCACAGTGCTTCGTTTAAAAATGCCGACACGGGGAGGTTATCTGTCTTTTTTACCTTTTTTACCATCCCAAGGTGGAAGGATTGAGCAAGCAGTTACGCAGATAACAAGTAAGTATTCCCAAAGGGAAATGGCGGGGAATTACTCCCGCCATTTATGGTTTCTCCAGATGAAACATTTTGACGGAAAGTTCAGCCCTATCTGCAACGGGACTATTCGTGAGACTTCATTTCATGGACCTTGGAGATAGTAGCTATATCTGCACATTGAGGAATTCTACAACTATTTTACTACTATATGCAGTGAAAACCGAATGGTAATGGTTATACAGGAGTTATCGCTGGAGATGGTGAGGCCTTGGTCCCTGCGTAAAAAAGGACCGCCAGATTTTACGCTTGACACCCACGCTTATTTGTCATGATGAAAAAAGGAACGTTTTTATTCTTGTAACAATTTAAGCGATTGTGATCTAGGTTAAACAAAATGGACGATTGTTGGATCGTTGACCCGTCTAAATGCCCCTAGCCCACCCACTCACTTTGCCAAGAGACCTGTCACCAAATTTGCTTAGTCCCAACCCACGTGCCAAGTTCAGGAACCGTCTCGATGTCGCTCAACTTCGCATCCTGAAGATCTGTTGACGATGTTGAAACCAGCTCGGATAGTGTGCATAATGTACTCGTGGGCGTCAACGCGGTTGACTCATACAACAGCGATTTATTAACTGCCAAGGGGTAAATAGCTTTAAAACAACTGATTTACGATCTGGTCGAGGGGCTACTGATATGGATGAGCAAGCACCAACAGAACAGACCAAGGATACACTTGAATCTTTTCTTGACCTGTTCAACAAATATGCGGAAGAAGTCTTCGGTGAGCGAAGACGTGGCCATCTTGATGTTCTCCGAACAAAGTTGCAGAGACTAGAACCCCAAGTAACGAAAATGTTGTTAGGGATTCTCGGTGATAGAGTTGTCGGCGTAGCCGGAATTGGTCGCTCAGTGACACTCTCTATCAGTGACCTTTTGCCCACTGCGTTGATGGGGGGAAACAACGAGGAGAAACATAATTTCTACGATTTCAAAGGGCCTGTGACTGCAATTTTGACCAGAGCGCTAGGAGCCATAGAGACAGGGCTTTGGCCTCCGAAGGAGCCTACACCGGTACTTGTCATTAAAGATAACGAACTTAGAAATCGCTGCTTGGATCTACTAAGAGCTTCGACCGCATATGATAGGGTGATTCGAGAAGCAACCACCGTCCTAGAAGATCGCATTCGGAAGAAGCCACCACATGCAACGTTGGCTCGCTTGATTCCGCAAGCCGCTGACCAGACAGGTGAAAACTTAGTGAACAAGCTGTTGTCACCGGATAAACCAGTTTTGGTTATCAGTGCCGAAAAGCAGAAGCGGATCGCATTTCACCGGATAATGCTAGGTGTGTTTTCTTACCTTCGAAATCCATATCACCACAAACTCAATCCCCTTACGGAATGGTCGTGGGCATGGTCTACTGTCGGCTTAGTAGATAGGTTACTGGCTGAGATTGATTGTTGCTCGGTGACTCAATAGGGGCCATACCAAGCAGGGTGATGAAGAAGCAGTAGGCCTGCAATCTTTAATCCTGCCGGTCTTATCATTACTAATCTCCTCCTGGAGCTATTTGCAATTAGTCGATAACCACTTCCGAGACAAGCCAGTAGGGACCGATGCAGTCATCCGGCAACGTTTGCCCGATGTATTTTCCCACTATTACGATAGGAATTTCACCACCGCCGACCTTTATAATATCCCCCATACGTGCCACAGCTTTGCCCTCACCATTAATGATCTGGATTTCCTTCCCTTCAGTATATAGCGAATAACCATAGGGCCAGATAAGCAGATTTGAATCACCGACACCAGTAGCAGGTTTTAACCGCAGGTGACCATTATCAAGTACCAAAACGCCTGTAGCTAACGCCGATGGATAAGGCTCTTTGGCATACTTCTCTAGTTGTACCGGGAAGAAAGATACAGACGGAGCGGTATCCTGTGACTGTGTAGTTAAGACAATAACCAGGACGATTGCCGCCACCGCTATGATAAGAGCCGGACGCAGCCATTTTCTCGAAGCAGTGTTCATCTTATCTATCTCCTTGCTTTAACAAGCTGGACTATACCTACTCCAAGCACTGTCACCCCCGGCACAACAACAATAAGAAGATATGCGGGGCAAGTCAGAACAATAGCTAAGATGAGTAAACCAAGAGCAATCTGAGTAATAGATAACTTCATTTCATCTACCTCCTGTTATTGCGGTGACCAGAGAGCTAGATAGTCATCAATATTGGGAGTGATGGTAAGCTTAGTTACATTGCTGCCATCGGCATCCATGATACAAATGTCTTTCCCCGCGGGGTGAGGCCCGGAGCGGGTAAAGACGATCCTTTTGCCATCAGGAGACCATGAGGGAAGGTAGTTCGAGCTTTCACCAGCAGTCAAATTGTTTAATTGACTGCCATCGGCATTCATCACATAAATCTGCATGTTCACCACCTGACGACGCGAGGAAAAGGCGATTTTCGTACCATCGGGCGACCATGAGACATCACGGTCATCGTATTTCGGACTATCAGTGAGTTTTACCTTACTACCATCCCTGGTATCCACCAGACATACATCCCGGCATATGCCCTCAGGGCCGGTTTCCCCCTCAGTATACCAGACATAGCTAATCTCTTCCCCACCCGGTGACCAGGTAAGCTCCTCACATATTCCGTATTCGCTGGCTATCGTGGTCTGGTTATTGCCGTCGGCATCCATCAGGCTGATATCGCAGTTGGGAGGGTTGTAGGCAACGAAAGCAATCTTATCGCTATCGGGCGACCATGCCAGCCACCACTCCTCCATATCAGGGGTATTTGTCAGGTTTTTAAGCTTGCCTGTGTCAACATCTACAGTGTAAATATCTAAACATCCGGCTGCTATTTGTCCGCTTGCCGCTATCTTTCCGCCATCAGGAGACCAAGAAATGGAATAACTTGGTATCTCGGCAAGTCTAGATAAATTCTTGCCGTCGGCACCTACTAAGCATAGCCAGTTATCTGCATCAATAAAGGCGATTTTCGTGCCATCGGGCGACCAGCAGAATGTATTAGCGATACCAAACCAACTACCAATTTTTGTTGGATTACTGCCATCTGGATTCATCACGTAGATAAAAGGCTTACCTTCCCTATCCGAGATAAAAGCTATTTTCCCCGGCGTGGGGAGAGATAGGCTCGTCGCTTCGTCGGTTGGAGGCACAGTCTTTGGTAGTTTTTTCGGTGGTTCCAACAGTTCGACCCATACCGCCTTTCCTGTTTCCAGATCAACGGCAACCATGAGGTGCTGCTCTATCGGCTCTCCAAACTTAAGGTAGACCATGGGATAGATGACCGCCGATTCTGGAACGGATTCAGGAATACCCTCGGCTACTATGTCGTAGTCCAAGATCCACAACTCTGCTGCTGTAGAGTGCTCCCAGCGAATAGCTACCCAACTCACCTCCGCGTTGTAAACGTTTTGCTCATCCAATAACATCGCCGCTTCCGGTGTGCTGAGGGCTATGTTAATCGCCTTTTCCTTCTCATCCTCGGTGAGCCACCGTAGATTCTCTACTTGTTGTGTTCTAGGTTGACAAGCGATTACTGAGGTTATTAACAAAAGTACCGTCAGAACGATAACAAGCAAAACAATTAGCTTCTTCATATTACCTCCATAAGCGGGACTTCCACCTTTTTCCCCATACCGATTGCCGCCAGTATCAGCAGTATTGCAGCGGGAAGTAAAATTATCCCTACGCTAACCATGGTGACAATGCTGACAAGACTAATCACCAGCGTGGCAAGAGCACTTACCCAGATGAATATCCGGCTCAGTCGGTGGCTTCTCTTGGCTAGTATCATAGCTAGCAATCCTAGCAGCCCCATTAGAGCCATAAGGATGATAATCGTCAGAACGCCCCAGGCCCACGACTCTGCCACACTGGTTCGAAATTCCCATGACTGTCCTCCGATGGTTGTCGTGACAAAACGTGTTGGAATAAATAGAGATAGAAGCACAGCAAGCAGAACCGACCAAACTCCACCAACTATTCCGCACGGCTTTGATATTCTATTAAGGGTTTTCATTTTTCACCTCCCGTTTATGGGTTCAACACGGCTCCTTGGAAACAGACTCAATCTCGCTCCACGATAACGGTAAACCCGGTCACTAGTCCGCCATCAACCATGGCACCAAGATGAAAATAATATTCGCCTGGAGTAAGGTCAGGCGCTACATTCACAGCGATTGTCGAGAGGTAGGCTCTTCCGGGGTAAACCATGAATTGGGGCGGTTCTATACTGACATCAAGACCTTCAGGCATGAGAATCTGTTCTTTACTGTACAGCTCGCTGACCCGTTAGACTTCCCAGCGAAGTTCGCCGGGTCGGCGAATATCCCTCTTCCCGCTCTGTAATTGGATATCAACAGATGTCATTTCACCAGCCCTGAGCTTCACTGGAGGAACGCCGGATAATCTAGCCGCACCCATAAGAGGTGAGGACGATACCTCACCTTCCGGTGTAACGTCTATACTATGACGCATGTAGTCCCTTTTTTCATCCAACGTCGCCTCTATTTCAACAAAGTTCGTACCCTCATTGAGTTGTACGCTGGCTGAATAGCTACCATCCTTCTCCACACTTGCCTGGATTCCATCTACGGCAACCTTTGCCGTAGGATGAGACACGTAACCGCTTATTATCAGGGGCGCTTTGGTATAGTCTACGCCTGGCTCTGGTGCTAAGTAATCAAGAACGAGAACGAGAAGCGGGTCAAACGTTACATTGATGGACTGACCAGCATGGCTGTCAGCCATTGTGGCTAGTGCACGAACAGTGTTAGTACCCTCTGATAACTCTATATATGCGTAAAAGGTGCCATCTTCCCCCACTCTCGCCTTGGCTCCATTTATTTCCACTACAGCCTGGGGATCGGAGACGATACCACTAACATTCAACAAGTTCGTGCTCAACTTGGCGCCATCTTCCGGTGAGTTTATCTGCACGGAGAGGGCTTCCTCGGATGTCGTCGGGGCAGGAGGCAGAGGCCCTCCAAGAAGGACACCGCTTGTCGCTTCGCGCAAAACAATATCACCCGTCTTGGCATCTACAGTAATAATCACATTCGGGTAGACCGCCTCTGGTCCCAGTCGTGTTTTATCATCTTCCTGCCAGCCCAGTTCGTTTTGAGTTACGTTCGTATTTAAGAATTGCACTTGCCAGAAGCCGTGTGGTCCCAGTTCTGTCCTTAGCATGGCTATGATCTTGGCACACGCAACTACCTCAGCAGGGAGAATATCTGAGGCTATACCGATAGCTTCCTCCTCAGTCATTAGTGACTCGGCCTCTGGCTCCGTTACTCCCGAGTTAGTGGTACAGGCTGCCAGAGGCAGAACCAGTATGCTTAGAATAACTGCTATGCAGCACTGTCTTTTCATATTTCACCTCCTGCCTATGGGTTCAACCTGATTCCCTTTTCTCCCTACGTTGTAAGAACTAAGGTGACCAGGCAGGCCATTCCGCTAGAGCCTGATTGTCGGTAAGCCTAGTCTGGTTTTCTCCATCAGCATCCATCAAATAGACCTCTCGTATAATGTTTCCCTGGCTGCTACCCCGGTCGGACACGAAGACTATTATCTTGCCATCGGGCGACCACGAGGGCATACCATCAAAGAACTGGTAGTTGGTCAACCTGGTTGGGTTTGAGCCATCAGCATTCATAACATAGATTTCCATGTCACCATCTTCACGGTCAGAGACGAAGGCTATTCTACCGCCATCTGGTGACCAGCAAGGCATCTGGTCTATAAACTCGTTATCAGTAAGCTTAACCCGGTTAGAGCCATCACTGTTCATAACATAGATTTCTTGGTCTCCATCAAGGTTGGAATTAAAGATAATCCGGGTTCCATCGGGTGACCAGCGAGGATAAACATCGTTGACCTCATTATTGGTGAGCCGAGTCTGATTCGAGCCATCAGCATTCATTACGTAGATCTCCATCGTTTTCAACTTACTATCGTCACGATTTGAGGTAAAGACAATCTTGCTACCATCTGGTGACCAGGAGGGGCAAACATCGATAGCCGGGGTATTAGTAAGGCGGGTCTCTCCCGAACCGTCAGCATTTATCACGTAGATATCATAGTTGCCATCCCGGTTGGAATAGAAAGCTATCTTCTTACCATCCGGTGACCACGAAGGGTGGCTTTCCTCCTTGCCACTTCTGATTAGACGGGTCTGGTTATTCCCATCCGTCTCCATAACATAGATTTGGGGAATGCCATGCCTGATAGAGACAAAGGCTATTTTACCTGCTGAGGTAGTGGACGTGCCTGATGTGCAACTGCTACCATGAATAAGCACAAGCAGCCCCAGAACCAGTAGACCGATATAGAGCTTCATTTTACCTGTCATTGCTGCCTCCCTTAATGTGCGTTGATACGTAAGCGAGTCATAATAGAATAGGCTACCTCTCAAGCCAGCTCCCCGAGCCTGGTGCTATCTGTATCATTGACTCGGCGATGAGGAGTTGCTCGCTGGTGGGCACTTGGTCGCTGACAATGGCGTAATGAAGGTCGTAAGCCCACCAGTCAACACGGTTTGTTCCTATGAGGCCAGGCTTCTTATGAATAGTTGTTCTCTCACCTGCCATATTTCGCGGCGGTCCGGTGACACCGGGTTCTGGAACCAGCATAACATCAAAGGTGGCGTAATGCACTGTCACACCTCGTGGCTCATCAGAAGTCAGCGTTAGTCCCAGAAACGGTGGCTCGATACCCTCGGGCAGGTAAGCGGGAAGCTGGATAGTAATGGGAAACTTTACGGCTTTCTGCGCTTCTTCCAGCGTCACCATGCCGGGTGGTAAGGGTAGAGGCTCTTTGAATCTCAGCTTGATGCCAACTGATGCTTTGCCCGATTTTTTCTCACCATCAGCCGGGTAGGCATAGTAAATATCAAAGGTCAGCCGGTAGTAGGCGGGCTCGGTAATTGACAGGCTCGGCGGAGGCGGAAAGGGTTCCTCCTCTGCTGGTGGCGTCCAGCGGGGCCAGGAGGGTGATGGGGCAGTGGCGCTTACCTTGACGTCGGCTTTTACTTCAATTCTTTCTCCAGGGGCCAGGCTGAAGGTGTCAGGATTAATAAGCACACTTACCCCCGGCAGTTGCGTCTCTATCTGGGAGACGGATACCTCCAGCGGCTTGAGAGCTTGCGATGTTAAACTGATGGTTAAGATTCTTGTTTCTCCCTGGGGGATGATGATGTTTTCCGGCGGGTATATTTCCGCCGCGAGCATATCTTCCGGCGGAGGTACTACCGATGCCGCAATCTTAGCCAGTTCTTTGGTGGGAATGTCTTTCTCTGCTGATAGCACCAGCTTGCGCCCGGGTCTGACAATCCAGGAGAGGTCGTTATGGTCATCTTCTTTCTCCAGCATGCCGTAGCTGTCCCCAATCTGGACTCGCTCCGCCCAGGGCATTTTCAGACCTCCCGCATCATGCCAGTATATGGTAAGACGCATTTTCTCGTTGTACTTGCCATCTTCCTGAACCAGCTCCTCGTCAGAGATAAGCATGACCACAATCCACTCCAAACTGTCTCCGGTATCTCTCAGATAGGCCCCGCGAATCTCATAGCCCTCAGGTAAGTATGCCGGTGCGAGAATAGGCAGACCTATAGTCTGGCTGGTTTCCTCCAGTGTCATCTTCTGGAAACCCTCAAGTTCCACATTACCTGATGTCCCGACTGAAGGACCGGGGCTAGGGCTTGGAGTGGACTGAGGCAAGGGTGGAGTTTCCTGACCATCCGAACGACAGCCACCGATGAATAACAGGATTAAACTCAAAAATAAAATACTTAGAGTAATTGGCTTTTTCATCTCACTGCCTCCTCTACTACTACTCCAGCGGTATTCTGAATTCCCAAGGGCCTTCCCAGTCGCCGAGCTTGGTTATAACTAATGTTATTTCTTTTGTTCCTTTTAGCACTGGGGCAAGGTGTTTCCAGGAATGCTTCATGCCGTCTTCTAAAAAGCCGATTCCCGACGGGCCGGCTTTTTGCCAAGAACCTCCATCCAGGCTGTATTCTGCCTCCGCATGAAGTTTCATGAACTCTGGCGGTGGCGGCTGTGGTCTCTCAGACAAGTAGTAGTCCGGCGGCGTGTTGAAGGCATAGACCTTCATTCCGGCGGTGGTCAGTTCCACACGTTTCAGGGTGATAGTGATTCTGTCTACCGTTCGCGACTCATTCATTTCAATGGTCTTCTCTATCACTCCTTGAGCGGGTAGTATCAGAAACTGGCGGGTTCCCGAAAGGCTCAATGACATCGTGCGATCTCCCAGCTTAATATACCCGAGCTTAATGTAGTAATTGCCATAAGGCACTTGCTGTCCCTGTTCATCGCTCTGGTCCCATGTCAGGGTATAGGTGACCACTTCGTCCGGCTCCAGGGTTTTGACGGCTTCCCCAGGGGGAAAGGAGCGCCACACCTCGTCTTGGTGAGATATTTGTATCAGTGGTGGGAAGGGGTCTATCTGGAATGGTTCTGCCGTGACGTTTTGGAAGGCGAAATTCATGACTATATCCTCGCCAGGCAAATAAACGTCCTTGTTCAGGTTCGAATCTACTTTGATAAATATCATGGGACCATGCGTCGTTGATGGGCGAGGAACGGACGCCGGGTCAGGTGGTGGCGGGGAAGTAGGCGCCGTCTCTTGGGTACAGGCAACTGGCATCGACAGTAAAAACAACAATAACAGCCCCATTATTATCTTTCTCATCTTCTCACCTCCTGCGCTACTCCAGCGGTATCTTGAACTCCCAGGGGCCTTCGACGTCACCAAAGCAAGTGATGGTGAAGGTAAGTTCTTTAGCGTCACTGGGAACAGGGTCAAGGTCATCCCAGATAAGCCTTATACCATCATCCTCAGAACCGATGCCAGAATATCCAGCATCTCTGGTGACACCATCTATAGTATATTCGGCATGAACAGGAACCATTTCAGGAGGTGGTGGGTGAGGCAGCGGCGGGATAACAGGCCCGGGTCGTTCAGGCGGGCTGTACCCAGGCGGTATAGCAAAGGCGTAGAATCTAGCTCCCGTTGCCGTCAGTTCCACACGCTCCAGTGTTATGGTAATATCGTTTACCGTCTGAGGCTGATTAAGTTCAATCGTCTTTTCCAGCGCACCCTGTGGGTACTGAATAAGTATTCTGGTTATGGTGCCAATACTCAACCCTGTCTTCCCGGGTGGCGCGGCCTTAGTAATGGTTATATCTTCGATATTGACGTAATACCAGCCAGGTGTTACTTGCTTTTCGTTATCATCCTGCTGGTCCCAGGTGAGGTTATAGGTCTTCTCAGAGAAAGAGGTATGGGTGAATCACCACCTGCGTCGTTAAGCTTTGTTGATGCCTTCGGCGAGACGGTGGGTGTCAAAACACCAGAGCGTCCAGGCACTATAGCGGCCAACTGCGAAGACCTGAACAGTATAAGTATGGCTATAGCCAAGCTGCAGGAGCGTATTGGCAGGCGCGATGTTTTCCTTGCTTTTGATTCACTGACAGCACCCTACCTTTTCAACGAGAAGGAAGTGTTCAGATTTATGAGGCTCTGTCTAGTGAGGTTCGCTTCTGAAGGGAATTCAGTATTAGCCTTGATGGATGAGGGCTGTGGCAAAGAGGAGGACCTTACAGCCATGATGAGCACGGCGGACGGCATCGTCAAGATAGAAACAAAGGAGGATAAGCGGCTCTTGAATGTCGTGAAGCACCCGAAAGTGAGACCGACAAAAATTGAGGTCCCCATTGAACCCGGAAGGATTAGACCCGAAGAGCTTGTCTTCAATCCCGATGTGCTGGCAGGGTACATTCGGGGAGATACAGCAGTGTTTAGACCGGAGGTCGGGGACTTTGTGAACTCGTTCTGGCCGAACTTCGCCCACTGGAGCGGAATGCTCTGGGACCCCAAACGGTTCCCAATGATGGTTTACGAGATGAACAAGGAGGATGCTCCCGCCACGTTAAAGCTGATGAGGGAGAATGAAGCGATCAAGCGTGCCATGTTTCCTTGGCCCAAGAGCCTTCTCCTCAGATTCATGCCGAAGAGCTTCAGCAAGGTCAAAGACATGAAGAAACTGTTGAAAGGGCTGGAGAGATCACCTGGCGGCCCAGAACAGGAGCGCACCGGCATCGTGGAATACCTTGAAGACGCATCGAAGACGGATGAACACTATGCCAGGATGTACGAAAGCTCTGAATGCTGGGGATTCGAAAACGTCGGCGCCACGATGGCTTTCTATTCCCCGCCTGTTTTGGCAGGGACGATTAAGGGTTTTGAGAGCTTGCGGGGGCTTGAGAGGGACTGGAATTGTGTTGAGACAAAGTGCATTGGGCTGGGGGATCCTTACTGCGAATTCAAAGCTGTGCCTGGCGAAATCGATGAGCTGAAGGGTTCTTTAGAGAAGGACATCTCGGTTATCGGAAGGATACATCAACGTTTGATGCATCACCTCATGGAGTTTCTGCTGAACGGAAAGCCTCTCTTGGAGAGGCCTACGTTGGGAAGCATGGTTGGTATGGACAGGGTGGCGCACGCCATGGTCATTCCCGCTCTAGCTGGTGAGAGGTTCCGAACGGTGTTGGGGATGGGAGGAGCCAGGTCGGGGAAGCAGGTTGGTGAACGTCTGTTGGAAGCCGGGTTAAGTGAGGATGAGGTTATAAAGAGGGTTGTAGATTTCATGAATTACTGTAAGGTGGGAAAGGTTACGGTGGGTGAAACGATAAGAATAGTGGAGAACTGTGAGAGCTCGCAGACGAAGATGTTCACGACGAAGGATAAGACCCCCTCGTGCTATTTCACCACCGGTTTCCTTAACGGTCTCTTCTCAGCTGTCAAGAACCAGCATGTCAGGGAAATAAAGTGCATCGTATCCGGAGACCCTTACTGTGAGTGGGAGATTGTATAGTCGGTCACTATGGGAGGCCTAATATGGAGAAAAGAGGACTATCATTAGCCGAAATACAGGAAGTGCCGAGAAACAACCTGATTCTGCTGGCAGGACCACCGGGAGCGGGAAAGTCCACCTTCTGTCATCAAGCGGTGCTAAACGGCCTGGCTATGGACAAGCCCGTTATATACGTCACTACCGAGCATGGTCCATCCGAGGTAATAAACCTACTAAGAGAAAGAGGTGCTGGCGAGCCTTCGCCCGGTGCTCTCAACTTTATTGATGCTTTCGGTGAGACCGTTGGGGCAGCGAACCCGGAGCGCACGGACACTGTAACAGCCAACTGCGAAGACCTCAACAGCATCAGTATGGCAATCGCCAAGTTGCAAGAGAGGATTGGTAAGCGTGACGTTTTCCTTGCTTTTGATTCCTTGACATCGCCCTACCTTTTTAACAGGGAAGAGGTGTTCAGGTTCATGAGGCTCTGCCTGGCGAAGTTCGCTTCCGAAGGGAACTCGGTACTGGCTTTAATGGATGAGGGCTGCGGCAAGGAAGAAGACCTGGGCGCCATGATGAGCGTCGCCGATGGTATCATCAAAATGGAGATAAGAGAGAGCTCAAGGACATTAAATGTGGTGAAGCACCCAAAGGTAAGGCCGACAAGAATTGAAGTCCCTATTGATTCCGAACAGGTTGGACTCAAAGCACGCATCATCGATCCGGGTGTATTAGGGGAATTTGTTCGAGCGACGCTAGCAGGAGGGGAAACAGTAATCAGAAGGGAGGTTGGGGACTTCGTAAACCTGTTCTGGCCCAACCTTGCTCACTGGAGCGGCATGCTCTGGGAACCCAAGAGGTTCCCGATGATGACGTATGAGTTAAACAAGGAGGACGGGGCAATGATAAGGGACATAATTCCGTTTTTTCCCTGGCGCTGGAAGCTTATCTTGAAATTATTCTTGCCCAAGAACTTCAGCAAGGTGAAAGACATGAAAAAAATGGTGGAAACTTCCGAAAGGCGGCGGCCGAATGAGCGCACCGGTATCGTGGAATACCTTGCTGACATCTCCAAGACTGACGAACACTACTTTAGGATTTACGAGAGCTCTGACTGCTGGGGATTCGAGAACGTCGGTACCGCGATGGCTTCGTATCTCCCTCCTACTTTGATCGCAGGCATGATTAAAGGGTTCGAATCCTGGCAAGGGCTCGAGAGGGACTGGAACGCCATTGAGACGAAGTGCATAGGGCTCGGAGACCCCTACTGTGAATTTAAACTGGTGCCGGGGGAAATCGGCGAGCTAAGGTCTTCCCTGGAGAAAGACAGCGTAGTTGTGGAAAGGATACATGAGCGGCTGATGGAGCGTCTCATGGGATTTCTGCTCGATGAGAAGCCTCTCGTAGAGAGGACCAGGTTGGGGAGCGATATAAACATCCACGTTGTGTTCCACGTCATGGCTTTTCCTGCTCTAGCTGGTGAGAGATACCGGATGGCGTTGAGGATGGGAGGGGCTAAGTCGGGAAAGGAGGTCGGTGAACGCATGATGGAAGCCGGGCTAAAAGAGGATGAAGCCATAAAGCGGGTTGTAGATTTCATGAATTACTGTAAGGTGGGAAAGGTTACGATGGATGAAACGATAAGAATAAAGGAGAACTGTGAGGGCTCACAAACCAGGGCCTGGACGACGAAGATCAAGGAGCCCTCCTGCTTCTTCACCACTGGTTTTCTGAATGGACTTTTCTCAGCAGTTAAGAACAAGCATGTCAGGGAAATCAAGTGCATCGTATCCGGAGACCCTTACTGTGAGTGGGAGATTGTATAGGATAAAAGGCGATACCCGATATGCAACAATTTTGCATAATGTCGCATTCACTCATTTTGTTACAACATTACTCTTAAATGCATGTCAACATTCGATGTTCATGCAGTGTGTAAATATGTTTAAAAATGTCACATTGACTCATATTGTTGGCGTTGGAGAAATCCGAAGTGGTAACCTCGATAGATACTACGCCTTGAATATATCCTTATGCTCTAAAGCCCTTTCAAGTGATGGCTGCATCTTCATTTAGCGGAACTCTTTGATGGCGAAGTCCAGGTGCTCCAGGGCTTGAGACTTCTCATCGGGGCATCCGGGTAGAGACAGCCTCAATTTTGCATCCTTTCTTCATTGCTAATATACCCATTGCCGGAATTTAAACGCTCCCGCCAGAACTGTTGCACAATATAGCGCATTGTTACTTGACAGGTATGTGAGCAATTAGTAGGCTTAAACCAGTTATTGTGGAGGCATTGTATGCACATGGTAGTCATATTTGAGTCCATACGTAGAGGATAGCGTATGTCACAAGGTAAGGTAGAAGACCTGATAGAGAAGTATCAAACGGGAAAGTTGACCTCAAAAGAAGCCTATGAGGAGCTGAAGAAACAGGGGCTTATTGAACACGAACGTTGGGAGTTTATTCCCTGGATCATTTACTTTTTACTTTTACTGCTCCCCACATGGGCAGAGGCTCTTAAATTAGATTTCTTGCATTGGTTCGCTAAACTGCAACGCTTTTACTTTCCCATGACCGTTATCTACATATCAATTGCTCTAGTTGCCATCGGAACCCTTTTAATTATATAGGGATATGTTTCTCATCACAAAAGAGGAGGATTGCATATGGCCGGCGAAACTCTTATCTTCTACCGGGAAGGCCTCTTCCGCGTTATGAGACATCCCGCCGTCACCGGGGTAGTGATATGGGTGATATTGTTACCAATTATTCTGAGTCCAATTGCCTCATTTACTTATCTTTCAATCGGGGCTATCGCCATAAATATTATTCGCATACCTTGGGGTATCCGTACGGAGGAGAAGCTTAGCATAGCAAAATGGGGCGACGAATACCGCCGATACATGAAAGAGGTGCCCAGGTTCAATTTCATCTTGGGTTTATGGCGGTTGAGGGGAAAACCACATTGATTTGTAGCGAGAAAAGACTTTAGCCAATTACTGGAGAGTAATAGGAGGCCTCAAAATATTCAGCGTCATGCGCGCGGATTATGCTCCCGCCAATCTTCGCTACTACATAAGGTAGTCTGCCGGGGTTACTTCAGGGAATGAAGCTTGTCCAGTCCTTTGTTTTGGCGCTTGCACTGCACAATAGTCCAGATTGTTACACTCGATGACCACAACCACCGAGGTCTCAAAGTCAATTGACCAGCTAGAAGCCGATGACACCTATGAGCTTGCCTTTCTCCTCCCAGCCAAAAAAACTTATAGTGGGCTCAAAGTGTGTTTACCTTGCACATCGAGGTGTTGACTATCGTCTAAATGGAAGAATATAATCGACGAATAGAGGTCCTTTCTACGTCGTGAAATTGGATCCGGGAGGAATTGGAGTGAGTTACTCTGCCACTATTGCCAAGAGGATTTCTACCATCATGAATCCCTTTCTCCTCACTATGGTAGTGTTGCTGATAGTAACCTATGCCGGGTCCACCAACCTGGGAATATTTGCTTGCTGGGCAATGGTCATACTGCTCTCCTTTGTCATTGTCCCCCTTGTCTACGTTTATATGAAAAATGCATTAGTGGGGAATAAGGGCAATTCGGTGCAGGACCCCACAGCGTTTTTCAAAGCGCATCGAAGCCAGATATCGATTATCGGTGCCATTTCCGCTGGACTTTTCATACCGTTATTGGTATTTTTTGATGCTCCATTGCTTCTATCCGCTACATTTGTGGCCCTACTGGGAACCAGTCTCTTCATAGCCCTCATCAACAAATATTATAAAGCAAGCTTTCACCTGGCAACTGTTACCACTCTCATTATTGTAGCAGTCCTTATCTGGGGAAAGGCTGTTTTGCCCGTGTTGATCGTTATCCCACTTGTTGGCTGGGCGAGATATGCGCTTCACCAACACAGCCCCTATCAATTGGCTTCTGGTTTTGGCCTAGCACTGATTGTAACGAGCGCCAGTTTCTATTACTTTGGTCTGCTGAAAAACGTTGCCATATAGGAATGCAATTCTCCAAACAACCAGCTTGGCTGCCACCTTCGTTTTTGCCTGATATGCGTAAGACACACTTGCTTGTTAAGTGTGATTAGATACAAAAAGAGGGGACTGGGAGAGTCCCCCAGTCCCCTTGAAGTAGTTACCAGATAATACTAGAATTCAAACAATGC
>Ga0315543_1002763_pt1 | contig 16535 bp, 11 predicted proteins | sample SalMarSW160210MG_2_FD_203098 | JGI IMG/M metagenome (GOLD analysis project Ga0315543, IMG submission 203098) | Salt marsh sediment microbial communities from the Plum Island Ecosystem LTER, Massachusetts, United States - Salt Marsh Sediment SW1601-210 ...
AGTGGGGCGACAACCGCCCCACCCGATAAGATTAATCCTCGAAGAACTCATTAACTGGCTCGCCACCGGCCCGGGTGATCAGGTGCATGTAGAGCGTTGGATCGATGTCCTCTTGAACACTGCGTACACTCCCATCGCCCAACAGGTGGTTGACCAGGCCCGGGTGAAAGCTGCTCGGTCCGTGGGTCCACGGCTTGCTGCCCGAGTGGTCCGCGGCCGAGAGGTAGTGCCGGCCCTTGCGATCATTGCCCCAGTTGATCGTCGTACGCGCGCTGTCTGTTGGAGCATAGAATGACTCGCCTTCGACGAGCCGAAACGTCGGGTCGGTTTGCTCGGCCAGGCCGACCACGGCGGCCGTGGTCCCGTCGATCCAGGCGGCGTAATTCTGTTCGCGTGTTTCGCAAGCGATGAACGTGTTCGTCGTACCGTCGGTAATGTCGTCGTATGAAGTTCTTGAGCCGGGGTAGATCGTCCCATTGGGATGCACCGCGCCGCCGATCGGCCGTGTCTCGGTGCGGTAGAGGCTCGCCAGGTGCGTAGCACCTAGGGCAACGTAGTTACTGATGGCCGCCGCCTTTGGGTCGTACTCGGGCGCCCCGGACCAGGCCGATCCCTTGAAAGACTGGCAGATCAAATGGCTGTCTCCGAAGTCCGAATCAATAGCGAGGCGCGGATCTGCGGCAACCGACCGGTGATCCGGATTTCCGTCAAAGGGGAACCCATTGGCCACGTCGAGCTTCTCGAAACAATTGCCTTCTTCCATGTGGGGCAGGAGCAGCACCTGCCAACTGAAGTCGGCCCCAGTCCCATTCGTGTTGTCCGAACCCGGCACGGGCCCGCTGGCGCTGAGGAAATGCCCAGAGGGTCGTTCGAGCATCGAGGGCGGAAAGCAATCCCAAACGTTGTGATAGCCCTGCATTGCCAGGCCAAATATCTTCATATTGTTGATGCACCAGTGGCTCCGTGCCATCTCGCGGGCGGCCTGAATCGCCGGAAGGAGCAGGCACAGTCCACCGATGATGATAGCGATGAGAACAAGGAAACCGGCCCGCGTGATAACTGGCTGGGAACAATCGTCGGACATGAGACCACCTGCCCTGCGGACCGAGAGGACATGACTCACTCAGCGTAACCAATCGTCTCCGGCGAGTCAAGTTGCCGTTACCGAGTTTTGATTTACCACGAAGGGCACCAAGGATGCACAGAGGAAGAGAACAAGACCTGGTGCCATGCCCATGCTTGTCGTAAGGCCGTCGGGCAATTCAAAACCGAGCCCCGACCGTGAGGGAGGGGTCCCGGAGCGCGTTTCATCCGACCGCGGTGGTTATTGGAAACGAATTAGGGACCACACGCCAATGGGAGACCTGTTTCTTGTGGAAAGTCACAGGACCCCTCCCTCACGGTCGGGGCTCGGTTTGTGCCTGACACGCCACGACTTCTCCTGGCTGTCATTTCCGGACGCCCTCGGGCTTGTCGTGGGCATGCGGAAAGACGCGGCAAACGTGCTACCCCGTTGTGTGCACACGTTCCGCCAGCATGGTACAATCCGATAGTGCCTCAAATCCATACACCTGCCTGCAGACCACATCCCCATGGTGCGATTGAGTTGCCTCTGCTGGCTTGTTATGCTCGTCCTTCTGGCGATGCCGTGGTCGGCTCGCGCGGCAGAGGAGCCGCAACCGTGGTGGGAAGCCGAAACGGCCCTGGCCGAAGACGGCACGTTGGTCCTGACCGACAAGCCGTGGTGGAAGCGGGCCCAAGGGTTGAAGGTCGGCGAGCACTTTCTTGTCACGAGTGAGTTCCCCGGCCGAGGCCGGATGCTCGTGCGCCGTGAGCGGTTTAAGCGGCGCGGCAAGCCGACCGAGGCGATCGTCTGGGTGCTGGACGACGACGGCGACCTGCGCAGCGGTGCGACCGACGGCGACCGGGACAGCGATTGCTACGTGGTCGACTACGGCGGCGACGGCCGGGTGGACCGGATGGTCGACTACATTGACAACGACGCCGACGGCCAGCCCGACGAAATGGACATCCGCTACTTCCACGACAGCCAGTTGCGGATCGCGTGGTTCGGCGTCGATCTGGACCGCGACGGCCGCATGTGGGACCTGGCCGGCTACGAGTATTCGGGTAATTTCTTCCGCAGCGATCCCTACGGCGACAACCTGGTCTATGCCAATAAGTACGACCCGGGGCGTAAGGCGTGGGTGCCGATCAGCGAGTGCCCGTTTGCGTTTTACGACACCGACGGCGATGGCCAGTCGGAGGCCGTCGTCCGTGTGAGCGCCGTGCCGCTGGAGTTCGATCCCCGCAAGGAGCCCGACCCGGGCAATTCGCTTTTCAGTTTCAAGATGCCGTTTCAAGAGCGGATGCGCCGAGCCGGCGCGGTGAACGTCCGCTACAGCATCGATCTGGATGGGCTCAGCGGTGCCGAGCGACCGCTGCACTATGACCTGGGCTTCAACATGATCGGCCGCGTGCCGTACGAGTTCGACCGGATGTCGCGGACCAACCCACTTCGCCGGGCGCCGAAGACGACGATCACGATTCCACATCGGCTGGCGCGCCGGGTGGCCGAGACGTACCCCGCCGAGCAAACGGGCCTGAGTTGGCACGAGTACGGCGACGACGCGGTCACGCTGGGCCACGGAGCCCACGCCGGCGAGGACCGCCGCTGGGAAGGCGTCTTTTGGACGTGGGACCGGCGATTTATGCACAACACGGGCGGCCCGACGCAAACGTGGAACATCCGCCGCGAGTTCTGTCCGAAGCCATCCAAGAAACGGAAACTCTACTACTGCCGCGCCGACCGGCGGATCCATCTGAAAGGGGCGACCGAAGGCTGGATTCGCGTCGGACACCTCGGTAACCCGAAGATCACCTGGGGCGAGGTCCGCATGTTCGATACCGACCGTGACGGTTACTTTGACCGTTGGGAAGTCTATCGGATGGGCGACACTCGGCCGGTGCGCGTAAGCACGGTTCGTGATGCGGGCATCCGCGACTTGCCCGACGACTGGGGCAAGCTCCAGAAGATGTACACCCAGGAACTCCTCCCGGACGCCCTCAAGGCAAACGAGAAGCTCACCGCGGCGATGCGGCGCGTGGACCCGACGTTCAAGCCGCTTGAGTACTTGACGAAGGCCCTGGAGGCTGCCGGTTGCGACGGCGAGCGTCGTTACGTGCAGGACATCATCCGCGAGACGCAGTACCTGGCCTTGCGCGACAAGCTGCGCGGAAGCAGTGGAAAGCTGATCGAGAGAGGCCCGGCGGGAAAGAAGCGACGGAAGTGGGATCCGACGGCCCATTCCATCGGCGATTGGAAGCTTGCGCGCATCGTGAGTGAGCTGGATACGGCCTATTCCGAGGGCCGGTACGACGACGCGGCCCGCGTTCTCGGCCGATTGCCCGCTGGTCGACCTTGAGATGCCGAGTCTGGATACCTTGCCATCGTGTGGCACTGCTTCTGCGAAGCAGTGGCACACTGTCGTCAAGTGACCTGATCAGCCGTCCAGGGCGTCGGGGTGGTCTTGCCCGTGGCCGCCGGACTCGAGAAACGCGGCGAGCATGATCTGCGCGGCGACCATGTCGAGCCGTCGGGCGCGACGCTTGCTGGTCATGTCGGCATCCAAGAGGAACTGCTCGGCTTCGACACTGGTGAATCGCTCGTCGAAGTAGACCACCTCCCGACCGGTCACCTCGGCCAGCCAGTTGCCGAACGCCCGGGCCTCTTGCGATTTGCCGCTTTCGCTCCCGTCGGTATGGACCGGCAGTCCGACCACGAGCAAGGCGACCTCTTCTTCTTCGACCAATCGCCGGAAGCGCCGCGAGTCTTGCTCTTGGCCGCGCCGCGTGTAGTTCTCGTAGGGGCTGGCGATTGTGCGGGCCGGATCGCTCAGCGCGATGCCGATCCGCACCGTGCCGTAGTCGATTCCGGCCACGCGGCCGGGGGTGTCGGCGGCGGAGGATTCTGACGGAGCCATAAGACTAGGTTTTTGTCAGGACGGAAGGGGACAGTCCCATTTTTGCTGCGCAAAAATTGGGACAGTCCCCGATGCATCATAACGGATCATCTCTTCGGCGTCACGCTCTGGGGCCGAAAGCGGCCTTCTTGGAGAAAACGCAGCGTGTACTCCATGACCTGGCGGTCGTTCATCATGAACGAGTGGAGCACGGGCAGGACGACGAAATCCTTCTCGCCTTTCAGATGCGTGGTGGCCACGCGGACGGTACCGTCGTCGTCGCCCGGCAGGATGGGGTTGTAGCCTTTGCCGTCACCGCGCCCGCCGGCGATGATGCCGAACTCGAATGGCGGTATGGCCAGCTTGTCCTTGATCGCGTTCCACTCGGCGCCCAACTGCCGGCCCGGCGTCCCGTTGATCGCGCTGAATGCGCCGTTTTCGGAGAGCGCCGCCGCCAGGTGCGAGCCCTGGTTGGGCGGGGCCAGCATGACCATCCGCTTGCAGCGGCGCTCGCGCAGCCGGCCCGTCGAGCGATCAAGCTGATCGCCCAGGTAGTGCCGAATGACGATGTTGCCCATGCTGTGGCCGACGAAGTGGATCTCCGTGATTCCGTCGAGGTTTTCGATGATGCGCCCCAGCGCCGCGGCATGTTGGCCGATGCCGCGTCGGGTGCTCGGATAGGTGACGTTGATGACGGTGAAGCCGCCTTTTCTTTCGAGGTAGTCGCACAGCCGGGCCATCGACTCGCGGCTGCGGATCAAGCCGTGAAGCACCACGACCGCGCGGCCTTGCATGGGCGGGAGCTTCCGCTGGCGCTTGATCGCCTCGAGCTTCGCCTGGCATTGCTTCAGCGTGCCCCAACTGTGGCGACGGTCGCTCGGGTCCAGCAGCCGGCAGTGGTCGGTCAGCACGTTGCGCTGGATGCGCCAGCCGCGGAAGAACAATTCATCGGCCCAGAATTGCTTGCCGCCCAGGGTCGGCATGGGGATCAACTCGCTCTGGCCGGTCGACGGGCCGACGGGTTGCGATTCTTTGCCGGATGGGTTGCCGCGCAGGATTGACCAGCCCCATAGGATGGGCAAGGCGAACAACAGGCCAAGGGCAATGCGACGCGTCACGGGAACTTCGCACCGACGGGGACACTCGGGTGGGGCGCTCTGGTCGATAGTCTACCAAAACCCTCGATTTGGCCAACGGCAAGGTGGCCTTTGTCCAAAGGCGTCAACCGGTGGCGGATATCACGCGGGCACCTTCAATCGCCCATCCTTTACCCAATCGCTGCTGTTGGCTATAGTTAAGGTCTGTACGCGGAATGACACGTCTGCTGACCGTTTCCGATGGTGCCCCGTGACGATGCCTGCTCGAATCCTTGCCGTCGGTGACATTCACGGTTGCACTGCGGCGCTGCTGGCGGCCCTGGCGGCCGCCGATCCGCAGCCGGAGGATACCGTCGTCGCACTGGGCGATTACATCGACCGTGGACCGGACAGCCGCGGAACGATCGACTATATGATCGAATTGGCCGGGCGATGCACTCTGGTACCCTTGTTGGGCAATCACGATTGGATGCTGCTCGAATTGGCCGGCGGCAATCGGTCGATGTTCACCGACTGGCTCAGTTTCGGCGGCGATGCCACGTTGGCCTCCTACGACTGTGCCTCGCCCGAGGAGTTGCCAACCGAACACCTCGACTTCCTCCGCGGCTGTCGGCTCTTCTATGAGACCGACGAGCACTTCTTTGTTCACGGAAGCTACGTCAAGGAACTGCCGCTGGCCGAGCAGCCCGAGGAAGTGCTCCTCTGGGACGCGCTTCGCTATCGGCTGCCCGGGCCGCACGGCTCGGGCAAGACGGCCATCCTCGGGCATACCTCGCAGAAAGACGGCGAGGTGCTTGATTTGGGCTACGCCCAGTGCATCGACACCTGGGTCTACGGCAACGGTTGGCTGACCGTTCTGGACGTGCTCGACGGGCAACTCTGGCAGGCTGATAAGGAGGGCAACCTGCGCGATCCCAAGGGCTCGTAGCGAGCTACTCTTCGCGCAACGCCTCCAGAATCGGCGCGGCCACCGCCGCGCGAACCGCCAACAGCCCCGCGGCCAGGCCGATCAGCAGGATCAAGGCCAGCGTGCTCCCCAGCGATGCCCATGGAATCGACGCGTCGCCCGAGAGCAGATGAGGCAAGACGGCCACCGTCGCCGCCAGCACGCCGCAGACGAGCCCGGCGACAAGCAGCAATCCGTTTTCGGCCATGACCAGCCAGGCGATCTGTCGGCGGCCGAGGCCGACGGCTCGCAACAACGCCAGCTCGTGGCGACGCTCGATAACGTTGCGAAACTGGACCACGGCCAGTCCGAACGTGCCCAGCAGAAGCCCCAGCCCGCCGAGGCTCTGGAACGTCGAAAGATAGGTATTCGGCACGGCAAGAAAACCGGCCAGATAGTCGGTCATCGGCACGGCCGCAAAACCGTAGTCACCCAACGTACGTTCCAACGCGGCGCGGACCTCCGCGATCTGCTCGACGGGACACTCGATCAGGAAAAACCGATAGCCGGTCACCTCGGGAAAAAGCCCCAAGAGTTCCTTTTCGGAAATCAACAGGTCACCCTGGAAGGGACTGCCCCGCAGTTGGCCGACGACCTGCAGCGGCACCGGTCGGCCCGAGTCGTCGTCGATTGCATACGTTGCGCCGAGTCCTCCCTTCAAGTGAAGCGAGTAGGTGGCCGTGTCGCGCTCCAGGACCATGGGCACGGGGCCGTCGGAGGGTTCCTTTTCGACCAACGCCCGCCATGGATGTTCTTGGTCGACGGCCGCCGCCCAGGCGAACCCGCCCCGGGTGATCATCGCCTCGGGCACACCCAGCAACCGGGGCTGCCGTGGCTGGTAGAGGTTCAGGCAACTCGCGTCGTCGCCCGGCTTGACACGAAACGAGATGATCGTGCAATCACTCAGTTGTTGGTCATCTCGCTCGGGGAATCCCAGCGCGCGGCGGCCTTCGGCCGCAGCGAGGTTCTCGTAGATCGGTAGATCACTCCGGCCGACCAGTGTGAATCGCCCGGTAGGGCTGTCGCGACCGGCTCTCAGGTCGCGCGGGTCGACGCGGAAAGCGCTGACCGAAACGATCAGGAAACAGGCGGCCGCCACCAGCGCCACCGACAGCGTGCTGCGCGACGGATGTCGCGCCGCGCCGAGGACGGCCAGCCGGAGCAGGTTTCCGCGTCCGGCGCGGATGGCCGCCGCCCGGTTTCCGGTGGCCAATTGCCATCCGACGCCCGTCACCAGGCCGACCAGCACCAGTGCGCCGATGCCGAAGAACGCCCCGGCCTGGAATTCATCGCCGAGGCGAGCAGACAGCACGGTCAACGCGGCCGCCGAGACCAGGACGATGAAGACAAGACCCAACGGCCCGAGCCGATGTCGACGTGGTGGCCTGTCTGGCGGCGGCTCGGCCGAGCGCCCGGCCATCAGGCGTCGAGGCGACGCCCGACCGACGCGCCGTACCGACAGCGCGATGACTGCCAGGCTCACGGCAAATCCGACCGCCGGCCCGACGGCCAGGCTCGCCCCGCTGGCGTGCAGCCGCAGAAAGGGCGTGACGATGGCCGCAAGCCACCAGGTCTGCAGTCCGAGAAGCATCAGTGCCGCATAGCCGATGCCCAGTCCGATTCCCAGAACACTGCCCAGCAAGGCGACCACCGCGCCCTCGGCGGCCAGCCATCGGGCGATTCTCCTCGGCGGCCATCCAACGGCCAGGAGCATGCCGATTTGCTTGGCGCGCCGCTCGACGCCCAGCCGAAACAACAGGACCACCAGCAAGACGGCCGAGACGATGATGAAGAAGCTGAAGCCCAAGAACAGCAGGTTGAACGACGTCGTGCCGGCCGAGGCGGCTAGGCTCTGCCGTTTGATCGGCCGAAACACAAAGCCCATTTCGTGTGCTGGTAGTCTGTCGGCCAGAGCGGCCCCGAGGGGTGCCACTGCTGGCTTGTCCAGCGGTGCTGAAAGCACAGAGGGGGACAGTCCCCTTTTTGCGGCGGCGACGTCTACTGGCTGCGTGAACGATCTTCGCGCCGGCAAAAAGGGGACAGTCCCCACGGGTGTGTCGGCGACGCGGATGGTCGTGGTCCGTCCGAACCGGCCCACCCAGAGCCTCCGCCCGGTCCCCAGCGAGACAAACGCCTTGGGCGTGCCGCGATAGCGCTGCCAATAGTCTTCATCCTTCTGGCGGATTCGCTCGGCGTCGAAGGGAAACGGCGGATCCCAATCGTCGATCGTCATGCGATCGGTCACGCCCGGCACGCGCGGCAGAAAACCACGATCGGCCGCCGCACCGGCCAAGGGGACAATGGCCGCGAGCTTGAATGGCGTGGTCCGCTGGCGCACTTGGCCGTGGAGACTCTCGGGCTCGAAATAGCTCACGCGGATCGTGTCGCCGAGCTGTGCGTGGAGATCCTCGGCTGCCCAGCCGTTGAGCACGATCTCGTTGTCGCCGAGCGGTCCGACCGGCTTGCCGTCGGTGTCCAACAGTGGTCCCAGTGGCGGCCGGACGGAGAGATCGACGGCCGTGATCGTCGAATAGGGTATCTCGCGGCGGCCGCATGCGATCGTGTTCGCCAGGTAGGTCAGCGCCGGTTGGAGCGGCCGATCGGGCCGGATTTCTTTGAGGGCTTCTTCCACTGCGGCTTCGGCCGACCGGGAGAACAGCATTCGGTCGGTGCTCAGTGTGAAAAAGCCTCGCGGCCAGCGCGTCACGCGCAGCCCGTAGTCGCTCAGTCGAGGCCGCAGCATGGCCTGCAGGCGCTGCTGGGCGTCGCGCGTGGGCACGTCGTCGGTCTGCCGTCCGGCCACGAGAATCGCATTGACCTGGCTCGGCCGGTCGAGTCGCTGCTGGAGCGTGTCCAGGGCGATGTACGCGTTGTGTGGCGACTGTTGCGAGGGGTTCAAGCCGAACGCGCCGAGCCCCTGCGGTTCGACGATCGCGCCGACGCGCAGCCGGAGGCTCTGAATTGCCTGGGGAGGCCGACCCAGGGGACTTTCGGCGGGGATCGTGCCAACGCGCGCCAGGCGGACGGTGACCGCATCGTCCACATCGACGCCGAGTTGCTCGGCCAACGGACGATTCAGCACGATCCGGCGGCCGTGAGGCAGCTTGCTCAGTTGTCTGGGTGCCACTGCTGGCTTGCCCAGCAGTGCGACATCGCGGTCGATCCGGTCGACCTCTGCGTTGCCCAACTGCCAGAATCGCTCGTCGCACCCGATCAGGTTCACCCGGTTGGCGCGGATCGGCTGCTGGGGGTCGGCCGGGTTGGTCAGAGTCCCACGAAGCAGAATCACCGGCACGGCTTCGCCAAATTGATCGGTGAATCCGTCACTGATGGCTAGTTCGTCGGCTAACTGCTCGCGGAAGAACCGATCGGCCACCAAGACGTGGTCGATCCGCCCCAATCGGTCCAAAGCCAACTTGCGCAGGCTTCCCCGCATCGAGTCGCCGACCAACAGTGCCCCGATCAGCACGGCCACGGCCACGGCCACGCCCAGGGCCACGGCCGTGTTCATCCGCCAGTGGTGGGCGAGCGAGGCGAGAATCAGGCGGGTCATCGACATGGTTGAGTGGGTTCTCGTACGATTCGATCCGTTTGGAACGAGCCGGGGTTAGCCGCCGTGCCCGCACGGCGATTGCACGGGCATCCGCATCGACGCCGAGCAGGCTCGGCGGCTAATCGACTCAATCCGCCAGTTCGTGTAGTCGGCCCTCGTCCAACTCGTAGCGGCGGCTCATCGTGCTGGCGAGCCGCCCGCTGTGGCTCACGACGATGAGCATCATGTTCTCTTGCTCTTGGAGTTCCAGGAGCAACTGCCCGACGCGATGGGCGCTGGTCCGGTCGAGGTTGCCGGTCGGCTCGTCGGCCAGCAGGAGGGTCGGGGAGTTGATCAGTGCCCGGGCAAGCGCCGCGCGCTGTCGCTCGCCTCCGGAGAGCTCGGCCGGGCGGTGCTCGACGCGTCGGGCCAGCCCGACCCGTTCCAAGAGCGCCCGGGCCCGGTCGATTCGATCCGCGGCAACGGCCCGCTCGGCCAGGCACGGCACCACGACGTTTTCCAGCACGGAGCACTGCGGCAGGAGGTAATGGTCTTGGAAGACGAAGCCGAGTTGCCGATTGCGAAACGCGGCGAGCTGGGGCTGGTCGAGCGTCGCCGGATCGACGTCCTCCAGCAGGACTCGACCGGAGCTGGGCGGTTCGAGCGTGCCGATCAGGTTCAAGAGTGTACTCTTGCCCGAGCCGCTCGGCCCGGTGATCGCCAGGTTCTGTCCCGAGGCCAACTCGAACGAGACGCCGCGCAGAACGACCAATGGCTCGGCGCGAGTCGGAAACTCCTTCGTGAGTCGTTCGACCTTGAGGTGTGACATTCGGCGAGATCCTCTATGGTAACACACCGGGGTGGCACCGATGATTTTCCGCCAAAGACATTGCCTGCGCTGTCGGTCTTTCCGGAAAACCGTCGGTGTGCCGTAGCCTTGGCGAAGGCACAAGAGGCTAGGCTGTGGGATGGTTCCCTACCTCTTGCCGCTGCGCGGCACCGACGATTCCGCGTTCAGATCATCCTTGCATCGCAGACGCTATCGCGCGGAATCATCGGTGCTACCCTCTCATGATAATATCTATTGGTGTGGGAAGATAGCGCCGGGCAGCAAGGCCAGCGCTGAGAGCCCATAGAACGTGTATTCCACGTCGACCGCGTCGTCCCACGCGCCGCCGCGGAAACCACCGTCGGGCCGCTGGAGGCTTCCCGCATAGTCGGCGGCCGCTTGCCGATCGACCAATGCCAGGCCGTCGAGCTCGGCCAGTGCGGCCATGGCGGTCAGCGTGCTCAACAGATCGGCCATCGGGATCGCTGTGTTGGCCCGAAAACCGCCTTCTTGGGTTTGCATCGAGGCCAGGAATCGCGCCGCGCCGTCTCGGACCGATTCATCCAGCCGGCCGAGTTGCGAGAGCAGGACGACCGCCGCAGCGGTCGGGTTGGTACCGCTTGCCCGCAATTGCGGGATCTCGACAAAACCGCCGTCGTCGCGGCGTCGTGAGCCAATCAACTCGACGATCGGCCCGCAACGGTCCGGCTCGACACCGAGTGACTGTTTGCATAACACGGCAAGGAACGTGTGGTAGGTGCTGCTGGTCGGATTGCCCGGGCCCTTGGCAAAGCCGCCGTCGGCGTGGCGGTGCCGATCGATCGCGGCCACCAGCGTTGCCGTTGGACGCTCGGCCAGGACGTCCAGGCCGCAGCTTGCCTCGAGCAACACGGCGCTCGAGACGAGCGAGTAGAGCTCGATGCCGGACAACTCACGGTCGAGCCGCGACCGCAGGAAGTCGGCCGCCCGGGCAGCCGCCTGCCCGTCCAGCACGCCAAGCAGCGCAAGAGCCCGCAAGCCAAAGCTGGTGTAGTAGAGATTGCTGCCCGCTTGTCGGCCGGCAAAGCCGCCGTCGTCGCGCGCGGCGGCCAGCAGATACTCGGAATGTCGCCGGCGGAAGGTTTCCGGCCAGCCGTCCGCGCCCGCGGTGAGCCGAACGACCAGATCGATCAGGTAAGACATGAATCTGTGTAGGGTGGGCGCCGCCCACCGGAGTTTTCATCGAGCGAGCCGCTCGGGCGGTTTCGCAGCAATCCGCGAGGCCTCTGAAGGCTGCCACTGCAGCACGACGAGCTCTCTGGTGTCCAGGAATCGCTGCTGCCGGTTCAAAACGTGGAACCGGCCGTTGAACCGCTGTCGGATCATCGGCGCGTGCTCGTCGGTGGTGATGATAAATGGATGCTTGCTGCGGCGGACAAACGCGTCGAGATCTTCCTCCTTGTGGATTCGCTCGACGTGTGTGCCGGTGTAGTAGACGAAGCTCTCGCGGAAGAAGCGGAATGAGGCCAACTCCAGCGGCCCGTCACTGGCCTTGCGGAGCTCGGCGGCCAGCGGCCGCCCGTTCTGATGCCGGTCGACCCCCAGCGCGGCGATCCCAAATCCGAAGGTCAGAAACGCCACCGAGCTGATCGCGAAGGCCGCCATGGCCGGCCGGGGTCGTGCTCGCTCGGAGAACCACCAGCACCACGCCCCTCCGACGATCAAGGGCACTCCGGCCAAGCCGATCCAACCTTCGCCCGGCAGCAGTATCGCGGCGACGATGGGCAACGCGATCATCAGCCCCACGCCGACGACGACCAGCGTGATTGCCGCGTTACGCATCCACCAGCGATTCATGCTGGCCTGCTGGGTGATCCACGTGTAGACGAACGCCGCAGCCAGCAGGGCCAAGGCCGGATAGGCCGGCAGGATGTGATGGGGCAACTTCATGGCTACCACCGACCAGAGGCCGATCACCGCCGTGGCCCAGCACATCACCAGCACGTAACCGGGCCGCCAGGGGTGCCCGCCGCGCACCCGCCGCACCGCCTCGATGAGCATCGGCCCGATGAAAACGGCCCAAGGGAAAAACCCGATGAAGACCACCAATAGGTGATAGAACCATGGGCCGCTGTGGCCCTGGATCGCCTTGGCGGCAGGGCCCAGGTTCATGGCCATGAATCCCTGGAGCCATCGGCCGTCGGTCCGCAGTCCGACGAGCACGTACCAGGGCAGGGCAATCGCGCCGACGATGACAAGGGCCGTGATGGGTCGCAGCCGCCAGCCGGCACGAACGAGGCGCGCCGGCGTGAAGCGTCGCCACCAAGTGAGCATCGGCTGCAACCAGATCGCAGCTCGCAGGAGCCACCACGGCGTGATCATACGCAGCGGTGCGGCTCGGGCGGCGAGCCATCGTCCGGCCCGGGCAATCCGCCCCGTAATCGGCCCGTCGGTGCCGGGCTGGATTTGGAGCCGGTCGACCATCAGCAGAAAAAGGCCGATCGCGCCGATGGGCATGATGAGCCCGACCGGACCTTTGGCCAACACGGCCACGGCAATCAGGGCATACATCAAGACGAAGGTCGGCCATCCTCGCGGCAGAAATGGGGTAAATCCCTGATCGGTCGAGGCCGGCTGCCCGGACCGCCGCCACGCGGGGGCCGCGCCGACCAGGACCGCCATCGCCGCCGTGATGGTAAACGTCAGCGCCGAGTCGACGGTGGCCGCCCGGGCCGAGACCGTGAAAATGATCGAGGTGGAAACAATCACGCCGGCCCAGAACCCGACCTCTCGACGAAAGAGCAGGCGGCCCAGGTGATAGGTGGCCAGCGCCGTGGCGATGCCGAAGATGGCCGAATGCAGACGGACGGCCAACTCCGTAGGCCCGAGAACCGCCCGGCCCAGCATCATCAGCCAGAACATCAGCGGCGGCTTGTCGGGAAACATCCGGCCGTTGAACCAGGGCACCACCCAATCGCCGCGCTGGGCCATCTCCCGGGCACACGTGCCGTAGAGCGCTTCGTCCATGTCGAACAGGGCCGTGCTGCCCAGGTTCGTGCAGAAGACGATCAGTCCGATCAGAACGATGACGGCCTGGTCTTTCAGGGAGGACTTCGACGCGTCGGGATCGGCGGGAGCCGCAGCAGGAGGCGTCGACCAGCCGGCCAACGGCTTGCCGAGGCGAGAGGGCCGGGTCGAGGTCGAGACTTCCTGTGGCATCGGAGTTTGCTGGTTAGGACTCTGTGTGGAGTGCCCATTGACTGTATCAGACACCCCCAGAGAGGGCAAGGTCATTTTTCCTGTTCGGCCATGGATGACCCATTTTGCTGCTATTTCCTCACCGGCGGGTCTTCGCTATGATCCGCTGTTGGCCGTCATTTCCTGTACTCACTGGGGGAGATTGCCTGATGTCCTCTGCCGGTTCGAATCCCAGCGGCGAAAAGGTGTCTACCGGAAGGCTCGTGCCCGGTGGCTGGGTGCTGGTCGGCGTGCTTGTGTTGGTGGGACTTGCCGCACTGGTGGTCGACCATCTGGTGTCGGATTGGTGTGAGAACTGTGAGTTGCCGGGCGATCTGCAGAAGCCGATTGACTGGGCCGAGGTTTTTGGTCACGGGGCCGGCGTGGCCATCCTCTTGTTGGTTGTCTGGGTTCTCGACCCGGTGCGGCGTTGGGCCATCGCGCGGCTGGCCGTGACGGCCTACGGCGCCGGGCTCACGGCCGACGTGGTCAAACTGATTGTTGCCCGCGCGCGACCCCGCGCCTTTGACTTCGACCAGGGCGTGCTGGAGTCGTTTGGGCGGCTTTTTCCATTGGGTGCCGGCGGGAGCGACTGGCAGAGTCTCCCCTCGGCCCACGTGGCGGTGGCCGTGGGGTTGGCGCTGGGACTTGCGTGGCTCTATCCACGGGGACGGTGGCTGTTTCTCGTCATCGCGGCGCTGGTGGCCGCGCAGCGAGTGACTCATTGCTCTCACTTCTGTAGCGACGCCTTCTTTGGCGCGGCCGTCGGCTGCGCGGTGGCCATTTTGTGTCTGGACGTCGGCCCGGTGGCCCGGTGGTTCGACCGGAAGGAGGCGCAGTGGCGCGAAGCGGGACGGCGGAACAAGGGTGGGTGAAGGGGACAGTCCCATTTTCACTGCGTGAAAATTGGGACAGTCCCCAGGTGATCGTCAGGCACAGCCTGACCTACGGTAATCGCTCGACGTAGACGTAGTACGCCCCGCAGAGTTCCTTGCCGTCTTTGTCGTAGAACCAGGTCTCGACGGCGGTGCGGCCCTTGGGTAGGGTCACGGTGAAGACGGCCGCGCGGTCCTCCGGCCCGACCGCTTTGCTGAGGTCGTGCTCGCCCACGCGGAGCCGCGCCGTGGCAATCGGCAGTCCCTTGCCGGGACCGAAACGGCAATCTTCACCCTGGTGCGGCGGCGCTGCCTTGGTCATCGGTATGGTCACCTCCTGCGGCCAGCGCCGCAGGGCGAAAGCGTAGCGCCCGGGCCGCTCGGCTTCGACGTGCCACATACCGTTTCGCTCCAAGCCGCGGCGGACCTGGCCGCTTTGATCGAGGAACACGTCGGCCCATTCGCACGCGCAGAGCCGCGTCGGGTTCTGCTTGTCCGAGCCGATGACCGACGGTTGGAACGTATCGAGCGTCGGCTCGATCTCGGCCCACCACCGGTCGTAGTGCTTCTGCAGTCGGGCAGCGATATCAGGATGTTGATCGAGGACGTTCTTGTCCTGATGGGGATCGCTGGCCAGATCGTACAACTCTTTTCCTCTGAGCAATCGCCAGCGGCGCCACATGACGGCGGCGTCATCTCTGTGCGGCCGGGGGATGTCCATCCGGCTGAACTGGACGACCAGAATCCGGTCGGCTGGCGGTTCATCGGCGCCGCGCAGCGCCCCGGCCAGACTCGTGCCGTCGAATTTCGCGCCGGGTGGGGCTTTCAGGCCGCACAGATCGACCAACGTCGGCAGCAGGTCTTGGCACTCGGTCAGATTGTCGACGTCGCGCCCGCCGCCGATGTCGCCGGCCGGCCAGCGGACGAAGCACGGCACGCGGTGGCCGCCTTCCCAGAGCTGCACTTTGTGTCCTCGCATACCGGCATTGTAGAACCGCACGCCGACCGTGCCGCCGTTGTCGGTCAGGAAGATGACGATCGTGTTGTCGCGCAGGCCAGTCTCTTCGAGCGCCTTTTCCAGCCGGCCCACGCCCTCGTCGATGTTGGCGATCATGCCGAAGTATCGAGCCAGCGCGCGGTGATAACGCTTGTCGAGCTTCTGATTGGCCAGCAATCGTTCATAGTGTTTTCGATAACGCTCGGGCACGTAGAGCGGTGCGTGCGGCGCATTGGTCGGAATGTAGGCGAAGAACGGTTCGCCCTTCTTCTGACGCTCTTTGATCCAATCGATGGCATGGTTGAAAAAGACGTCGGTGCAGTAGCCTTTGACCTGACGGAGTTGATCGTCGAAGCGATAGCGGTCGTTGAAATAGTCGTTGTTCCAGTGGTCGGCGGCCGCCCCGATGTACGAAGAGCGGAAGCAGAGCGTGTCCTGGAAGCCGCGGTCTTTCGGGCGGTAGGGATACATGTCGCCGAGGTGCCACTTGCCGAAGACACCCGTGCGATAGCCGGCCGCGGCGAACAGGTCGGCCATGGTGGGCAGGTCGCGGCGCAGCAGGGTCCGGCCGCTGCTGACGTTCATCGCGCCGGAGCGTAACGCGTCGACACCGGTCATCAGTTCGGCGCGGGTGGGCGTGCACATCGGCGCCACGTGGAAGTCGGTAAATCGAACACTCTGTGAGTGAAGCCGGTCGAGATTCGGCGTCTTCAGCACGGGGTTGCCGTGGCACGACAAGTCGCCGTAGCCTTGGTCGTCGGTCAACACGACGATGACATTGGGGCGGGCCGCCGCGGTGGCTGTCACGTCGTCGGCACACTGGCCGCTGCCGCACAAGCCGGCCAGCCATCCGAGACAAGCTATCGGGACAAAGGCGTGGAGGCGTCGAAAAAAGTTACTCGCGGTTGGTCTGAGCATGGCACGGCCTTTCTGTCGATGACACGAGCGGGCAACCGTTAGATCACTGTAGAGGGTAACGAACCACTAGAGGACATTTCAAAACCGGTGCTCTGATTGTTGTCATTCTGAGCGCAGCGAAGAATCTCGGCTTTCGCGGGGGGGAGATCCTTCGCTTCGCTCA
>Ga0315543_1002764_pt1 | contig 16535 bp, 31 predicted proteins | sample SalMarSW160210MG_2_FD_203098 | JGI IMG/M metagenome (GOLD analysis project Ga0315543, IMG submission 203098) | Salt marsh sediment microbial communities from the Plum Island Ecosystem LTER, Massachusetts, United States - Salt Marsh Sediment SW1601-210 ...
CCTATTCAGGGACATGTTCAAAAGCTGGAAACATAGAGGCACAATATAATGACACATCTGATAACACATGGGACAAGATAACGTCAAGCACAAATTTATCAACAAGCGATTTAAACCCAAGAACATGGCAATTATGTCTTTTGGAAATATGCGGTCCTTACACATGGACAGTAAAAGCAGAAGAAGATAACCAAGATGAAGGAATGTATCTAACAAGAGATAAGTGTCAATTTAATGGAGGTCAAATAAAATATGCAACAGGGGCTTATGTAAATATAACCACAACAGCATTTGATACTTGTGATTATGTGACTATTTCATCTAGTACAACTTTAACAGCAAACAATGATTCTTGTTTTGATATAACTGCTGATGATGTTGTTTTTGATTGTAATAATTATCAGGTATTTGCTAACTCAAAGACTTTTTACAATTACTCTATAATCGCTGAAAATGTTGATAACATAACTATTAAAAATTGTTATCTTAAAAACTGGACACTAGGAATATTTTTTAATAATGTGACCAACTCAATTATTGAGAATACAACTATATTTAATACAACATCTATAAAATCTGGAGATGTAGAGGCAATAGCAATAAATCTTAATAATTCAAATTTCAATACAATTGAATCAAATATCACCAAGATGTTTACAGATTCATCTTCTGAAGGAGCGCAATGTAACTCTTATTTATATAATAAATTATCTGCAATTTATTTTCTAAATTCAAATAACAATATAATAAAAAATTCTATCTTTGATAAAATAAATGGAACTTATGCAGGAGATTCTAATCCAAATGAGGGATGTCAGCCTGGACCTGTTGTAAATGGAAGATCTTTATTTTTTCATTATTCAGATCATAATATTATAAACAAGTCTGTTGTAACTAATTATGATTATCCCTTGTATTTCTATTATTCTGAAAACAATTCTATGTATAATACACAAATAAATAATTCTTATTATAATTATGATTTAGACTTATATTATTCTCCAGATACAAAATTCCATAATGTAATATTAAATAAATCCATGATTGATGTAAATTATGGGAGTACGTTTTTTAATTATTATTATCTTAAAATAAATGTAACAAATGAAAATTATAATCCTATAAATGGGGCTAATGTTGAGTTTACAGATGTTTTTGAAACAACTACAAATGATACAACAGGAGCAGATGGTTTGACTTCTTGGAATGATTTAATTGAATATAATGAAACAAATGGTGGGAAAACTTATTTTACTAATTATAATGTTAGTGGAAATAAATCAGGCCAAGATGCTAATTATACAATGGTTAATCTTACAGAATCCATGCTTATTTTATTAATATTGCCTGATTCAGCAGTTGATACTTGTGAATGTCCTGATCCTGGAGTAGATTGGGATGTAGAAGCTAGTGATGATTGTGTAATTACAGAAGATTGTGATATTAATGTTCAAACTCTAGCAATTAGTGGAACAGGAACATTCACTGTTTTAGCTAATATTACGGCTGGAGAAGTTGTAATAGATAATAATTGCAATTTTTATAATAAAATAAATGATGGGAATTGGTTAATGGTGAAATTAACATGAGAAAAATAATGTTGATAATGATGTGTATAGCTTTAATTAGTTTAATCGGTTTAGCTTCTGCTGAAACATCTTTTTTTGTTCAAAAAGGAGAAAATTATAATATAACATTCACTTGCAAAAACACAAAAAATGATTTGTCAATTTGTTCTGGTTCAGCTACATGCAATATTACTATACATAATCCTAATTCAACACTTCTTATAGATAATCAAGCAGCAACTAATCTTAATAATGGTAAATTTTATTATGCTTTAAATGAAAATCAAACAGCAACTAATGGAGAACATTTAGCATGGGTTGGGTGTAGTGATGGAGGTTTAAATTCCAGTAGTAGTTTTACTTATGAAGTTAATCCAACAGGAATTAGGCCAAGTGATCAAAAAACAATGTCAATTTCAAGAACAATATATTTTACTTTAATTATTGGTATTTTATTTTTTATAGGATTTTTATTTGTTAAGCAAAAACCACCAGTTAAATGGACTTTTTTTATATTTGCAATATTTTTCTTCTTAATTACTCTTAACATTTTATTTGTTGGGTTACAGGATGCAGTAGTAAATCCAAGATTAGAATCTTTCTTTGATAGTTTTACTGCAATATCTTTTTATATTTATTGGTTTTTAGCAGGAGTTTTAGGAATAATGTGGTTTTTATCTTTTTTACAAACATGGTTTTTTAAAAAAAATTTAAGAAATATGCAAAAATATGGATTAGCATAAAATGGCAAAAAAAAATAGCATCCCACGAAGAATATCTTTTGAATTAGATGAGGTCATACAAGAAATAAAAAAGATGAATGATTTAAACACAATTCAAGCAAGTAAAGAAGTTGCAAAAATTATGAAAGGAATTAAATTAAGGAAGAAGGAAATAAGATTTTAAAATGAGACCAATAATAAAAAACAAAAAAGGGCAGTTTGAAAGTTATTTATTAATATTTATTATGATATTTATCGTTGCTCTGGTTTTATTTTTTCTTAATCATTTTAATAAAGAATTTTACGGCAAGTTTGATAAGTATTTTAATGAATCAGAAACTTATAATCAAAGTGAAGCACATACGGCAGTAGGAAAATTGCAAACTATAGAAGGATCTAATATTTGGGATTGGGTTTTTCTGGCAGTATTTATGGGATTAATAATACAGATAGTTCTCTTCTCTTTTGCTACGAGAATTAGTGTTGCATTTTTTTGGATAATGGTGATTATTGATATTCCTATCCTTATAGTTGCAGTTATATTAAGCAATATCTGGCAGGGAATTTCTACAAATCCTGTATTTGCAGAAACAATATTAAGATTTCCAATAACAAATACAATTTTAGGAACTTATTATCCAACTGCAGTAGTTGTTATATTATTTTTAGCTATGATAATACTTTTTGGTAAACCACCAAAGACGGAGTTAGGAGCATGAAAAAACAAGAAAAACGACGACAAAATTGTGTATTTTGTAATAAAGAGATAATACAAAAGTATAATTACTTTAGAAAATATTGCTCAAAAGAATGTGAATATAATTTTAATGTGGAAAAAAGAGCAGAAAAAAATAAAAAAAGGTATCGTGAAAAAATAAAACCTACTAAAAAATTCTTTCAACCAATACAAATAAAATGCAAAAATTGTAAAGAAATTTTTATATCAAAAATACCTACCAAAATCTTTTGTTCTAAAGAATGTTGTAAAGAATATTATAAAGATGAATACAATAAATTTATGATTGGAGAATATTCTGAGTATTTTAAAAATAGTAAATTTTATCCTTTTTTAAAATTAAGATTTGAAATTTTTAAAAGAGATAATTTTCAATGTCAATATTGTGGAAGAACTCCAAGAAAAGATAAATGTAAATTAGTAATTGATCATATTATTCCTATTAGTAAAGGGGGGGTTACCAAATCTTTTAATTTAATCACTTCTTGCGAAGCATGTAATTATGGAAAAAAAGATATTTTATTAGAAGAAAAACAATTAAATACAATAATTATAGAAAATGGAACAAAATAAGATTTTTTTTAAGGGCATACAAGTCCACTGCGAAGCGAAAAGGCTCTTAGTAATACTTTTACTAGGGTTGTTTTTGATTAGTTTAGTAAGTGCTGAAACATGGGATGATAGTGTTGATTATAATACAAAAGATAGAGAATACACAATAACAAATGCTTTTGGTTTAGGAGATGAGATAGCAAAAATAAAACTTAAAACCCCCCATAATAATATAGTTGGAGCAGGTTATCAAAAAGTAGCAGAAATAAAAATAAAGAATGGAGAAGGTGATTGGGAAGATATTATTGGAGGAATTGAACTTTTTTATATAAATGAAGATGGAAGTTACACAGAATTTGAAAGACAAATAGATATTAAAATAAGAGTTTCAAAGGAAGTTGATAATACTTATTTTTCTTGTACTGAAGGTTATTCAGAAAATGGAACTTTCATGCAAGAATGTAAAAAGATAATAAATGGCACAAAAGATATTCAGGTATGGGAAGATTTTAATAATTCTCTAATTAAAAATAAACGAGTAGTAATTGGATTATTTACAAATGTAGAAGTTGATGATTATGTGGAGTGGATTCCAACTTTATATGGGCACCAATTAACTGAATGGGCTTCTTGGACATCTAATTTTGATGTTGGTTTAGTTTCTTATTATAAATTAGATGAAACTTCTGGAGTTGTTTTAGATTCACACAATGGTTTAAATGATGGAACTAATAATGGTTCAACTGCTGGAGTTGCTGGAAAATTAAATACAGCATATGAATTTAATGGAATAAATAGTTCAATTAATATTTCAGATGACCAAACAATTAATTTTTCTAAATTTAATTTCACAATATCTTTTTGGGTAAAACCAAAAAGTTTTGTTTTAAATTCTGGTTTATTTTCTAAGGGAACAGGAACAAAGGATATTCTTGAAATTACTACAGATACAGATGGAAGTATAAAATATCACTTAACTACAAATACAGGTGGTTATAATGTTGTGGATTCAAATTATAATCTCACAGAAGATGAGTGGAATTATGTTGTTATAACTTGGAATGGATCTGCACAAAATATATATATAAATGGAACATTAGATAATTTAGAATTTGTTAGTGAAGGAAAATATAATGGCTCAACCACTGATTTTTGGATGGGCAAAGATATTGGTGCAAATAATTTTAATGGTACAATTGATGAATTTGGAATTTGGAACAGAACTTTAAATTCAACAGAGATTTTGGGTTTATATAATAATAGTTATGGTTTAACTTATCCAAGATTTTTGTTAGATGTTAATTTAATGTCTCCCGAAGATGATTTTAGTACATCTAACAAAAATATAAACTTTACTTGTTTTGTGGAAAGTTCATTAAATCTAACAAATGTTTCCTTTATGTTAAATGGAGTGATAAATGAAACAAATTCCTCAGGATTTAATAATACAAACTATACTTTTGAAAAAACTTTGGAATATGGAAACTATAATTGGTCATGCAAAGCAACAAATAATGAAAGTAATATTGAATATCCTACCAATAGAACTCTTAAAGTATTTCCTTTTACGGTAAATAGTGAGACATATAATACAACAACATTTGAAACACAAAGTGAAACTTTTACAGCAAATATAACAACACTTTCTACTGTTCAAAGTGTGGGGGCTTTTTTATATTATAATGGTACAACCTATGCTGGAATATCAAATTGTGTAGGAACTACTTGTATATTAACCAAAATTATAGATATTCCTTTAATTACAGGAGCGGGAGATAATGAAAATAAGAGTTTTTTCTGGCAAGTTACAGTATTTGATGGTCAAAGTTTAACTACTATAAATACAAATACAACAACACACCAACAAAATGTAAGCAAGATTGAATTTGGAAAGTGTGGAGCAGGAGAGAAAGTAATGAATATTAGTATTTTTAAAGAATCAGATCAAACCTCTCTTACTGCTGATTTTAAAGGAACTTTTACTTATTATTTTGGAAGTGGAACAGTAACAAAAACAAATGTAACAACTAATTCCTCAACAAGTGTGGTGGAATTTTGTGTGGATGAAAATGAGGATTATACTGTAACTTCTCAAATAGAATTATCTGCCACAGGATATGAAACAAGATTATTTGATTTTGTTAAAGAAACTTATAATAATGTTTCTGTAACTCAAAAATCACTTTATTTATTAAATTCCTCTGCATCCTCAAATATAATTATTGAAGTAAAGGATCAAGGATTAACAGCTCTAGTCGGAATTTTAGTTAAAATTTCAAAATTCCTTCCAGAAACTGGAGAATATATTGTTGTTGAAAGTCAACTTACAGATGATTTCGGGCAATTCGTGGCTAAATTAATAGAAAATAATGCAAAATATAAATTTGAATTTTATGACAGCGACGGAACTTTATTAAAAACTTCTCCAGATGTTACTATAGCTTGTAAGTCAACATATTGTATTATTCCATTTATAGTTGAAATTAGTTTTGATGATTTTGAAGAATTTAAAGAAATTTCTTTATACACTTATGAATTATCTTTCAACAACGCAACTAACACTTTTATTTTTTCTTGGGATGATAGAACAGGAGATAGCACAACAACAAGATTAGAAGTAACAAGATATTTATTAAATGGTTCAAGTATTGTTTGCAATACTACCTCTACTTCGACTTTAGATGTTTTAAATTGTGCTGTTGGAGACCAAGAAGCTAATTATAAAGCTCAGGCATTTAGAAAAGTTGGAACTAATGAAAGAAGAATTGCTATTTTAACCATAGAAGTTGGTTCTCCTGTTTCAACTTATGGAGTAGAGGGATTATTATGGGTTTTTATATTATTATTTACTTTAATTGCTGTTGGGGCATTTAATCCAACAGCAGGAGCAGCCTTATATGGTATAGGATTTGTTATGTTTGGAATTTTAGGATTAATATCAATGCCAATAGCAGTATTTTTTGCCAATACTCTTTTAGTTGTAATATTTATTTGGGCGGTGAATAAAAAATGAACAAACAAATGATAAAAGATAAACGAGGATTAGAACTTAAAAAGGCATTTTTTTCACTTGTAGCTATAAGTATGGTTATTATAGCGATAGGAGTTATTATTGGTGATTGGAACTCTCATTATGATTCTGGTTTAACTTATGATTTAGAAAGTGATTATAATAAAATGAGTGGAATTAGTGGAGAAGCAGAAGCACAGAGAGGGAATATTTCAGCAAGTAGTGCATCTTCTCCAGAAAGTGGAGATTTTGAAGGAACAAGTATTAGGGCTGTATTTGGAATTTTAAATACAATTTATACTCCATTTAAAGTAGTCTTTGGAAATAACGGAATGTTGGATGCAGTTACAGAAAGATTTGGATTACCAGATTATATTAGACAGGGATTTGTTAGTATTATGGTATTTGCTGTAACTTTTGCTTTAATCACAATCTTTTTTGGTAGGAGGAAAATATAATATGACACATACATTACCATCACAACTTTTAACTAGTTGCAACGAAGGAATATTTTATTGTTTTTCAAAATGGGCAATGGATGTTACTAATGGATCATTTTGGATTTTAATGTTATTAGGATTTGCTTTTGTAATATTTATGGCTACTCTTAGATATGGAAGCAATAGAGCTTTTGGATTTGGATCTTTTGTTGGAATGGTTGGAGCTATTTGGCTAGCAATATTACAATTTATACCGTGGTGGATTGCCTCTGCATTTATTTTAACAGGAGTAGTTGGAATTGCAGTAATGATGATGAGTGAAAGATAATTTGTTACATTTTGTAACAAATCAAAACACTCCTTTTTAAATAAACTTTCTTTTATATTTTAGTATATTTTTATACAATTAGAAAGGAGGATAAATTAGAAATGCAAAAAAAAGGTCAAATACAGACTCTTGCACCAGCAATATTAGCATTAGTTTTTGCAGGTGTTGTTCTTGTTTTTGGACTTGTTATGTCTCAAGAATTGAGAGATACTCAAACATCAGGAACAGAAGCATACACTGCAGCTAACGCAACAGTTGTAGGATTAGGTACATTTGCTGACTTCTGGGAAATAATTGTATTAGCTATTGTAATTACAGTAGTTATTGGATTATTGCTTGTTGTTTTCGGTGGAAGAAGAGTTAGATAACTTTTCATTTCTTAATAGAAAATGAATAAGTTAAACAGAAAAGGACAAGTACAGACTCTTGCACCAGCAATATTAGCACTAGTATTTGCAGCAATAGTTTTGGTTTTTGGGATAATTATAAGCCAAAACGTAACAGATACCGCATATGAACTAAGCGCTACTTGTAATACTTCAAGTGGTATTTATAGTGGATGTCCTGCTTATGAGGCAGGTAACGCAACAGTTGTAGGATTAGGTGCAGTTGTTGACTTCTGGGAAATAATTGTATTAGCTATTGTAATTACAGTAGTTATTGGATTATTGCTTGTTGTTTTCGGTGGAAGAAGAGTTAGATAACTTTTCATTTCTTAATAGAAAATGAATAAGTTAAACAGAAAAGGACAAGTACAGACTCTTGCACCAGCAATATTAGCACTAGTATTTGCAGCAATAGTTTTGGTTTTTGGGATAATTATGAGCCAAAACGTAACAGATACCGCATATGAACTAAGCGCTACTTGTAATACTTCAAGTGGTATTTATAGTGGATGTCCTGCTTATGAGGCAGGTAACGAAACAGTTGTAGGATTAGGTACATTTGCTGACTTCTGGGAAATAATTGTATTAGCTATTGTAATTACAGTAGTTATTGGATTATTACTAATAGTGTTTGGAGGCAAAAGAGTTAGATAATTTTATTTTTATTTATTTTTTATTTTATTGAGAATTTTCATGTTTAGGAGGAAAATTAATGGGGAAGAAAAGAAAAAAGAAGAAAAAAAGATAGCATGGCTAAAAAAAAGAAGAGAAAGAATGAAGTTTTAGAAAGTTTTAGTCCTGCTTTTGGTTTAGCAGGTGTTTCTTTAGGATCCTCTGTATTAGGAGGAGCAATGCAATCACATCTTCCTGCTGGAATGACAAATCCATTAACAACAACAGGAAGAGTCACAGGAACCTTTGTTGGGCCAATGGTAACATTAGGAGCCTTTGGATTTGTTACTAAACAATTAAAGAAAACAGAAAAGAAGATGAAAGGAGGTAAATAAAATGCAGAAAAGAGTAAAACCACATTTGAGAAAAAAACCCCACTCAAATAAAAAAGTGAGGGTTGCAGGTCATCTTAGAGTAATAAGGAAACATTATAAGTAAAATGACAAAAGGAAAACCAAAAAGAGACGGTTCAGGAAGAGGAATAAGAGCTAATAGAGGAAGAGGTGGATGTAAACCTACACGAAAAGTAGGAAGAGGGAGAAGAAGATAAAATGCCAATCAATGGAAAAAAACTAAAAAGATTCATTCGTATATCTAAACCTAAAGTGAAAAAGGCTTGGAAAAAGTCCAAGCCAAAGATGAAATCAAAATTAAAAAAATTTAAAAAAAGAGCAAGAATTGCTAGTAGCAATATAGATTCCTATTTTGCTGCTCAACAAAGACAGGCTAGGCAAATGGCTCCTAAATTCTAAAAAAAACTCATAGTTCCTAAAGCCTTTTCTGCTCGTTTTTGATATTCATCTGGATCTGGAAGTCCAGATCCTCTTAAATCTAATCCTAAAGAGTAAGGTTCTTCTTTGTCTTTCTCTTTTTTATCTTTCTTTTTAGATTCTTCTTGCTCTTCTTCTTCATCTTCATCAGATTCTTCATCTTCTGCCATTTTTTTATTACCCCCTTTCATTATTTTAGGAAAATCTTTCTTAACTTCTATTTCATTCTTTAGTACTGCTTCTCTCATTAAAATTAGAGCTAAGAGTAATGCAGAAACCATGAAAATTGCCATAGAGAGCGATTTTAATCGTAGATACCACCATAAGCCGAACAAATCTGCTATGACTATAAAGAAAAGCATATATCTTAGGGCTTCCAGAGTCTCTAAGTTCAAGGTCTTCATCCATTTAAGCGTGTTTGTTATGGGGTTTTGTTTTGTCATTATCATTTTTTATGTTTCTTCCTTTTCTTCTCATCTTCCATCTTCTGGGCTTCCTTCTGAATCCACCGAATAAAAAGGAAGATAAAAGCTGCTGCTACAATAAAGGTTCCTGTTGCTAAATATATAGTAGGCATTTTAATCTATTACCTCATATTTTGATACTACTAAGCTGCCTAATACATCATAGTCATAACATGCACAGACTTTTGTATCAGAATAATAAGCTGCATCTGGATATTCACCACAAACATCATAATAACATATTGTTGATCTTTGATTGTTCTTATTCTCGTCATAAACTTCCCAAAATCCAAGAGCCAACCATAAAACCATAATTGCTATTAAGATAATTGCAAGAGTTTTCCAAAATCGTTTTTCCATTTTATTTGTCCTCCAGTTTAATTGCTCTTTTTAATATTTTATCTATCATATTTTACACCTTTGATTATATATGTGATTTAAATAACCTCTTTCAGTTCTGTAAATCTTTGAGCAATTTGAGCACATCCAAAACTCCCCATAACTATCTCTATATTTTCCATTACCTAAATCTTTCCAACCATTACTTAATGTTTTTTCTTTCATTTTTGTTTCTGTCATCTTCAGTAACCTCCTTACACCAGCTACATTCTACTGTATCTTCATCGTGTTCCTCTTTGTTACATAGTTTTATCATTTTTTATTTATTATTTTCCTTTCCTATTCTATACCAATATAGGAAACTAAGTTTAATTTTCTCTTTGTATGTTGAGTATAAATTTTTCCCATTTTACCTATTACCATAATTTTTCATAGTTCTGTAGAGCATCTTTTGGATTTATTTTAAGATATATACTTGTTGTTGAAATACTCTCATGTCCTAATAATACTTGAATTTGATTAAGAGGGATCCCTTTCTCCATACATCTTACAGCAAAGGAATGTCTCAAGGAGTGAAAGCATAAGTCTTGTTTAAAAATTTTGGCTTTTTTAGCATAACTCCTAAAAGCAATCTGAAAAGCTCTAGCTCCACATTTCATAGGAATATATTTTAAATAGGATTGAGGAAATTTTTTAGGAAGAGGAACAACCCTATCTTTGCCCCATTTAGAATCTCTAATAAATATCTTTTTACTTGTAAAATCAAGATTCTCTTTTTTAAGATTCACAACTTCACTAATCCTTAATCCAGAATTAAATCCTAAGATAAAAGCCAAACGGTGGTGTGGTTGTTTTACTAATTTAATTAATCGTAAAAATTCTTCTTCATTCAAATAAGCAGGAAGTTTTCTTCTTTTGCTTTCAGTATTTTTATATTTATAATTATTCATTTTGGTGACCTCACTGGATTAAAAGGAACCTGATATTTTTCAAAGTAATTTTTCATTTCAATTTCAATTTCCCTTACCATTTCTTTTTTTTCTGTAGAATCATAAATACTATAATGATATTCCCTAACAAGAGTATTCAATTTATTCCAATCATCTATTTGTTGTTCTATTTTTTTCATTCTCGTTTGTCCTCCTATTTAATTAAAACCCCAATGAACAATCCTATAATTGAACCATAAGCAGATCCTAAAGGAAATGCTAAAAAATTTGTTAATCCACTAAAAAGAAAATAAAGAAAGCCAGCTATAAATCCACAACATGCTCCTTCAAATAATACTCCTTTCCAATATTTTATGTTCATTCTTCCTCCTCGATTACTTTCTCTTTCCAATTATAGGTTTTACATTTAGGACACATCTTAACTTCTTCTTGTCTTGGTGTCCACTCATGGCCACACTTCTGACATTTATTTTTTTTCATTTTAAAAAAACAAAGGGGTGATTCCGCCCCTCTTAAGTAAATTTATTTTAGCGAGATCCACATATCTTCTCGCGAACAATCTTTGAAACCATTGTTTAATTGTCATAATATTACTTATGATAAGTAAGTATATAAACCTTTCTATTTACTATATAGGAATAACTATATAATTATCTTTATTAGATAGGAGTAAAAATATCATCCCCAACTTTTTAGTAAAAATACATCTGTCACTGCAAATATAAATAACAAAGGTACACTAATTATTACTACTGGTTTCCAATGATAATATACTAATAGCATGGGATCTATAACATATTCTATCATTTTAATGTTTTTTACCAACCCAGGGTGACAGCAATCAATCCTATCCCCTTAATACCCTATTTATAATATAATTGTCGCTAGGGGGCTTGGAAACCTCCCTTTCTTAGAGGAAACCCCTTAATTGCCAATGAAATTGCTTGATTTGAGATTGAAAAAGTAGATTCTTCTGTTATAGTGTCTGCAATTTGTTGTAAAGTCATTCCAAACTTCTTATGGAGTATATTCATAAGGGCATCTCTCTGAAACATAACCTTGTTCGGTAAGAGATTCCCTCTTAACTTCATTACCCTCTGCTTTATTCCCTTATATTCATTAACATCAAGAGGAAAGAATTGTGTAAAGTCACCTAAAAAGTCTGGACGATAAGAATTATAGTTTAAAGTTCTCTTTCCACGAAGATATAAGTTAAGTTTGTTAGGGAAACTATAAAACCTAAACCCTCCTCTCTTAAATAATCCTTGTTTATCAACAGAATACCTAACATCAATCAAACATTTACTTCTATTGATGCCAATTGTTGCTGGCAAATCAAAAAATTCAGGGATAACAAGGATATTAAATAAATTATATTGTCCACACTCACGAAAGTAATCGAGAACTTGTTGAGTTGCTGCTTTCATTACTTTTCTTCCTACTAAATCTGCTCCAGCTTCGTCATATATTAATGGAGAATAGGGAAACTTTGTTCCTAACATAGTTCCTTGTTCAATTAATTTTGTTCCATCAAATACAAAGTTATCTTTTAATGAAAATTTTGTTTCAATACCATGAATCTTCCAAACCATATAAGAAAGATAACATCCAATTTGTGCTGCAAGGGTTGATTTACCTACACGAACTTGGCCTGAACCAGAAATTATTATTGTGAAGTCCCAATCATAAATTATATTCTTAACTAAAGCATCTAATTGTAATTTTAAAACATTGTGCATATAAAATCCATCTGATTGTTGTCCAGAAAAACTTCCTTTTGGAAACCACTCTTCACAAACTTTAGCCACTTTAAATTTTACCTCTTATAAATTGCATGAGATGGATCTTCCTGACTAAACATACCATAACCAAATTTATTTTGTAATCTTTCAAGGATTCTATATAAAGATTCTAATTCCCTATAAATTTTAACCCTAAATATTACATCCTTAAAATATATTCCTCCCTTTGATTGATCACGATAAGTTTCTATTGCTTTAGGAATATTTTTCTCTATACTATAAACTATTTCATCTAAAAGAGTTATTTCTTTTTCTGGAACTTTTGCAGATATAACATCTATAATTCTTCTGCAAGTATTAAGAGCCAATTTAAAATCTTCTGGAGAAGAAATCATAGCAGATATGTGTGTCTTTCTCAAATTACCAAGAACTTGTGCAATATCTGCTGCAGTATTATAACCAGCTTTATCCTCTCCTTCTGTAAGAATTCCATAATCATCTCTCATTTTAGATTCCATAACCTTTTTAACATATTAACATTTAAATATGTTTCTAAAGAACCTTAGGAGAGATGAGTTAAGTTAAAAAAGAAAATTACTTCGGATCTATAAATAAATCCTACTAAACCTTCTTTTTTAATGTAGTTTCTTAAAACCGCCCTCCTAAGGAAAAAGAGGTGATGTTATAATTTATATATTGCAGTATATATATATTTATATAGTTCTTTTACATTACTTTTACATGGAAAAAGAATATAAACAAGTTAGATTTAGATTGTCGTCGTGGAGGAAGTTAAGGAGAGCATTCTATGGTCGCAAAGATGAAACATTTTCAGATTATATCGAGAGGATAGCACAGGAGATTAAAAAATGAATAAAGAACAATTACCACCAAAATTTCGGGGAATAAAAAGAAGAGAGTTTTTTGAAGTTACCGTCGTTGAGGGGGAGGGAACTCATGAAGACCCTATTAGAGAAGTCCACTATTTTATGGACGAGAAAGGAGAAATTAAATTTATAGAAGACCCAATAAAAAATGAAAGAAAAAACATTGAAAGAACAACTTGAAACATTAAAAAATGCTTATAAGTTTTTTAGCAACCCAAAACTAGCAAAGAAAATAAAAGAATTAAAAGCAGGCATAAAAAATGATAGACTCAAAAGACAACTTAATTGATATTATCTTATTAAATAAAATAGGATTAATAAACATCATAACTTCTATCATGTTAATTGTTTTGATGATTATTAATATTAAAATAAAAGTAAGAAAATGAAACAAAGATATTGGTTTACTCAAAAAGGTTATGAATGGTATCCTCATCATATTGAAAATATAAATACAATAAAAGAAAATCCAGATTATTTTGTTTTAGAATTAACTATAAAAGAAAAGTTGAAGAAAAAATTTGGTTTTCATAATCCTTATAAATTTGAATGTTGGGTTAAAGATAGAGAAGGCAAAAAATGGAAATGTTTTATTAATTTTATTAATGATTCTGTTAAATTTCTTGGAGTTGTAAAATGAGTGAATTTTGGACTTGGGGAAAATTTGTATCTTGGGAAAACTGCATAGAGGCGAATAGGTTATGTAATTTAAGAACTTGCCCAGAAACTATGAATTGTTGTGTAACTAATTGTATTGGAACTCCAACTATAAAAGGAATTATTTTAGTAACAGCTATAGGAATAATTGTTACTCTTGTTTTATTTATTTTAAATTATTATATAATCAAAAAAAATGAAAGCCAAAATTAAAGTTTCTAATCTTGAACAATTCATAAAAAAAGTAAAAGAACTTGCTAAAAAATGTAATTTGGATATAGAAGGAGTTGGGATAATACATAGAGATTTTATTAAATTTGACAATTCAGATGAAAGAATGTTTATATCTTTCACACTAAAGAAAAATGAAACAAAGAAGAATATGGAAAAGAATGAATGATCAAGAACTAGAAAGACTTAATGATCAAGGGTTAACAAGCAGGGAAATTGCAATAATACTGCATGCAAGTCAATCAGGAGTGAGCAGGGCCCTGCAAAGATTAGGATTATCTCCGGCTTATCCAAAAGAAGATGAAGATAGAGATCCAAAGGAAATATACAGGGAAGCAAAAGAAAGAGCTTTAAATTGGAAACATCAAAACATGGCCACAGTTAAAAAAGAATTTGCTGACTGGCAAAAAGACAACAGAAAAAAGAGAAATGCTTATCAATTAAATTGGAGTAAAAAACAAAATGCCAACCTACGCAAGAAGAAGAAAACAAATGGAGGATAGGGGAACTTATTCAAAATGGGAAGAAGAGCAAAAAGAAAAGAAAGCACAGAAAACCCTGGAAAATTGGGATGAGGAGGAGCGAGCAAAATGAAAAAGAATTTAGAGATATTGGATTACGAGGATAAGAAAACAAATGCTGGTAAGCGTTATGTGAGATTTAAAACTTCTGATGGCGGAAATGTTAGGTGGATGAGCTGTTTTGATAATGGAAGTAATGAAGAATTGAAAAAGTATGAGGGCAAAATAGCATGCGTTGAAGTTGTAGAGAGTGGGGAGTTTATGAATATAAAGAAATGCTTAGGAGCGCCACAAGAAGGAGCTATGGGAATGGATTTAAAGGTTGGAGGAGTTCCAAGAGATGAGCCAGTTGAAGTTGTTAAAATGCCACCAGAGAAGAGTAGTGACAAAACTTGCTAATGATGTTAGCAAGTTACGCCAAAGACGTGTTTTGTGCTTTGAGTGAGATCAACAATAAAGAAGGAAAGCCAGAAAGAGTAATTGATGATATTGTGAAACAAAGCATTGAAGTTGTAAAGGCATTTAAAGAAGCGTTTAAGTAAAGTTTATATATTTTATTATTATTAAATCATAGTCACCATGGGGGTTGGAGTGACAGAGACACCTCTTTTATGAAACTCTTTTTTTCTCGAGACCCCCACTCATAGTCACCAAGAGGGGTTAAATAGTGACTACTGAGACCCCTCACTCATAAGTCCCCTAGTTGAGCCATGGTAAATACTTGACAGGTTGGAATCCTGAAGGGGGCATTGGGTTTAGTGTGCGCAAACCCTCCAGTAGGGGACTGTTCTTAAATCCCCAGCTCTCAGTGTGTCTAAATCCATATGGTCTCACACTGGGGGCATTTTATAATTTTTAAAAAATTTCTGTGGGTTCCAGCACCCACAATCCCAAAACAATTTCAAATCCGCCAGTCAAAAAGCATTATGTGAGAGAGGTTTATTAACAACAGAATTAAGAGATAATGTAACAATCTTAAAAGATGGAACTGAACGAATTGGAAAAAAAGTTACTTATTATTCTGTTCCCAAAACAACTTCTTTTAACTTACCAGAATACAAAGTTTTAGAAGAATATGGTATAATTGATATAATTGATATAAATAATACAATTGATACAATTGATACAATTGATAGTAAAATGGAGGTTGTAAAAGTATAATTGTATAATTGCTCTTTTGTTGATTCCTTTGTAAAATGGTATCAATTATATCAATTATACCAATTCAACGACTTTTTTGGGTTAAGATAAAATGAAAAGAATTAAGAGAATTATTTGTTTTGAAAAAGAACTTGTGGATAATCTTACCTACTTGTTAGAAAAATATTGGCTCACTCCGTTCGCTTATTGATCGGAGCCCTCACTCCGTTCGGGCTCCGCCAACAGATAGGAATTGTCAAATGGATATAATACATTTGAAGGCTTAGAGCTCCCCCAAATCAAAACACAGAGGGAGTCCCCTACTCCAGCCCTCAAATCAAGACAAAAGAAAGATAGGGACAATTCAGATTAATAGTTTTGTAGATAGTTGTTGTTAGATATTGTTTCCTTAGTTCCACT
>Ga0315543_1002769_pt1 | contig 16521 bp, 12 predicted proteins | sample SalMarSW160210MG_2_FD_203098 | JGI IMG/M metagenome (GOLD analysis project Ga0315543, IMG submission 203098) | Salt marsh sediment microbial communities from the Plum Island Ecosystem LTER, Massachusetts, United States - Salt Marsh Sediment SW1601-210 ...
AAGCCCGGCTCGGGCACCGCACACCCGCCGACGTCTACGCTCACCACGCCGCATGAAAAGGCAGAAACCCGTGTCCAACGAAACGGGTCAACTCCAGTGTTCGACGATGCGATGTATTCGTCTTCGTATCTGGTGGGTGAGATCACCGGGAACGTGGAGTTGGGGTTGGGGTTGTCGGCGATCAGGTCGGTGTCGGTGGGGTGGGACACCGTCACGTGTGTGCAGTCGGTGCTCGGCGGGTCGCTGTTCGGGTCTGTCGTCGATTGCGGCTCAGCGGCACTGAATCTCCGCGGCGCCGCCGGCGGAGCCGACGAAACCGTCGACGCCACAACCGACGCAAGCCGCGCTGCTGACAGTGGGATGACGCCAGACAACGTGCCGACTACCTTCCGAGGTGACTCGCGACCGCCGTCAACAGTCTTCGACGAAGGGTTCCAGCCGCAGGGTGATGATCTCGATCTGCTCCGGCATGCGGAATACAATCCGAACAGCGCATATGTGTCAACATCTCAGTCAGCCGATGTTGCGGCCGGTTTCGGACCATACGTCTACGAGGTTCACGCGCCTGGCGGTGTCGATGTGAACGCGGCTCTTGGACCGTGGTCGCCATTCCCGGCGAAACTTGAGGTCGCGTACCCCGGCGGCATTTCATCCTGCTACGTCGCTGGGTGCCGGCTTCCGGCTGGGGATTTCGTACCGAATCCCGGGTTCGGGGGGTAGTGATGGTGAACCACGCGGAATTGCCCGTGTCGAACTCGGGAGTGTTGGAGCGGTGCGAGATTACCTGGCCGGCTGAGCCACCCTGGTGGCTGGAAATCCAGCTTCCCGATGGCGAACGGCTGAGGGTCGAGGCCGGTGATCTGTTTGACGCTTTGCTGGAACTCAGGCGACGTCTTGAGGCCGATGGTCGGATGCTGGTGTGCCAGGGTGCGCTACCTGACGTGTGGCCTTCGGGCATGAGTAGCCAAATGAGTGGTGGACGGATCGCCTACCGCCTCGGAGGCGACGGTCGAGGGCTCGAGCGCGTCGATGTCTTCGATCCGGCTGATCCCGATGAGGTGGTGTGTGTGGCGGATCAACTCGAAGGGGTTGCGTCGCGTCGTGGCCGTTTTGACCAGGAGATCGCTGGTCGCGCCGCTCGATCTATTTCACCGGAGCTTGTCGAGGAGGCGAAGCGGAACCCAGGGGGGTGGGTGTATGAGATCGAGGGTGACTTCGGTCCAGCCGAGGCCATTCCTTCAAACGCGATTCGTGGTGCTTGGAAGGTGGACGACGGGGGTCGAATAGTCGGTGATCTGGTTCCCAATCCGAACTTCCGGCCCGAACGCGTTCGAGATAGCGACTGATGACCGACATCCGTGGAGGATCACTCTATGGAAGCCTGCCGTTTCTGGCGTTTGGGGCAGGGTCCGCCTTTGGTGGTGTTCTCGGCGTTGACCGCTGAGCACGCCAATCCCACCGGGATGGCTCGGAGGTTCGAGCTGCGGCCGCCGCGGCCGTTCGCTGAGCGTTTCACGGTGTGTGCGGTGAATCGCAAGCTGGGGGTGGTGCCGGGGTCGTCGATCGGTAACCTTGCCGGCCACTACGCCGAAGCCCTCGGGCACGAGTTCTCAGAGCCGGGCGCTGCTTTGGGTATGTCGACGGGAGCCTTCGCCGCCGCTGACCTTGCGAGTATTCGAGGTCCGGGGATACTGGTCGGGGTGGTTGAGGGGGGAGCGGGAGTCTGGCATAATGCTGTTGTATATCCCTAGTCGCTTCGGTGGCTGGGTGCGAGGCCCGCCTTTTGGCGGGTCTCTGCGTTTGTGGGCTACCACGATGCGGGCTTGTGGAATGTGCCGTTGTCGTCGGTGAGTTGAGTGGGCAGTTGGCATGCTGGGAGCACCGGGGGGCGTAGCTGCTTGAAGAAGGAAGCTTTCAGCGCCCTCGATCTCCTGTTGGCCGGGTGAGGATTGATGATTCCGACGGTGATGCCGAGCAGTTGCTCGGCGATCTGGATTGGTTCGCGGAGGTCCGAGTCGTTTGAGATCACGACGGCCGTGTCGCAGGTTCGTTGGAATGCGTCGAGTAGGAGGTGCGAGGCGAGGTTCACGTCCGAGCCCTTCTCCTCGGTCTTGAGCACCTCAACCGTTCTCGGGCCGTTCGTTGGAGGGTTCACCAGTGGCATTCTGACCGGATGAGAGAGGAACCGGCCGTAGTGAGTCGTCACGAGGGGGAGCGTGGCGAGGGCGCGAAGGTACGTTTCTTGGCGTTGCGCTTGCTGTGGGTCGTCTGGACGCGTGTTCACTCGGGCGGTGAAGTACCTGATCGCCACGATCTGGTCCTTGGGGAGGAGGCGCTGGCATAGCGCTTCGAGGTCGAGCCACTTGTGTCTGGTGTCCCGGAGCGCTCCGTAGTAGAGGTTGAAGCCGTCGACATAGACGATGGTTGCCATCGGTTCCGAGCGTAGAGATCCCGTCTCGGTTCGCATAGGCCTCCGTTCCCTGTCAGCTCTGGGTACACGTATTCGCGGTCTGCGTCGGGTCGTCTGGTGGCCCAGTCCGACGGGGTGTCGGGTTCTTCGGATCCGACGGTGGGGTTCCAGGGGGATTACACGGATCCGGCCTCGGGTGAGGTGTGGATGGGGGCCCGCTGGTATTCAGGTGCCGATGCGGAGGTTGAGGAATCCTGAGAGGGTCGTCGGAAGTGGGCAGGTCAGATCACCGACGGCACCCCACTTGCCGTCGGCTGACCACCACACATCTGGCCTCGTTTGCCGTGGCCTTCCGTGGCAGCGAACATCGCTTCGATGCTCAACTTCGGGTCGGCCGTCGCCGCGCTGATCGCCATTGCCAACCCCATCGGGGCTGCCCCGGTGTTCATCGAGCTGACGGCCGGCGAATCCCGGACCGATCACCGGCGCGCCGCCGAACGTGCTTCAGCGGCGGTGCTGGTCATCCTGGTGGCGGCCGCGGTCGGCGGCCGCTGGCTCCTTCAACTCCTCGGGATCTCGACCGATGCCTTCCGCGCCGCGGGGGGATTGATCATCCTCCTCATGGGCCTCGAGATGCTGGGCGGGCACACCACCCGCCTCCAGCGGCACGACGGCGACCAGGCGCAGGCATCCCCCGACGACTCCATCCTCGTCCCGTTCGCGATGCCCTTGGTGGCAGGTCCCGGGGCCATCACCACTGTCATCACTCTCACCGCCCGTAACCCGGACCTGGCGGGGCTGGTCGAGGTCATCGCCGCCATCGGGGTGACTTCGATCCTGCTGCTCGTTGTCCTCTATGGGGCAACCCTCATCGGCAACAGGTTCACCCCGCGTGCCCACGCCATCCTCCTCCGGTTCCTCGGGCTGGTACTCGCCGCCATCGGGGTCCAGTTGATACTCGATGGCGTCAAGGCGTTCCTGGCGGCCTGACGCCGATCGCTGTGGGTTCTCGAGGCGCAGACGTCAGCTCTTGGCCCGGGCGAGCAGAGGCCGGCCGCCCGGGTCGAAGATCCGGCAAGCAGCGAGCTTCACCCGGTCGTTCACCACGAACCAGGCCAGGGCGTACACCCACACCAACCCGGCGTAACTCCACCCGAGCGGCGTCATGAACACCCCGTACACCGCGATCAAGGTGGCGACCGCCTGGGTGCCGATCACCGCCCCCAGCAGCACCCGAGCCGGCCGGATCGACCAGAAGGGGCCACGGGTGCGGGTGACGAAGATCGTGAGATGGCCCGCCACCGACAGCTTCAGGTAGATGAGGGTCTGGATGACGTCCCGATCGAGTTCGAAGACCCGCTCGGCCAGGTAGAAGAGCCCGAACGACGCAACCACCCCGATCAGGCCCAGCACCGTGGAGATGCCGAGCACCCGCCGCATGTCCCAGCCCTCCGGCTCCTGGGAGTAGTGGACCCGGTCGTAGGCGATCGAGAGGATGGCGCCGTCGTTGAGCAGGGCCAGCAGCACGATCATGACGGCGGTGACCGGGTAGAAGTTGAACACCAGGATCGCCAGGGTCATGAACGACAGCACCCGGATCGTCTCGGCGATCCGGTAGATGGCGTAGCTGTTCATCCGCTGGAAGATCTTGCGGCTCTCCTTGACGGCATCGATGATCACCGACAGGCCCGGCGTCAACAGCACGATGTCGGCGGCGGAGCGGGCGGCGTCGGTGGCCCCCGACACCGCGATCCCGGCGTCGGCCTTCTTCAGCGCCGGGGCGTCGTTCACGCCGTCGCCGGTCATGCCGACGATGTGCCCGTGACGTTGCAGCACGTCGACGATGTGGTACTTGTGCTCCGGGAACACCTGGGCGAACCCGTCGGCGTGCTCGATGACGTCGTCGAGGTGTGCTCCCTCGTGATGCTCGGCCGTGGAGAAGAGGCTGGCATCGAGGATCGAGCTGCCCATCTCGAGCTGGCGGGCCGTCTCCTGGGCGATCGCCACCTGATCGCCGGTGACCATCTTGACCTCGATCCCCATGTCGCCGGCCGCCTCGATCGTCTCCTTCGAATCCTCCCGGGGTGGGTCGAAGAGGGAGAGGATGCCGAGCAGGTGCCAGGTCCCGTCGCCGTCGGTGCGAGCCACCCCCAACGCCCGGTAGCCGCGGGTGGCGAACCCGTCGATCGCCTGCTGCACCTGATCCCCCAGAGTGGCGGCGTCGGGGACCAGCGCCATGATGACCTGCGGCGCCCCCTTGCTCACCAGGAAGCTCTCGCCGTCGGGGCCGTTCACCTCCGCCTCGGTGCGTTTGATCACCGGGTCGAAGGGCCGGAAGTGGGTGACCGTGTAGCCGTCCATCCGGGCCGGCTCCACCCCGCCGAGCACCGCCTGATCGATCGGGTCCTCGTTCTCGGCCCGGGACGCCAGGGCGGCGCTCAGCAACACGTCGTCCACCGGTGTGTCGCCGATGGCGAACGGGTCTCCCAGGGTGAGGGCGTTCTGGGTGATCGTGCCCGTCTTGTCCGAGCAGAGCACGTCCATGCCCGCCAGCTCCTCGATCGAGGCGAGGCGGCTCACGATGGCGCGGCGTTTGGCGAGCAGGTGGGAACCGACCGCCATCGTCACCGACAGCACCGTCGGCATCGCCACCGGGATCGCCGCCACCGTCAGCACCAGCGCGAATTGAACGGTGGTCGCCACCCCGTCGCCGCGGAACAACGCCACGGTGAGGATCACCGCCACCAGAGCGACCGCCAGCACGATCAGGTAGTCGCCGATCTTGAGCACCGCCTGCTGGAAGTGACTCGGCGCCTCCGGGCCCTCGACCAGGCGGGCCGTCTTCCCGAAATACGTGTTCGCCCCGGTGGCGTACACCAGGGCCTCCAACTCGCCGCGGCGCACGATCGAACCCGAGTAGAGCTCCTGGCCCGCCTCGCGCTGCACCGGCAGCGACTCGCCGGTCAGCGCCGACTGGTCCACCTCGACGGGGTCACCGTCGACGAACTCGACGTCGGCCGGGACGATGTCACCGGCCCGGATCCGTACCAGGTCGCCCGGCACCAGCTCCCGGGCCGGCACCGTCGTCCAGGCACCGTCCCGCTTGGCTCGGGCCTCGAGCGCCAGGCTCGCCTGCAGCGCGGCGATGGCGTCCTCCGCCCGGTACTCCTCCCAGAACCCCACCCCGGCGTTCGCCAGCAGCAGGGCCGTGATGATGCCGAAGTCCTCCCAGCGCCCGATCGCCGCCGACAGGATGGCCGCCACCTCGATCATCCACGGGATCGGGCCCCAGAAGTAGGAGAGGAACTTGAGGACCGGGTTCTTCTTCTCCTTGGGCAGCTCGTTGGGGCCGGCGGTGTCGAGGCGACGCTGCGCCTCCGCGCTCGTGAGGCCATCCGGAGGTGCCTGGAGGCGGTCTCGAAGCGCACCCACCGACAGTTTGGCGACGTCCTCGACGCCCGCCACCGTTGGTGCGCCACCTTCGTCGGCCTTGTCGCCCAGTGTTCCTCCTCCGGCGCCGGCATGCTCCAGCCTAGATGCGCTCGGTGAGTCTCAGCGTGGCCGCGGGCGGCGGGCGCGACCATTAGCGGGGACGTTTCGACGGTAGTGGTCGGCTTCGTGGGCAGCGGGAGTGGTGTGGCCGGGTCCGGGGGTGATCTCGCAGCGGAAGCATCGAGTACGGCAACTGCCGGCAGACGAATCACCGCGCCGATCAACCGAGTTTGCGATACTGGTGCGATGAGACGCATCACACTGGCAATCGCACTCATCCTGCTGCTCGTCGCGTGCGGAGACGGGGAAGGCACCAGCACCACCGGTGAGGAGACCTCCTCCACGGCCGAGGCGACCACCACCGAGGCCCGATCGACGACCGAGGTGACCACCACCACTGAGGCCGCGTCGACGACCGAGGCGACAGCCACCACCGAGGCGGAGACCACGACCACCGAAGCGGCCACCACCACCACCACCGAGGTGACCACCACCACCGACCCGGTCACCGTCGACCCCGGTCTGCCATCGGCCGAGAGCCGATCACTGATCCCGTGGTCCGATGTGGGCACGGGCTGGCATGTGGCGCTCTACGACGCGTCGGACGTCGATCCGATCACAGATGGCCCCGTGGTCCTCTACCTGGTGAGCCCCGATGGCACCCGCTACGAGGCGGCGTCATGGGCGCCCGACGATCGCCCCTGGGAGCTGCACGACGTGCGGCCCGACGGCACCGCAGCCATCGTCGTCGGCATGGATCCTGTGAGCCACGACACCGTGTGGGAGCTGGTCAATCTCACCAGCGGCAGCAAACAGGTCGTCCACACCGCCGGTTTCCCCGAGAACACATACTCGCGGGGCCCGGAAGTGAAGTTCACCCGGCCGACCGGAACCAACCTGGTCGTCTATCGCAGCGACGGGACCGACGAGTGGATCGAACGCCACAGCACCTCCGGAACCACGCTGGCGACGGTGTACACCCAAGACCGCATCGACGGCGAATCGCTCCTGTCGCTATACGGGCAGAGCGGAGTCACGATCCTGGTCAAACACCACGGCGGCATCGCCTACATCCAGAACGACGGGACCCTGATCAACGAGGTCTGGATCCCGATGGACCACGACTGCGACCCCGTCAAGTGGTGGGATTCCGACACGTTCCTCGCCGCCTGCCGTGGCGGCCCCGCCTCGGCGCCCCATGAGTGGTATCACCAGCTCTGGCTGCTGGAAACCGACGGCACCGCAGGCAGTGCCCTGACCTCGATCCCCACCGGCTCGGTGGACGTGGTCGACTTCGGCTATGTCTCGGCCTATCAAGCCGGCTCCGACACCCTCCTGCAATGGGCGGGTGACTGCAGTGCAGGCGCCGCATTCGTGCTCCAGCCCGACGGGTCCGGGGTCTTGTTGTCGATGCCTTGGTTCAGCGGGGAGGGCTACCGCATCACCGACGTCGTCTCCGGCCAGATGGGCGTGTACTCGTGGGCGGCCTGCGGAGAGGAAGACGGTGCGCTCGCTGCTGCCTCCCCCGGTGGAGCATTCCTCCACCAGCTCGTGCCCCTCATCGCCGACACCAGGGGTGTGATCGCGGTGTTGCCGGTCGGTCCCTAGGCCCAACCGGTCGCAACCGAGATGCGGGTGCTTGGTGGCCGAGGCGCTCGGCTGGGCCCGAATCCGCCGGCCGCAGCGGTTGTTGGCGAAACCTGTCTCTCCAGTCTCGCCCCGTGAGTGCCGATGCATCACTAGTCAACCTGGAATCGGGCGACCGGTGCACGATATCGACCTCTCAGTGGCTTCCGACTCGGTAGCGATTCATCGCAGTGTGTTCCACGGCGCCCCTGTCGGTTTGCTCGTCCTCGACCAGGAGCGCCGCGTCGTCGAAGCCAACGCGGCGGCGATCCGCGCTCTGGGCCACGGCGAGAGCCCCATCGAGGGACGGTCTTTCCTCGAGTTGTTCTCCGAGGACTCGACGGAACGCATCGGCGAGGCGATCGAAGACGGGTTGGCGTGCGGCGGCCCTGTCCTGGGCTTGTGGGTGACGACGGTCGACGGCACCCCCGTCACGCTGGACGTGATGTCGGTCTCGGCGGAGCACGGGCCGTGGCTGGTGGCCCAAGTCCGCCACCGCGACGACGCCGGGGAGACCAAGCGGCGCTTGCACGACGAGAAGCAGCGCCATCACACCCTGTTCATGTGGGCCCCGGTGGCGCTGCGCGAGGAAGACTTCTCGGCGGTGGAAAACTGGCTCGACGGGTTGCGGCTCAGCGGCGTCACCGACCTGCCCGCCTACATGGATGAGCATCCCGACGAGGTCAGGAGCGCCATCCTCAGCATCAAGACCACTCGGGTGAACCACGCGGCGGTGCGCCTCCTCAAGGCACCCGATACACAGGAGATCATGCGCGGCTTTCGTGAGGCGGAACTGACGGGCCCGGTCGTCGATTCCTTCAAGAACCAGTTCGTGGCGATCTGGAACCGGGAGGACTACTACGAGGCTGAGTTCGTCGGCATGAACTACGAAGACGAGCCCTTCGAATGCCGCGTCAACTGGGCGATTCCCAGGATCGACGGCGTGCTCGATCTCTCTCGCATGGTGGTCGCCCTGCTCGACCTCACCGACCTGCGGGCCACCGAGCGGCGCCTGCGGCGGCTCGTTGACGACAAGGACAGGTTCATTGCCACCGTCAGCCACGAGCTGCGCACGCCGCTAGCGTCGGTGCTCGGTGTCTCCGAGGAGCTGTCCGACCGGTGGGATCACTTCGATCGGGGAGAGGCGCAGGAGCTGGTTGGTCTCGTCGCCGCCCAGGCCACCGACTTGGCGATGCTGGTGGAGGACCTGCTGGTGGCCGCTCATCTCGAGACGAGCACGATCACGGTGAGGACCGAGCCCGTTGACCTGCGCGCCGTGTGCGAGGCCGCCATCGCCGAATGTGGCCGGACCGACGCCGGCGCCGACGGGGTGGTGCTGGCGGGGGAGGATCAGATGGCACTCGGCGACGCCCCGCGGGTGCGTCAGATCGTGAGGAACCTCGTCTCGAATGCGGTGAAGTACGGCGGGGACCACATCTCGGTGGAGCCCGGCTACCGGTCGCGTCCGAGCGTCGCCGTCATCGACGACGGCGAGGGCATCCCGCTCGAGCAGCGGGAATCGGTCTTCGATGCCTACTACCGGCGAGATCGGGACACGCAGATCGTCGGATCGCTCGGGCTCGGGCTGGCGATCTCACGTGAGCTCGCCCGCTGTATGGGCGGCGACCTCACCTACCACTACCAGGACGGCCGCAGTGTGTTCCTGCTGGACCTTCCCGTGTTGCCTTCGCCGGAGCCTGCCGGCGAGGCCGGTTAGCATCCGGGTCTCGATCGCCGGACCCCGAGGCACCTATGTCACGCCGCGACACCCTGGTTCCTATCGCCGAACTCGCCGACCGGGCCATCGCCGAGCAGGCGTGGGCACGGCTGGAGGAAGCCGGCATTCCCGCCAACGTGCTCAGCGACCCGGGTCCGCTCGGGGGCACGCCGGTGACCCGGATCGAGGTGGCCCGCATGCACGTGGATGAGGCGCAGCGCCTCATCCACGATCTGGTGTTGGGGGAGTGAGGGGAGTAGGTCGGCTTCTTCAAGGGGGAACCGGCGAGCGGAGTGAGCCGAGGGGGGTGCAGGAACCCGATGCGCCGGAAGCACCCTCCCCGACTCGGTCGCCACCTTCGGTGGCGTCTCGTCGGCCCTCCCTCGAAAAGGGAGGGTGAAGGAGCGCGACACGCGCTGAGCCGAGGGGGGTGCAGGAACCCGATGCGCCGGAAGCACCGTCCCCGACTCGGTCGCCACCTTCGGTGGCGCCTCGTCGACCCTCCCTGGAAGGTGTCGCATTTCGCGGCATGAGACCCGGTGAGGGTTTCGGAGTGCGAGCAGCCGCGGTCCGTTCTGTGCCGTCAGGGGGTGAGGTGCGCTGTCGTCGTCTACCGAACCGCGGCGGCTGTGCCGATGGAGCTCGCTCGGATGACTAGCTCGGTCTCCAGCACGGTATGCGAGGGGGTCGTTGCGCCCCCTTTGATCTGTGATAGGAGAGTGCGCACGGCGCGCTTCCCCATGTGCTGCAGCGGCTGGGCCACTGAGGTCAGCGGTGGCACGAACCATTCGGACTCGATGATGTCGTCGAACCCCGTCACGGCAATGTCCTTGGGGATTTGCAGCCCGCGCTCATGAGCCGCGTGCATTGCGCCGAGCGCCATCTGGTCGTTGCCCACCACGACAGCGTCCAGATCGGGGACACGATCGAGTAGAGCGATCATCGCCACAGCGCCGCTGCGAGGAGACCAGTCGCCGGCCTCGACCGCTCGATCGTCCGGCGTCAAGCCGTGGCGCTCGAGCCCTGTGCGCCAACCGCCCTTGCGATCGATCGCCTCCTTCCACGTCTGAGGGCCCGCAATGTGCCCTATTCGCCGGCGGCCAATCGACACGAGGTGGTCGACCACCTGCTCGATCCCTCCCCAATTGTCGACGGCGACGCTCGAGTACGCATTCGATGCTCCCGCCTTGACGAAGACGACGCTCTCTGTGCCCTCAGGAAGGGCCGCCTGAATCCTCTCGACGGAGTGGCCCACGTCGGGAACCGACATGATGATGCCGTCAACATGTCGTTCGAGCAGAGATGAGATGGCAGACCCGGGATCCTCTTCCTCCATCTTGCGCAGCTCGTTGATCAGGACCGTCAATCCGTGTCGGGCGCACTCGTCAACGATGCCGGTCAACGTCTGCGCAGTGCCCACGTATCTCATCCCGGCAAGGAGAACCCCGATGGTATTGCTGCGCCGAGAAACCAAGCTGCGGGCCAGGGCACTCGGGCGATAGGCGAGCTCCGCGATCGCCGCCTCGACGGCACTCCGCGTCGCCGGTGCGACATCGGGGCGATTGTTCAGGACTCGTGACACGGTCTGAGTCGAAACCCCGCAGTTCGAGGCGACATCTCTGATGGTGACCCTACGAGGAGGGTAGGTCATGCTGGTGGCTCCCGGCCGGCATCAGATTCTCGGTGTTTCAGAATGGCGGTGCTGTGGTGACAGGATCAACGGTGCCACCGTGGCGGGACACTACACCACAATGCTGTAGTACCGTCACCCGTCATCGGTAACGATCTCGGTAACGATACCGGGATCGCTAACGGAACTATAGTCATTTCAATTCACCTGCGAACAGGACTGTAGAGGAGGGAAGGCGCGGTTCCTTCCCGCTCCTTTGGAGGGCTGGCAACATGATTCCGCAGAGGTCCCCCCGAGTAGCCACTCTTGGTCTTGACTTCGGCACCGCGAGCGTGCGCGCTGTGGTTGTGGACTGCAGCTCAGGCGCCGAGCTGGGAGAGGGGGAGGCGCAGTACCGCCACGGAAGAGACGGAGTCGTCGGCGATCCGACCGATCCACAGGTCGCTCGGCAGGATGCGTCGGACTACCTGGAGGGGCTCCGATCCGCCGTCCGGGACGTGTTGGCCGCCGCAGAATCGGAGAGCGGCTTCGACCGCAGGGACATCGTCGGCATCGGAGTCGGAACGACCGGCTCGACACCGATACCCGTCGACTCTGACGGACAACCTGTCGTGTTCGATCCCCGGTTCCGGAGCGATCCCACCGCGATGGCTTGGCTGTGGAAGGACCACACTGCGCACGCCGAGGCGGAGGAGATCACCGCGGCCGTGGCAGAGGCAAGGTTGCCGTACCTCGGCCCGTGCGGTCACACCTACTCCAGCGAGTGGTACTGGGCAAAACTGGCCCGGTACCTACGTTCGTCCTCGCCAGATCTCGTCGCCGCGACCGCGGGCTGGGTCGAACTGGCCGATTTCGTTCCCGGGTACCTGGTGGATCACCTCGACCCTGCCACCGTGGCTCGCGGGATCTGCCCAGCCGGGCACAAAGCCATGTACGACGACGAGTGGGACGGCCTGCCGTCGGGTGCATTCCTCGACAGCGTCCAGCCTGGCATGTCGGCGTTCCGCTACACCACCAAAGCGCAAGCGTCCGACACGAGCATTGGCGGCCTGAGCGCAGATATCGCGGCTGAGCTTGGGCTCCGCCCCGGCGTCGCAGTGGCGGCCGGGGCGTTCGACGCCCACGTTGGCGCCGTCGGAGCAGGAGTCGAAGAAGGCGTTCTTGTGAAGATCGTGGGCACCAGCACCTGTGATACGACGGTGGTGGCGGGAGACCGACCGCTGATCGAAGGATTGTGCGGCAGCGTTCCCGATTCGATCATCCCCGGCATGGTGGGTCTCGAGGCAGGGCAATCCGCGGTGGGCGACATCTTCGCCTGGTTTGCTTCGTCGCTGTCGCCTGGGCCATCCGGGACGAGCGACAGGCTCGAGGATCTGACCAGCGCTGCCGCCGAGCTCAAACCAGGGGCGAGCGGCCTGCTTGGGCTTGATTGGCACAACGGGAATCGGTCGGTCCTCGTCGATCCCCTTCTGTCAGGCCTGATGGTCGGCATGAGTCTGGCCACGACCGCCCCCGAGTTCTATCGAGCGCTGATCGAATCAACGGCCTTCGGGGCGCAACGCATCATCGAGCAATTCGAATCGAGCGGAGTGCCTATCGACCGGCTCGTCCTGAGCGGCGGCATCGTCAAGAAGAACCCACTGCTCGTCCAGATCTACGCCGACGTCACGGATCGCCCGATCGAGGTTGCCGGGACGAGTCAGACCTGCGCGGTTGGCGCCGCGATCCTGGCAAGTGTGGCGGCGGGTGTTCATGTCACGACGGAGGATGCCCAAGCCGTCATGGTGCCGCCTCCGGAACGAAGAGTCAGCCCGGACCCGGCCGCGGTAGCGGTCTACGGAGAGCTCTACCGGCTGTACCGGCGCCTTCACGACGCCTTTGGTGCCAACGGCGTCGGCGCTCTTTCCGACGTGATGAAGCGGCTGTTGGCCATTCGCAGATCGGTGACCGGATGACGTCGTTGAGCGAACTGCGCGAAGAAGTGTGGCGGGCCAACCTCCGCTTGCCGAGTGAAGGGCTGGTTTCGCTCACCTGGGGCAACGTGAGCGCCCGTTCCGACGACGGTTCTCTGGTCGCGATCAAACCGAGCGGTGTCCCGTATGCGGACCTCGGTCCCGATGACGTGGTCGTGTTGGATCTGGAGGGAAGAATCGTGGCCGGCGATCTCCGTCCCTCGATTGACACAGCGACCCACCTTGAGCTGTACCGAGCGTTCCCCGGCATCGGTGCAGTGGTCCACGCCCACAGCACATACGGCACGGCCTTCTCTCAAGCGCGCCTGCCGATCGATTGCCTCGGCACAACCCATGCCGACCACTTCGCCGGGCCCATCACGGTCACTCGGCCGCTGAGCCCCGATGAGGTGGGAGAAGGCTACGAGGTGCACACCGGCCGCGTGATCGTCGAACACATGCTCGACACGGGCCGCGATCCGCTGCACGTGCCGGCAGTGCTGGTGGCCGGCCACGCTCCATTCGTATGGGGAACCACGCCCGCCGCGGCCGTTGACAACGCTGTAACGCTTGAGGTCTCCGCCCACATGGCATTGGTCACGCGCCTGCTGTCCGGGGGTAATCCACCTGTGCTCGAGTCCTGGATCCTCGCGACGCACCATGAGCGCAAGCACGGCAAGAACGCCTACTACGGACAGGGGGAAGGATGATCGACCCAACGAGATACGAGCTCTGGTTCGTGACGGGCAGCCAGCATCTGTACGGCGAAGAGACGCTGGCCCTCGTCGCCGAGAACGCGACGCGGATCGTCCAGTCGCTCAACGCAAGCGGCGAGATCGTCCTTGACATCGTGACGAAGCCGGTGATGACCTCCGGCGAAGCCATCAGCACTCTCGTGCGGGAGGCGAACGCCGATCGTCGTTGTGCCGGTCTCGTGCTCTGGATGCACACGTTCTCACCCGCCCGCATGTGGATCATGGGTTTGGAGGAGCTGAGCAAGCCCTACCTGCACCTGCATACCCAGGCCGCTCGCGACCTGCCGTGGTCCACGATCGACATGGACTACATGAACGCCCACCAGGCGGCCCACGGTGACCGTGAGTTCGGGTACCTCGCCGCCCGGCTCCGATCACGCCGCAAGATCGTCGCCGGCCACTGGAGCGACCCGAGGGTGGTAGGCCGCCTGGGTGTGTGGGCCCGATCGGCGTTCGCCGTTGCCGATGCCAAGGGAGGCCGTATCGCCCGCTTCGGTGACAACATGCGGGAGGTCGCCGTCACCGAAGGTGACAAGGTCGAGTTCCAGCGTCGGTTCGGGTACGAAGTCAACGGATACGGCGTCGGTGAGCTGGTCGCGCGGATCGCCGACGTGTCGGATGCCGATGTGGCTGGGCTTTGTGACGAGTACGACGAGACCTACCGGATGGTCCCTGAGCTCCAGCCCGATGGTGACCGCAGGGACTCGCTCGAGGTCGCCGCTGCGATCGAGCTCGGGCTCCGGTCGTTGATGGAGAACGGTGGATTCGTCGCATTCACCGACACCTTCGAGGACCTGCACGGCCTGCGACAGCTTCCCGGGATCTCGGTGCAACGCCTGATGGCCGACGGCTACGGTTTTGGCGCCGAAGGAGACTGGAAGACTGCCGCGGTCGTGAGGGCGATGAAGGTGATGGCATACGGTTCTCAGCACGGGACCAGCTTCATCGAGGATTACACCTATCACCTCGATCCGGACGGTTCTTTCGTGCTCGGCGCCCACATGCTCGAGGTCTGTCCGTCGCTGGCCGCGGATACGCCCCGCTGCGAAATCCACCCCCTGACAATCGGCGGACGGGAGGACCCGGTACGGCTCGTGTTTGACGCCGCCCCGGGTCCGAGCGTGAACGCCTCCGTTGTGGACATGGGCAACCGGTTCCGGATGACCGTCGCCGTGGTGGACGTCGTCGAGCCGCCTGCGACGATGCCACGCCTCCCTGTGGCGCGCTCACTGTGGCGGGCGCGGCCCGACCTCTCGACTGCGGCGGAGGCTTGGCTCCTCGCCGGTGGTTCCCACCACTCGGGCCACAGCCGTGCGCTCACCGTGGAGCACATCGAGGATTACGCCCGGATTGTCGGGGTCGAGCTCGTCGTCATCGACGAGTCATGCGATCTGCGTGCCCTCGACAGGGAGCTGCGGTGGAACGATGCCGCCTATCGACTGTCGTCGTTGTGATCGGACGACACCGCGTGGCTGGCGTCGCGGTGCAACGCGGAGTTTCCCCGAGGGCCTCGTTGGCTCATGTGCCTTCCGGCTGGTTGACACGGAGCAATGGCGGAGCATAGGATCGTGAGCGTTCCCGGGAACGTTCACGAGGGACTCTCAGGATGCGGCAAAGCCATCCCGAATCGGTGGATCGTTTTCGCTTCGGAGGGAGGAAGTAGACGGCGCCACGGCGACACGACTCTGCCGATCCTCGGGTGAAGGAAGCAACGTAAACGCGAGCCTGTTCGCGAGGCGAGACGATGGGCGGGCTTCTTCATCAGCAGCCCAGATCCGGCAATGAGGCATTCTCTGCTCATGTTCTCTGCTCATAGAATCGACACACGGGAGGAAGGCAGATGATGATATCGAAATCGAGAATGTGGAGGTCGGCCTGGCTCGTTTCCGTCGCTGTGCTGGCGATGGTGGCAGCCGGGTGTAGCTCCGATGATTCCGCCAGCGACACGACAGTCGCCAGCGACACGACGGTCGCCAGCGACACGACGGTCGCCAGCGACACGACTGTCGCCAGCGACACGACGGTCGCCAGCGACACGACAGAAGCGTCCGATACCGATGTACCTGCCCAGGGCGGGTGGTGCAGTGGCACCGACATCGTGTTCTTCCCCGGTGGGCCCGAAGGAGGCCCCTTCGCCACGGTCGTCTACCAAGGTGCCGTGGCCGCCGCCGAAGTACTCGGTGCGAACGTCGACTTCGTGTGGTCCGATTGGGACCCGGAGAAGATGCTGACCCAGTTCCGCGAGGTTGTCGCCACCGGTCCTGATGGCATCGCCATCATGGGACACCCCGGCAGCGACGCCTTTGGCCCTCTGGTTGATGAGGCGGAGGAGGCGGGAATCATCGTCACCAGCCAGAACACGACCCTCGAATCGATCGAGGCCAAGTACGCCAGCAGCGGTTTCGGCTACGTGGGAGCCGAACTGTATTCGGCCGGACATGCGCTTGGAGCCGAGGCCGTTAGCCGCTTCGGGCTCGTCGAAGGCGACCAGGCGATGGTCTGGGGCTTGCTCGCACAGGCAGGCCGCGGTGAGCGGACGAAGGGCGTCATCGATGCTCTGGAGGAAGCCGGTCTGACGGTCGACTATCTCGAGATCGACGATGCCACGAACGCCGATGCCGCTGCCGGTACCGCAACGTTTGTCGGATACGCATCAGCCAATCCGAACGTCAAGCTGGTCGTTACTGATCACGGTGCCTTGACCGCGGCGCAGCAGACGTACTTCACGGCTGCGGGCTTCGGCCCCGATGATGTAATTGGTGCCGGTTTCGACCTGAGCTCGTCGACGGTCGAAGCCATCCGTGCCGGTTGGACGGACTTGGTCATCGATCAGCAGCAGTACCTGCAGGGCTTCCTGCCGATTCTGCAGATCTGCCTGACCGACATGTACGCCTTCACCGGCCTTCATATCGACACCGGTGCTGGCTTCGCGCACGCCG
>Ga0315543_1002771_pt1 | contig 16513 bp, 14 predicted proteins | sample SalMarSW160210MG_2_FD_203098 | JGI IMG/M metagenome (GOLD analysis project Ga0315543, IMG submission 203098) | Salt marsh sediment microbial communities from the Plum Island Ecosystem LTER, Massachusetts, United States - Salt Marsh Sediment SW1601-210 ...
TGCTTGGATTGTTGGCGGCTGAAAAGGCTGACACCGAAGCTGCTCAATTTTACTTTATACAGGCCTTTAACAGCAACAAATACAATGAGCTGGCATTCGAAAAGCTGGTCGAGCTTATGCCTGAGCAGATAGAGCCGGTGATGTATCTTGAACACCTGAGATTAGTAGTAGGTAAAAATCCGCTCGATTTAGAAGCCGCCCTGGCCTTTGCACAATACGCTGAACAGATACAGCTTTACCAGACAGCTGCCGATGCTTATGAATACTGTGCTGAGTTGTTCAGCTATCTTTATCCTTCGCAGCAGCTGCCGCCTTATATCTATATTTCCTCGATGCTTAGCAGCTACAATACCCTGCGAAATCAACATAGATGCCTGCAACTTGCTTCCCAGTTCCGCCAGAGTGGGCGATTTGACCTGTTTGTCGAAGCTATTGCCGGCAAAGCAGCGGTCAGAATCGGTGATACCGAACAGGCAAATCGAATATTCCAGACCGCTGAAGAAAAAATCAATAACCAATTACCAATAACCAATTACCAATCTATTGCCTGGTTTTATTGTTTTGCTTCGCCGGATGCAAATAAAGCGCTCGATTGGGCTAACAAGGCTTATTCAACCGAGCCCAACTCAGCAACGGCAGCCTCTCTTTTGGCTTATTCGCTTGTGATGAGTGAGCAGATAGAATGGGCCAAGCTGCTTATCGATAATTATGAGCATAACCAAATCGCAGAGTTAGCACTCGCTCAGATTCAACTGGCCAATGGTCAGAGAGATTTAGCTATTAAGACCTTGAAGTCAGCAATCACCAGAGACCCCGGCTCGCTGGAGGCCGAACGAGCTAAAGAGATTCTGGCCCTGCACGGTGGCGAGTATATCCCGCCAGTCGACGTTGATATGACCTTGGCGGCGTTAAGAAGTAGCTTCGGACAAACGCTTGTCCCCGCATTTATTAGGCCGGAGAAAATTATTTCAGCTCAACTGAACCTTCGCGGCAGCGAGTTTTCCTATGGCAGCAAGTTCGGCGGCACTGTCGCAATAACAAATAACTCTTCCGAGCCGCTCGTGGTCTCCGACGACGGATTGTTCACCGGCAGCATTCGAATTGATGCTAATCTCAGCGGTGACCTTAATAAGAAGCTCCCGAACCTCGTATCTATCAAGATTAGGCCTGCTTCGCCTATCGAGCCTAGCGAGAGTATCTTTATTCCTCTGCATCTGCTCGCCGGCGAACTTAAGCGGATGCTGCTTATACATCCGCAGGCATCCATTGACATAGAATTCACGCTTTATCTCGACCCTGTAACCAACGAACAAGGCCGGATAACCAATCACCTGCGAGATTTAGAACCAACTAAGGTCGTCGTAAGGCGTTCCGGGGTTGAGCTTACCGGAAGATTCTTGCGAAACCGGCTTAATTCACTCACAAGGGGCCGGCAGGGCCAAAAGATTAGAGTCGCTCAGCTTTTTACAGGCCTTCTGATGGAGCAGCAAGCAATGGCAAATCGTGAGCCGCTTTATAAATTTATGTATGCCGACTGGATGCCGGCTTTGCTGAAAGCCGCATTGTTACATAACCTCACCTATGACGATTGGGTCACCAACGTGTATACTATGGCTAATATGACTTCTGGCGTAAGCCATCCCCAAGTGGATTTACCGCTGGACTACGAGCTAATAAACGCGCTGTCGGAAAATTTGAACGATACTCACTGGCCGACCCGTTTGATGGCCATCTATCTGCTGGCCAAAAACCAGAACGGCAAATTCGCTAAGGTTCTCGATTGGACTGCCAAATATGATTCAAACGAGCTTGTCCGGAATATGGCAATCGCCTTAGGCGGTGCAGTGCCCGAGGTTAAGGAACCAGCAGTTCAGCCGACAGAAGACAATTTAGAGCAATAAACCCCTTGACCGTATTTGCTCCCGCAACACCAAAAAAACAGAGCCCCAAGCGTAAGCGCGGGGTTTTCTTATTCGTTTACCCCTCGCCGGCATTTATCCACCATCTTGTCCGGTGTAGCTTTAGCGAAGACGGAAGCCTTGGCGAAGGTGGACGGCGACGCAAACTCGTCATTCCTGCGAAACTTGTCCCCAAGGGAGCGGGAATCCACTTCTTAATCCGAAATTCCGTGTTCGATACTTGCCCTGAGCAAAAGTAAGCTTGCCCTGTGGGCATACCTTACGGTACTGCCTACGGTTCGGTTATCCCCTGATACCCTGATACCCTGATCCTCTGATATCCTGCCTTCTGATTCCCTGATACGCTGATACCCTTTTCGTTCTCCTCGTTGCGGCCTCCGGCAGCACTAAGCAATTATCCTATCATACTGATAATAAATCCCGTATTGTCTTTACGTCTCTATCGGGCATACTGTTTGCCTGCGCGCTATTGCAAATCCGGACGGAACAATTCGGTAAGATCTTTAGCTAATCCGTTGAGTTCTGGAAATAATGTTGCCCGTGACACACCTAATGTCCTCAATTCATCCAACATCCCTTTTGACTTTGTTCCGTCGATAACGTACTTCTTGATGATATCTTTTCCAGAAATGAGGTCGCACAGACTTTCCTTTTTCTTTCCATGAACAGTAAAGCAACTCCGCTGAGCAGGTATTCTCGGATGAACGTATGTGGGAGGTATTGCTACAGGAAGATCGAGGCCGCCTTGATCATCTCTCCATGCGGCATTGAGATTCTCACTGCCGATATTCCTTATACGCTTATCTTCTGGACTATACCATGTAAGAGCGTATATGTTATATGATCTGCCTGACTTTTCCTCTGGTACGGATAGGCGATTCAATTCAAAGGGGTTAAGCATCCATACGATGGGTTCTTTTTCCAGCAAAGCAAAATAGAGTGCTATTAACGAACCTTCTGTCCAGTCCAAAAGCCGTGTCGGAAGGCCAACGTGCTGAGCCAAGAATAGCCAGAGGTCGGTTTCGTCTCGATGTGGAGTCTTCCCATACGCCATCGCTCTCATCCGAAAGTGCTGGATGAGTCGGTTCTCGTAGTAATCATCTTGGTATTTCTTTCTGAAAAGCTTAGGGACTAAAGGAGTGTCAGAACTTGGCTCACCACGAAACCACGGAAACCACGGCGACTCTCCGAGGTCCCACTTTTTATAATCTGTTGTAGTTTTTTCTATGAATATCTTAACAGAATCAATCTTGCCGCAATTACTCACGCGTTCTATTTCCTAAAGTCACTGTTTTTCATCATCATACCGTAATTCCTCTTTTTCTTGTTTTACAATTCTACCCAAACTGCGAGATTTTGTCCACAGCCACCCTGAGCTTGTCGAAGCACTGCTTGATCAACAATATTTTTTCCTAAGCGCGAAAACACCAAAGCAATTGGCGAAAGGCGGAGCCTGCCCTCGAATGTCGTAGTCGGGGGCCAATTGCGACTGCCTCGCCAGCATGCGTTTGGTGGCACCCCTTGGCCGTAGCTTAATGCGAGAGAGTTGCCGTTAAAATGACTTTCGACTTGCTTGTGCTGCCTTCTGCTCGGATACCGTTTTATCCGTATGCCTACGCATACTTACTAAAGGTTTCCTCATTGCGGCTTCCGGAAGCAACAGCAACCAAGTCTCTAAATTCTTCCAACTAACCATCTAACATTGGTTAACATACCACTTAAGTATGTACGCACATACTTAATTGCTTTCCGCACTAGAAAGCTTCTAGTCCTTTCGATTAGGCAAAAAGACTATATCACTGCCAACCGCACAACCCACCCGACATTCGCTGATATACTATATAAGTATGTATGCACATACTTAATTACTTTCCGCCATCCTGAAGTTTGATTGAACTTCTTCAAGTACCTAATTTTTACTCTTATTTCAAACCTCTGCTCATCGGTAAACTTTGATGCTCTGGCCATCCGTAAGAGTCCTTTCAGGTTTTCGATTGCCGCCTAACTCCAGTCGCCCTACGGGCTCCTTCCGTTAGGCGGCATCTATCATAACTTATACCCTAATAGGTGTCTCACCCTTTCACGGGGCCAGTATATCACGCTCCACTTACCCTAACACCTGTCTCCCCCTGGAGTCTTACTTGACGTTCGTCAAGTATTCAATTGCTTTGTGCTGCCTCCGAAGTGAGTTTACCCTGAGCTTTTCGAAGGGGATACTGTTTTTCTCCTGCTCACCTGCCTGCCCCGTGAGATGTCTTTTAGGCTATCTCATCGGGGTTTCACTGCTCTACTCTCTCCGCTTCGGCCCCTCTCTCTACCTCCACACCGCAACATTATTCCTCCCACTCTCCCGTTCTCTCTCTTCTTTTCCCTTTCTCTCTCTCTTCCGCAACGTCCGATAACCATATTATTTGCCTATTTTAACACTACCATAAAAACCCTCAGGGATTGAGCAGAACTGTCGAATATTTTCGAATATTTTCAAACGTTTCTATATAGTTTTTGAATATTTTCATACAGTTTTCGAATATTTCCATATAGTTTTTGTACGTTTCTATATGGTTTTCAAACGTTTTTGAACGTTCTTGAACGTTTGCTCATAAAATAGTGCCGTTGACCACTTAGAAGCCATTCCCTGATTTCCTAATACCCTGATATTCCGATACCCTGCCCTTCCCCTCTTGCCCAATCACTACAGATTAACACTCCCACCCTTATTTTCCCCCAAAAAACCAAGACAACCCCTTGATTTACAAAAAATTTATATTGTAATATCATCACTATTTTGTAACATTTCGTCTTTTACTGGTAAGTTTTGATTTATTTTTTGAAAGGGTTATGTAAATGCCGGCTAAAGTAGATAAGGGAAAATGCACCGGTTGCGAATCTTGTGTACCAGAGTGCCCGAGTGAGGCGATAAAGATGGTTGAAGATAAGGCAGTAGTTGACCCTGACGCCTGCGTCGATTGCGGCGTTTGTGTTGACGCCTGCCCCGTCGAGGCAATCAGTATGGAGTAATTTGGCTGGCCCCATCGTCTAGGTAGGTCTAGGACACCGGGTTTTCAACCCGGCAACAGGGGTTCGAATCCCCTTGGGGCTATTTCGTAATGGCTTGACACATCGGCCGGCGACCGCTCTGATTAAACTTTCATACCGGATACAACCGTATCAAACACCATAGTATCGTCAACGACTCCCTGGATGCTGGCGGTGTATTTTCTACTTTTGATCTTTGTAAGATGGCCGAGCAGGTATAACCTTTCTCCCGGCCCAACGACTGAACGGAACTTTGCTGAATCTATGCCTGCAAATCCGATAAACGCATCTACTTCATAAATCTTTCTTACGAAAAAACTCAAAAGCTGAGCCGCCGCCTCTATCATTATTACCCCCGGCATTAGAGGCCTGTCCGGAATGTGGCCACGAACCCAGAATTCGTCCTCCGTTATATCCTTATAACCCAAAATCAGAAATTTTTCCTTGTTGTACCAAAGGATGCCATCGAGCTGCTGCATCTCAAACCTCTGGGGGTTTACTTTGCCAATCGCTTCTTTGTCGAAGATGGGCTTTGCTGTCAGGTCTATTTGAGTCAAATCAAACAATAGCGTGGGTGGCATAATTTACCCCGATGCAGAAACATTCTGCGCATTCGGAACACTAATATCCGCCCCGCCTCGGCAAAATAACTCTCCGTCACAGGCGAATTGGCCGCAGCCAAGCCGGAATATGCACTGTGTTCAGCTTTTACAAATACTTAAGACGCTTTTACTGGGCTGACCTGATTTCAAGAATGCGGTTGCGAACAAGCTGAGAAGCCTGCTTAACTTTCTGCATTTGCTTGCGAACTCGCGTCCCTGCTGCCCTGTTTCCGCCGTCGGCTTTGTCGATGTCGCCCTCAATTTCAGCAACCAATACTTTAAGTTCTTCGTACTCTTGCATCAAATAATTCTCCAATTTCTGGGTTAAAAATCGATAAAAACTTAACGGTGCAGGATTATTTTGTCAAAGAAAAATGCCTTTTTTGCAAAAAAAACAGTATTTTTTATTTCATCCGAATAAAGGCAACACAAGAGCAATTATGACCTATACTCTTATACCTTATACACTTACGTGTTCTATCCAGTTGATTCTATTTCTTTGCCACTTTTCTACTTCGCGGCTGCTTTTTTCTTTTTTGTCTCTCAGGAAAGCAGTTTCCTGGTCAATTCCGCGATTCTCTGGCCGCGGCGCTGGCATTGTTTTCTGACTCTTTCATCAGGCTTTCCGATAGACACCGGCCCGTAGTGGTCGCCCTGGGGGTCACCCTGGATAACCATACCGGCGATTAGCATTGCTTCTATTATACCCATAATCGTGGTTTCATTACCGCCGCCGATATTCGCTGCACTGCTAAAGGCTGCGCCTACTTTGCCGTCGAGCCTACCATGGAAGGTTACCGAATCATCGAACAACTGCTTTATCGGCCCGGCCATATGGCCGTAATAGGTCGGCGAGCCGACGGCAACCGCGTCATAGCCCAACAAATCTTCCGCTTTCACCTTATTGACGGCTTTGCAGTCTGTCGGCAAACCTGCCTCGTTCATCGCTTTAGCTATAATCTCCGCCATTTCTTTTGTATTACCGCTCCTCGAATAATAAATCACTATCCCCTTTGCCATCTTCATTCCTTTCCATTTTGTCTATGCTTTTACGATAGTAACTGTTACCTTTCCCTTCTAATCAAGCAATCGTTTTTCACCGGTAATCGATTGTAGTTCTCCGATATTCTGAGTTACTTCCAAACAGCCTATGTATATTCGTTCAGGGCCCCTTAGCGCATAGTACTCAATAAGAACTTTTTGCTTCTCTTTGTCTGGGCCGATAGGCAGGTCAATCCAAAAGCGAGCCTTGTCTCTTTTCCCCTCTTTCATTTCCTGCAGGATTTTCTCCACCTTATCAAGGCTTTCCCGGGGGTGGCAATTACGAACATCTTTGCCGATAACAGCAGTTGGTCTCTTAAATACCCTTGTCTGATGCTTATTCCACCCCAGAACCTTATCATCCCTATCAACAACGGAAAACTCAATAGGTACAGTTTCGAGAACCGCTTCCAATATATCCTCAGGCAGTTTTCCAATCATTTTTAAGTTTCTCCTTTAGCGCTAGTCCATGTCTAAATTCCGCGTTAATTCTTGGTCAGTTTTCTTTTTGTTCTCTTTCAGCGGTGTTATTTCCACGCCGAAATCGTCCGGCATTTTAATCTCAAAGACCTTCTTGTCTATCCACTTATTAACTTTTGCATCAATAAGTTTTATTTCATAAGTATCCTCTTCAGTCGTGGCGGCCACTATTTTAGCCGGTAGATATAATTTCTTATCAATCCAGAAATCGATGGAAGTATAATCATCTTTATAAATTGAATCCATCTTAACTTTCAAATGTAATTGAATAAAATCTTTCGCCTCATCCTCCTGCCGCTCAACTAACCCAATTTCAAATTCCTTTTTAAGGTCCTCCACTTTGCTAAAGCCGATTATGGGAAAATTCTCGCTGGCCAATTCAAAGGCATCCACCGGTTCGTTCGGCTCAGCTTTTTGATAACGTTTAATTTCTTTAATTTGATAATCGATATGCGTAAGCCAGACGCCGTCAAAGATATATTGCTCGATGTATTTCTGTTCCTCTTCCTCATCCTGTTTAAGCGTTTGGAAATTTATCCTAAGTGCTGATTTCCCGTCTGACCTTTGATAATACAGAACGCCCTTCCTTAACGTCTCAGATTCGAATAAAGGCTGGCTGAATCGATATTCAATCTGGCTCTGGTAGGATTTGAGTTCCGCCGTTTGCTTCTTTAATCGCTCTAAAACCACCTCTGCAGAATTAGTCTCTGCTCGTCTACTTTCAGAACCGGCTGAACTTGCCATACACCCCACAGCCAAATGAATGCTCACCATAGCTAACAACAGAAAGAAAACCTTCATTATTATCCTTTTATTCATTTTTGTTTTTTCTATATGCTATTTTTTATCTTTGATAATTTGAAGTATCTCGTCTATTGTTTCAACACAAAAATCCGCATGTTTGACAAATTCATCGGCTTGTTTGTTATTAGCCAGCAGCACTGCAGCGGCACCTGCGGCTTTAGCGCAGAGCAAATCGAAAAGATAATCACCCACTACCAGAGTTTCTTCTGGTCTTACGCTGAACTTCTCACATATTCGTAACACACCAAATGCATCTGGTTTGACCGGGCCGTCTTCTCTATCAACAATAGCATCGAACTTCAAGTTGTGTTTCTTGGCGATAGCCAGTGCGTTGCTTCGCCTGTTACGCGTCAATATACCAATACTGATGCCGGCTTTACAAAGCACAGCGAGTGTTTCTTTTGCACCAGGATTGAGTTTGGATTCTATTACCGCCCTTCTCTCGTGAAAATGCAGTATCTCTTCAGCGTGTTTTTGCTGCTGGGGGGTCATTTTCTCCATCGCCTCCAGGACAGGCCCGGAATTCCTATCCAGCCCCATCTCTTTGCGAATGGCGTCAAAGTCGAAGAATGGCTGGGTTATCGTGCCATCCAAATCGAATATTACAGCTCTAATTGACATAGGATTCGGGTATCGATTAATCTGATTTGCGTAGTAGCTCAACAAAGTATCGGCCGGCCTGGCTCAAAATTTTATCCTTGCGAACGATTATGCCGGTTGGCCTCACAAATTTTTCGTTTAAAAAGGGTATCGCCTTTAGAGTTCGACTGGCAAGCTCCTGGACTATTGCTGTCTGAGGCAATATGCTTATCCCTGAATTTATTTCCACCGCTCGTTTGATGGTCTCGATGTTGTCGAATTCCATCACCGGCCGAACAGCAATATTGTAACGCTGTAAGAGGCTGTCTATCCAGATTCGCGTAGGGACATTCTTCTCGAAGGCGATGAATCTCTCAAATTGCACTTTGTGGACATCGATTTGTGATTCACTTGCCAAAGGATGTTTGGGGCTACAGACCAAAGCCAATGGCTCATCAGCAAAATCATACACTTGAAGTCTCTTATCTCGCCTCGGCACAGCCACAAGACCAATATCAACTTCACCGGATAAAACCAATTCGTAAATTTGGACCGAGCTTAAATATTCAATATGGACATTAACATCAGGGTAGTTGACCATAAATTTTTTGACATAGTCCGGCAGAGCATGCATACCGATACTGTAAATCGCAGCCACGTTTATTCTGCCTGCGGAAGATTTCTGCAAGGCGTTCAGTTCACTTTTGAGTTGCTCATACCTCTCAACGATGTCCTTGCAGGCACTATAAAACAACTGTCCCGCTGCGGTCAGTTCCAACGGTCTTTTTTTTCTATCCAGCAGTTGAGACTTGTGGATTAATTCCAGTTGTGCAAGTTGCTGGGAAACTGCTGACTGACTTAGAAGATGTTTTTCCGCGGTTTTCGAGAAGCTCTCCAACTCAACCAAATCGCAGAATATCTTGAACGTCTCTATATGCATTATAAGCTCCTCTGATAGATTATATTATTATTAATCCCTTGCCCTGCGTCATCGAAGTAGTATATTATCGCATCTATTAGTTGTCTTTGAAAGCAATTAGCTGTTTTTTTATTAGCGTAACTTATTATAAAGGTTATCATGGAGAACAGAAACTTTAAATTTTCTATCGGAGGTCTTTCAAATGGCTGCAAACACTGTTATACAGACCGCTTACGAACAAGTTCTCAAACGTAATCCCGGCGAGGCAGAATTCCACCAGGCCGTAAAAGAAGTGCTGGACAGTTTAGGGCCTGTCCTCGAGAAACACCCTGAATATATCGATGCCAAAATCCTTGATAGAATTGTCGAGCCGGAAAGGCAGATTATGTTCCGCGTGCCCTGGCAGGATGATAAGGGCAACATTCATATCAATCGAGGATTTCGGTTTGAGTTCAACAGTGCGCTTGGTCCATACAAGGGTGGCCTAAGATTCCATCCTACCGTCAATGCCAGTATCCTGAAATTCCTTGGATTCGAGCAGGTCTTCAAAAATGCTCTTACTACTCTGCCAATGGGTGGGGGCAAAGGCGGAGCAGACTTCGACCCTAAGGGCAAGAGCGACAATGAAGTTATGCGTTTTTGCCAGAGTTTTATGACCGAGCTTTACCGCCATATCGGTTCTGATACCGATGTCCCCGCAGGTGATATCGGGGTCGGTGGTCGAGAGATTGGATATATGTTTGGTCAATACAAACGTCTTCGCAATGAATTCACCGGCGTCTTCACCGGCAAAGGCCTTGATTGGGGCGGTTCACTAATTCGTCCGGAGGCGACCGGATACGGCTGTGTGTACTTCGCTGAAGAAATGCTGAAGACCCGAGGCGAAAACTTCAAAGGCAAAGTTTGCACGGTCTCAGGTTCCGGAAATGTAGCTCAGTACACTATAGAAAAACTCAACCAGCTCGGTGCAAAGGTGGTCAGTCTCTCTGACTCCAACGGCACAATATATGACCCGGATGGGATTGATGATGATAAACTTACCTTTGTGCTGGAACTGAAGAACATACGACGCGGGCGCATCAAGGAATATGCCGAGAAATTTGATGTCGAGTATCTTGAGGGTAAATGGCCCTGGGACATTAAATGCGACTGCGCCTTCCCAAGCGCAACCCAGAACGAGGTTAGTGGCGACGACGCGAAAACACTGCTCAAGAATGGCTGCTATCTTGTTGCAGAGGGAGCCAATATGCCGAGTACGCCCGAAGCTATCAAACAATTCGCTGACAATAAGATACTGTATGGCCCGGGCAAAGCCGCAAACGCCGGTGGTGTTGCCGTCTCCGGTTTGGAGATGTCGCAAAACTCGCTGCGCCTTTCTTGGACACACGAGGAAGTCGACGAGCAGCTTCACAATATTATGATTGCCATCCATAAGCAGAGCTATGAAGCGGCTGAAGAATATGGCTGTCCGGACAATCTCGTAGTCGGCGCTAATATCGCCGGATTTATTAAAGTTGCCAATGCGATGCTCGACCAGGGCCTTGTATAAAAAGTCTGTGCTTATGTTTCTAAAAGGACGCCTTTATCAATGGGCGTCCTTTTTTATTGCATAAATCTAAAAATACCGTTATAATTTTCTGTGATGGAAAAGGACATAGATGTAACTAAAGTCGCTCGGCAGCATCTTGAGATGGATGACTTTTTTACTGGTGGCTTTACAACCAAGGCTAAAGCCTCGGAACCCAAACTGTCGCAGCAGGACAACGCAGCTTCCGCCAGCGTAGCCACGGAGCTTGAAAAAATCGCTGATGAAGTTCGTCAATGCCGTAAATGTGACCTGGGTTCGCAGCGCACCAACGCTGTGTCGGGTGAGGGCAATCCGAACGCTCGCATACTTTTTGTCGGCGAAGGCCCAGGAGCTGACGAAGATGCTCAAGGACGACCTTTTGTAGGAAGAGCTGGAAAACTACTGGATAAGATAATCGCAGCTTGCGGACTAAAACGCAGCGACATCTTCATAGCCAACATTTTGAAATGCCGACCGCCGGGCAACCGCGACCCGCGCACAGATGAAATAATAAACTGCTTTCCATACCTTCAAAGGCAGATTGAGATAATAAATCCTGAGATTATTGTAGCTCTGGGTGCTCCCGCAGCCAGGACATTATTAAACACAAACAAATCAATTGGCCAGTTGCGCGGACAATTCCACGAATACTACGCCGGCCTCGGCAGGCCGCCGGTGAAACTTATGCCGACATATCATACCGCGTATCTTTTGCGCAATTACTCACAGGAGAATCGCAAAAGGGTCTGGGAGGATATGAAAAAAGTCTTGGCCGAACTTGACCTGCCGATTCCGGAACAGGGGAAAAAGTAACTCTAATTTAGTGTCATCGCGAAGGTTGCAAAAACTTTATTGTATGGTCCCAGCCGTCCTATAATCGTGCACCAAACCACGACCAGATTACACCACTTGCAGGAACAGTTTGGCTTGACCTTTTTATGAGACCATTCAATGTGTTTATAAGCAGTTTGGAGAAGAGCTCTTTGAAAAAATTCTGATTCGCCGCGGCCGTTTGTGATTTTTCCCTTGACTTCGTGTGGGGCTATTCTGTATAATGATGAACAATCGAAGAAGGGGGCGGTTGAAAAAGGGGGGATATACATACCTTTTTCTTTTTCAAACTTTTTCCCCTTGGAAAAAACAAAATTTAGTTTGAAAAAAAATGAAAAGGAGGGAGGAAGATGAGAAGTATATGGTTCAGCGGGGTAATCGTATTAACTATAATTGGTGTAAGCGCGTCTGCATTGGCCGTTCCGATTTATGTAGTTGATGATTACAGCTCTTACTGGGGCGGTTACTCAAGCAAGATAATCGTTATGGATTCCGAAGCTCCCCATGGTGAGGTAATCTTAAATGCCGGCACCGGCGAGAGAATGACCGACATCGCAGTAACGCCATGCGGCTCTAAGCTCTATACGATAACGGGCAGTGATAGCCCCGAGCTTTATCGTTTCGATATTGATGATGGTCATTTATTGGATAGTTGGGACCTCGGAATAGGGGGAACGGGATTCAAAAACGCCCTGGTAGCAGAAAGCGAAACGTCGCTGCTTTTTATGTCTAATGACAAAAAGAAGCTCTGGAGAGTAAATCTGGATGATGCAGGTGACTATGTGTCAACCGATGTCGTTGGGAACATTGGTTTATTCTCTTCCGGCGATATGGCGATTTCGCCGGATGGCGTGCTTTATTTCTCTTCCGTGGACCAAAGTGGCAGCAGCACCGCCAAAAACAGACTTTATACGATAGACCTTACAGCAGGTGAGCCGGTGGCAACCGAGATTGGGATAATACACGAAGTAGGCCAAAACCCTAACCATCATTGGTTAACGCAAATATACGGGCTTGCCTTCGACGAAAACGGTGTTCTCTATGGCGGCAGAGGCGCTGCCGGTGTTGCAGAGGACGTTTATACGATTAGCTTGACTGATGCCGGTGCTACCTATGCATGGACTATGCGATGTGAATATCCAACCGGTATCAATGGTATGGCCAGCATTCCTGAGCCGGCAACGGTATGTCTGCTCGGTTTAAGCGGATTGGTCTTGCTGAGCAAAGGCAGACGTTGAGCCGAAAAGAAGGTTCTTTGTTACGTATTAAAGGGCTGTGTATTTCCTCACAGCCCTTTTTATTTGTCGCTAATTATAATAGATTGTGAAAATTGGTATTTACCTTTGTGGAGCATATGTGATTCGTCTTGTCAACTCACCCAACAGGGCGTCCATTTTGGGGTCGCAGCTTTTGGTCTCACCTATCTTGCTGCAGGCGTGCATAACGGTTGTATGGTCTCTGCCGCCCAGATGGCCGCCAATTTCTTCGAGGCTGTGTTTCGTCAGATTCCTTGCTAAATACATACAAATCTGACGCGGCTCAGTTATACTTTGGCTGCGCTTCTTGCTCTGCAAATCAGCAAGCCGAACGTCGAAATGGTTAGTTACCACTTCGATAATATCGGTAATACTTATATGTCTGGCCGCTGATTCAATCTGGCCTTCCAGAGCCCTTTGAGCCAGTTCAAGCGTGATTTGCTTACCGGTAGTGGTCGCTACAGCGTAAATAGTTGTTAATGCACCTTCCAACTCCCTGATATTTGCATGTACTTTGCGGGCAATATATTCAGCTATTTCATCGCAAATACTTAGCCCCCGAAGGTGGGCTTTTTTCTGAATGATTGCAACTCTTGTCTCATAGCTTGGTGGGTCTATCCTTGTAACCAAGCCCCAGTTGAATCTGCTGATAAGCCGCTCTTCCAGCGAAGGAATCTTCCCGGGCGGACTGTCGGCGCTAAGTATGATTTGTTTGCCGTTGCTGTAAAGGGTATTAAAAGTGTGGAAAAATTCTTCCTGGCTCTGCTCTCGCTCACGCAAAAACTGAACGTCATCAATCACTAACATATCAACGGCGCGAAACTGGTTCTGGAAGCTGGCCAAATTCCCCTCCTCTATCGCCCTGATAAACCTGTTGACGAAATCCTCACAGCTTAAGAATTGAATTACCGCCTTATCAGATTTCTGCTTGGCTTCGCAGCAGACAGCGTACAAAAGGTGGGTTTTACCCAAGCCGGAATTGCCGTAAAGAAAAAGCGGATTATAGGTATTACCCGGTGATTGACTTACCGCAACACAGCTTGCTTGAGCGAGGCGATTGCTCGGTCCTACTACAAAATTATCGAAGGTATAATCGGGGTGCAGTCTAAGCTCGGACTCGCGGCGTCGAGACCGGCGCAAAAGTCTTTTACGTTGTTCAACGTTGAAATCTACCGTGACGAGATGACCGGTTATCTGCTGAGCTGCCCGGGTGAAACTGCTCTTGCAATTGTCACGTAAAAATTGCAGGGTGGCCTCGTCGGGACAGCCAATCTCCAGCGAACCGCCGTTCAGGTGCAAAACCGTTAACTTCTCGAACCACTTGCGGGTATTGACCGGGTCAACTGCTTTTGCTCGTTCAAGTATATCGGCGAAAATGTTTTCAACTTCCCGAGTTGCCAAACCTCGCTCCTTTCCGACTCGCTACCTTATGCAAACAGCAATTACCCGCCTAAAATGTCCGTGCCAAAAACTTCTATAAGGCCAAAATAAATCACTCTCCGTGATTGAATAAAGCCTTACTTGGCAAAAGTGGTAATGGAAATCTAACCTCAATCCTGTGGTTTGTCAAAGAAAAATATCCGTCTTGTGGCAAAAAGCAAAAAAATGCAAATTACTCTGGAACCAGTGGAAAGTTTGAAAAATTAAAATGCCGGCTTACTTGAAATTTTTCCGGATATCTGCGAAACTCATCCTGATGGTATTCTTTTATTCGTGAGGAAGTACTTATGGCAATCTTCGCTAAAACCGCCGAATTCTTCAAAGACAGATTAAGCAAAACACGTAATAAAATCAGCACTTCGCTGTCGTCGGTGCTGAAATTAAGCAGAAATATCGATGAAAACCTGCTCGACGAGCTTGAAAAAACGCTCATCAGCGACGATATCGGAGTAGAAACAACCGACAAGCTCATATCAGACCTGCGGGCAGCTTACAGCAGCAGGCAAATCGTAGCGACCGACGATATTATTCCCTTTCTCAAAGAGCATATCAAAAGCTATTGGCCGCATCAGGATAGACAACTGTGTATAGCCGCAAACGGGCCGACGGTGATATTGGTAGCGGGTGTCAATGGCTCCGGCAAAACTACCAGCATTGCCAAGCTTGCCTATACTCTCAGCAGAAATGGCAAAAAGGTTATTGTCGCTGCCTGTGACACTTTCCGTGCCGCCGCAACCGAGCAGTTAAGCATCTGGGCGGAGCGTATCGGCGTGCAAATCGTCAAACACAAAATGGGCTCAGACCCCGCTGCCGTCGCTTTCGATGCCTGCGAGGCCGCTGTTGCAAGGGCTGTGGATTTTCTGATTTTAGACACGGCAGGACGGCTGCACACACAAAAGGATTTGATGAGAGAGCTGACGAAAATCCGCGATGTAGTGGCCCGCAAAATCCCCGACGCCCCGAATGAAGTTTTATTGATTCTCGATGCCACAACAGGCCAGAATGCAATCGCCCAAGCAAAGATGTTCACCGAAGCGATTGACGTTACAGGCATATTCCTCGCTAAGCTCGACGGGACTGCTCGCGGCGGAATCGTTATCGCCATCAAGGACCAGCTTGATATACCTGTCAAATTTGTCGGCCTCGGCGAAAAACCGGAGGATATCGCAGAATTCGACCCAAATGTATTTGTAGAGGCTTTATTTAACTAATGCCGGCAATTATCTGAGATGAACTTAATTAAATATCAAAAATTATCTCTGGTGGTATTGTTAATCGGCTTGCTATATCTGGCTGATATAAGCGCCCAAACCGTGCCAGAGGAAACCACGCATGCGAATAATACGGCCGAATTCAGCTTAATCTATGATTTCACCGTACCAGGGAATACAACCAAGATTAAGTTCACCGTCGTTGTTCCAAGAACGCTACCGGATAGACAGAAGGTGCTTATACAGTATGCACCAAAACCATCAAAGGTTTTTAGCAAGAACGGAAACAAATACGCTGAATTTCTTTTTGTCAATCCGAAAAAGCAATGCAAAGTAGAAATTAATCTCAAGGCAGAGATATTTAGATACGACCTGTCCACTGCAAAAACAAAGCGGGGGAAAAAGCTCTTCAAAGGCCCATGCTTCGAAAACTTTCTGAAGGATGAGAAACACATAGAAAAGGACAGCTCCAAAATACAACAAATCACAAAGAAAATAACAGGTCAAAATGATTTGGAATTGGTGGAGAATATATATAATTATGTGGTTGATAATATGGAGTATGGAGGCTATAACCCGGATACCGTTGGGGCTGTCAAGGCTGTTGAGCAGCATCGCGGTGATTGTACTGAATACTCTTGTCTTTTTGTTGCCTTATGCAGAGCAAAAAACATACCGGCCAAAGTCATTTCTGGTTATACAACAAAATTTGGAGTCACACCAAAACACAATTGGGTTGAAGTATATCTAAGTGAATACGGATGGGTGCCATTTGACCCGACGTTTGGAGACAAGAAAAACCCGTCAGCTAAAAGGGCGCTTTTTAAC
>Ga0315543_1002773_pt1 | contig 16508 bp, 12 predicted proteins | sample SalMarSW160210MG_2_FD_203098 | JGI IMG/M metagenome (GOLD analysis project Ga0315543, IMG submission 203098) | Salt marsh sediment microbial communities from the Plum Island Ecosystem LTER, Massachusetts, United States - Salt Marsh Sediment SW1601-210 ...
CAGAAGGCTGGTATTCCACCGCCGTTGCCCCTAACGACAGCTTTGCCTACACGCACATAAGAACCCACTATGACTATCCTGATGCAAAACTGCGTACCTGGGATCATGGTGGAGGGATACTGGGATACATACAAGATAACGAGCCGATACGCCGAACCACCCTGTTCGAGTATACCCCACCCTGGGGAGCGGATACCGTGAACTGTTGGACCCACACGGAGCCTCCTGCGGTGGCCTGCTGCGATGACCGCCTCGTGTGGGTGTATTGCCGCCTTAACACCGACACCATCTTCGAGGCCTTTGCATTAATCACCGACTGGGACATGGGCGTAGGGGTTGCGGAATCTCCCATCCACACCGCATCCCCCATCCAGCTTTCAGCCTCCCTCAACCGGCTCTTCTACGACGTGTCCGGGAGTGTTACGGGCGAGGCAAAGCTTACCCTCTACTCCGCCGACGGCCGCCGCGTGCTTACCGAAACCATCGAAGGCAAAGGCACCTGGACGCCCCCCTCCCCGCCCTCCTCCCTTCCCTCCGGCGTCTACTTCGCAAGGGTTTCAATCAAAGGTTACTCTGCACGCACGAAAGTCGTCGTGCTACGCTAACGGGGTTCTGTTTTCGGGGTCCCCGCGCGGTCGTGGAACGAACGCGTGGGGTGAAGGCGTTTATTTCGCCAGGGTTGAGGGTGAAACGTCATCTACGACTCAGAAGGTTGTTCTCATAAGATAGTAAGCGGGCCGACCTGATACCCTATGGGGCACTCAGTACCCCAAGGGGCACGCTGAGGTCGGTCCCTACATTCTCAGTCGTCGCTTTGCGATCCTTTCGCCGCAGGCGAAAGGGAGCATTAAAGATCGCCACCCTTCCCCGCCTCTGAACGAGGCGGACGGTCGGTCGCGACGACGGAGTGTTTTGCGATCTTTTTAGCCTGTCAGGCTAAAAAGGAGCATTAGGGGGGGTGTACGATGCCCTCTCATTGCAATACCTCTTTCAACGCCTCCCACCCCTGGTAACGATCTGCTGGACAATCTATAAGATAACCTTGACAGATTATCAAGTTTAGCTAAGATAAAAGGTCGGGAGGTGGCCGCAGGGTGACGTGGGATTGCGGGAATAGGTCCCCTCCCGACAACTTACCCCCAGTTAATGCTCCTTTTGCCCTACCGGGCAAAAGATCGCAAATGAAGATGTCGCTATGGTTTCTTGGCAATAAATAACATCTCACCTTACACCCTCAAAGCTACTTCGTAGCTTTTTGGAGGGGCTTAAAATGGTTAGGCTTTCCTGGCGATGAATAGCATTTCCCCATCGTGCCTGAATTCAAACCGTTCATAATCGCCGTAGATGGCCTCAACCTCCAGTCCAGCCTTCTCCAGGAGCAACTCTGTCTCGAATCGCCATAAGTAGCGTACCGGAAATTTCCAGATCTTTCGTTTGAGGTTGCCGTCTTTATCTACCAGATCATAAGTCCTTTCCACGTGGATCATCTGGTTGACGTGGTCGTGCCTGGTTACCTCGGTACGGGTCAGTGTGCCGTCAGGGGTCTGGGTGGTGCCGAGATGGTTGTACAGCTGCTTATGAACCAGCCGTTCGTAAGAGGGCGCGAAGAGCGAGAGCACGAACCGACCTCCAGATTCAAGGTGTCTGGCCACACACTCCAAACATCTTTCCTGATCGGCCCGTGTCTCAAGGTGCTGAAAGGAGCGGTAGGGGATGATCACTAACGGGAAAGTCCGACCCGGATCGAAATCCCTCATGTCGGCCTGAACCCAGGTAACGTTCTTACGGGCATCCTCTGGCAATCCCTGAGTCTTCTTCCGCACTACCTCAAGCATCTTTTCAGAGATCTCGAGCCCCACCACATCAAAACCCGCTTTGGCAAGCTCTGTTGACACCCTGCCCGTACCAGATGCCAACTCAAGCACTGGCGAGCCTTGTTCTCGCGCTAAATCCAGGTAGAAATCGACGTCACCCACATCGCCGGTTTCAACATCGTATACATCTGCTACGCGGTCAAACACCTGTTCTTGTTCCATGCCTACTCCTTTATAGCCAAAACCTTCTGCCGGCGATTGTCCCAGGTTAAGGGTTCCTTATCAAAACTCCCCCAGGCCTCCTTAAACTTCAATCCATGGCTTTCGAACAAAGCTATCAGTTCGTGCAGGGAGTATATCCTGTGTTTGATCTTTCGTTCGACCTTCCTGCCCTTGCCCATAAAAGTCCAGATTGCGGTGGCGTAAGAGGTTACGAGGTCAAACTCTCGTTCTTCCAGAATGTAGTCGCCTTCGTATTCAGACCAACCGCGCCTTTGGAAGTTTCTCACGATCCAGTCCCGGTTCACGATATCCATGAGGAAACGACCACCCGGCTTGAGTGCACGAAAAACCCCTTCTATCACCTTCTCGTTCTCTTTATCAGACTCGAAGAAGCCGAACGAGGTGTAGAAGTTGAAGACCGCGTCCAGTTCGTCCCTAAAGGGTATATCCCGCATGTCAGCCTGCACGAAGTTGACGTTTAATCCTTCGTGCTTTGCCTGTAGCATGGCCTTCTCGATATAGAGCCCAGTCAAGTCCAGACCGGTGACGTGTTTGAAGTTGCGTCGCGCCAGCTCCAAGGCGTGGCGGCCCATCCCGCACGCCAGGTCAAGGACCTTTGAATCCTTATCGATCTCTAATACGTGGACTATGAAATCCGTCTCCTTTTTGGTCTGTTCGGGGTCGATGGACTCCAGACCCAGCCGCCCCCATCGTTCATCGAACACTTCTTTCCACCACGCCATATTTATCTCCTTTCGGTTAGGTGGTTTGTTTGTCTTCCCCGACTTCCGATCGGGGTCCCCACACGAGTGCGAAGCAATCGTGCGGGGTGAAAAAAAATTAGCCGCCGGCTTTTGGCTGGCGGCGGGAAAATCTCCTTAACCTTATTTCTAAGGCGAAGCGACCTGACCCGCCCCAGCGATGGTAATATCTACCAGCGCACAGCTAAGGGACAGCACAAACCAATAGCCCGACGGCATATTGTGCCTGGTCAGGTCAACGCTTCTCATAGGAAGAATTATACGGAGTGGCCGCCGGTTGTCAAATTATCTGTATGTTGGAGGACTTTTGGGCAATTGTTCATCACCCACCCGTTAAAAGGTGAAGGTAGTGTTGACAAACAACTCCAGTTAAATACACTCACGAGTGGAGGCATCCTCACTAAAGGTTCTTGTTCTTGCAGGACCCGGCACGAACTGCGACGCGGAGACGCTGTTCGCGTTTCGTAATCTGGGATGCGAAGCCGAAGAGGAGACGTTGCGGATGCTCTCGCGACATCCTGAGAGGCTGCAGGAATATCAGATTCTGGTTCTTCCAGGTGGATTCACATACGGGGATTACGTGGGGGCAGGCTCGCTTTTTGCCGCCGATCTGCGTCACGTTATAGGTGATGAGATATTGAGGTTTCTTGCGGAAGGAAAGTTCATCTTAGGCATCTGCAACGGGTTTCAGGTACTTGTTAAAAGCGGACTGCTACCGAGTTTTGAAAAACCGTTCGAGAAGCCTTCAGTCACCCTGGAAGGGAACAAATCACTGAGGTTCGAGGATCGCTGGGTACACCTGAGGCCGGAAGGCAAGAGCTTCTGGACGAAGGGCTTATCCAAGATCATCACCCTGCCTGTGGCACACGCCGAGGGGCGCTTTCTTGTCCGTGACAAGAAGGTTCTGCATCGTTTGCAAGCTGAAGGTCGGGTTTTACTCCGCTACTGTGGGGGAGATGGTACCTCACCTAAATATCCTGAGGACCCAAACGGGTCCGATGATCACATTGCGGCGATTACGGACTCCACCGGCCAGGTTATGGGCATGATGCCTCATCCCGAGAGGTTCATACTTCCTCAACAACACCCGTCTCACACGCGTGGGGAGTTTAACGGCAAACCTCACGGGTATCTGCTTTTAGCCAACCTCGTGAAGGAAGCCAGCAGCCGATTCAGCCAGGCGTTGTTGAGTAAAGCAGGATCGTTTGCTGTAGATATAAGTGAGACCGGCATCACCAGCTCTAAAAAACAGGCTGGGGGTCCCCTGAAGGGCTAAGGGATATCCGGGGTGTTACGGGTGTTGCGTGGTGTTACGGGGTGTTGCGGGTGTTACGGGTGTTGCGGGTGTTACGGGGGGTATGTAGGCGGCGACGCGGACTGATCCGATGCATCGAGAAGATGAAGGAACGTATGAGTGATCTCCTTAGCCGCCAGCTTGATGTGAAGGAAGATGATGCCCAGCTTGACGTTTTCGTCTGTTACCACTACCAGTACGTTATCCTGACCGGTGTTTGTTATGATGGTATATCCCCTATCGCCTTTCACGTAGACCTGTTGAAGCCTCCCGTGCTGGAACTCCTGGACAGTCTTGTCGCCAAGCCCCAGAAGGGTAGCGGCTATGGCGGCTACGTCGTCGTCGTGGGTGTTCGGAGGCATGGCCGAGGCGAGCATTAAGCCGTCCATACTCACGACCGCGGAGGCCTGAATCTCAGGGGCAGCCTGGTTGAGTCTTGATAGGATACCCCGCAGTTTCCCTTCTAGTCCGAGCATCTATCCTCCACTTTTAAGGACTCACTATATCGAAGTATACCTGCTTTGTCAAGTGGGGCTTTCAGGTTTCCAGGCCGGGATGTTTGAACGTCCGGTGAACGAACCCTATCCCAAACGATAGCAATCAGGCCGACGGTCATGGAATAGATGGTTGCGGGGGGTAACATGTTTGTCTCCGGCAAGTGAAGGATCAATCTCTGCCGTTATCAGCGCCTCCTCCTTCTCGAGTGAAGCCAGAATCTCTCCCTTGACACCTAGTATTCGGCTCTGGCCAATAAAACGCAGCTCTTCTCCTCGGCTTTGTTCCGCGCCGATACGGTCTGAGAGCAGATAGTAGACGTGGTTTTCAATCGCACGTGTTACGGCGGCTCGAGGGCAGTAGGGCAGGACAAGGTTCGCCGGGTGACAGATGATCTCAGCTCCTGCGAGAGCCAGGGAGCGGGCAGACTCCGGAAATATCCAGTCAAAACAGACCATCATGCCGATCCTGGCTTCGCCCAGATCAAAAACAGGAAGGCCCAGGTTGCCGGGTTCAAACACCTCTTTCTCCTTGTCGAACAGATGCACCTTCCGGTAAGTCCCCAGATGTCCTTGTGGAGAAAAGAGCACCGCCGAGTTGTAAAGAATCTCTTTCTCCTTCTCAGCCACCCCGCAGACTACATGCCCACCGATCGTTCCGGCAAGTTCGGTAAGGAACTCGCTCGTTTGGCCTCCTGGGAAGGCCTCTGCCAGAGGGGCCAGCTCGGCTTTGGAACCGAAGAGATAACCGGTTGTGGCAAGCTCTGGCAATACAAGCAGATCAAGCGTAACACCATTGCAGGGCTTTTTGATCTTCTGAAAGTTGGATTCCCTGTCTCCCCGGATGGGTTTAAACTGAAGAACGCCTACACGCATCTTTTGAGAGCTTTAGTCAAGGAAGCGGGTGAGGCCCTGGGTCCAGGCTGCGCGTATCTCATTTACCGAGGCCGTGGCGATGGTGCGGCGGCCGTCCTCGTCTAAAACCAACCGTGGCTCGGCGGCGGTTTCCCCTATCTGTGCGTAGACATCACCCTTGAGTATGCTCTCGAACTCCGTAGCGTCGGATTCTTGAACCTCAACAAGTATTCGACTCTGACTTTCAGAGAAGAGAAGGTAGTCGCCGCGCTTGACGGGTTCCGCAACCGGGACGGCACCGAGGTGAACCCTTGCGCCCATCTCACCCCCCAGGCACATCTCAGCAATCGCCACGCCCAGGCCGCCGTCGGAAAGGTCGTGTGCCGAAAGCACAAGACCCGCTCGTATAGCCCGTTCGATCTTGCGGTAGCGCTTGCGTGCTCTCTTCATGTCGACCACGGGCACCCTCGTGCCCAGCTTCTTGTGCATGCGCAGATACTCCGAGCCTCCCAGCTCTCGCTTTGTCTCGCCCACAAGATAGATGCGCGAGCGCGGTTGCTTGAAGTCGCTTGTAATGGTTTTGCGGGTGTCGCGTACAAGGGTCAGGCCCGAGACAAGAAGGGTGGTAGGTATATTTATCTTCCCGTCCCTGGCAGAGGTAAAGAAGTTGTTAAGGCTGTCCTTGCCCGAGATGAAGGGCGTTGTGTAATTGCGGATTGCGTCCCTGCATGCTTTTGCGGCTTGAAGGAGTTCGTAGAGTATGCGTTCGTCCGAGGCGTCGCCCGCGCAGAAGTTATCCAAGAGGGCGATGCGATCAAGGCGGCCTCCGACCACGATCAGGTTGCGGATCGCCTCGTCTATCGCAGCGGCAGCCGAGGCGTATGCGTCAATGAGGGCGTAACGTGGTGCAAGACCTGCGGCAACCGCGATCCCCGTGTTATCATCCAGAAAGGGCTGAATAACGGTTGCGTCCGATGGTGCGTCACGCTTTGTTCCTATAAGGGGTTTGAGAACCGTTCCACCCTTGACTTCGTGGTCGTACTGCCGGATCACCCATTCCTTGGATGCGACGTTGATCTGACCCAGAAGCCGCAGAAGCGTCTGCCCCAGATCCCGGGGCACCAGCACATCGGTCTCCTTGCGCTCCTCTGGCTGCGGGGTTTTGAGCTTATGGCTCCTTGAAGGCAACCCGTTGTGCAGAAAACCCATATCGAGAACCGCCACTTCTTTCCCCCTGTAACGCAGCCTGAGTATCTTGTCGTCGGTGGCCTCACCGATCACGACTGCCTGGATCCCTATCTCGTCTGCAATACTCATGAACTCCGCCACCTTCTTTGGCTTTACGAATATGACCATGCGTTCCTGGGACTCGGAGACCCATATCTCGTGAGGTGCAAGACCTGCATACTTCAGTGGTACGCGGTCCAGCTCGACCACGCAGCCTTTGTTTTTGGTCATCTCGCCCACCGCGGATGAAAGTCCTCCGCCTCCGCAGTCGGTTATCGAGGCAATCAATCCTCGATCCCTTGCCGCAATCACCAGATCGCGCAGGAGCTTCTCCTCTATGGGATTGCCTATCTGAACCGCGGAGCCGTGCTTTACATGCGATGAGCCTGCAAGTGAGGTGGAGGCAAAGGTCACCCCGTGCATCCCGTCCCTGCCTGTACACGCCCCTGCAAGTATTATCATATCCCCTTTGGAGACCTTCTTTGCAACCTTTGTTTTCGGAATGATGCCCAGGGTTCCGCAGTAGACCAGCGGGTTTGCGAGGTAGAGCTCATCGAAGTAGACTGCGCCTGATGCAGTAGGGATGCCCATGCGGTTTCCATAATCACGGACCCCTCGAACCACCCCTTCGAGTATTCGACGAGGAGGCAGAACGCCTTTAGGCAGTTTCCTTGATGGGAAGCCGGGTGGGCCGAAGCAGAAGACGTCGGTGTTGAGGATAGGATCGGCCCCCTGACCCGTACCCAAGGCGTCCCTTATAACACCTCCGATTCCCGTAGCGGCTCCGCCGTAAGGCTCGATCGCCGAGGGATGGTTGTGGGTCTCAACCTTGAACGCCAGTGCTGCGTCAGCAGAAAACTCCACCACCCCTGCGTTGTCGGAGAACAAAGAAAGGCACCAGGGATGATTGAGCCCCTGCGAAGGTTTCATGATGGTTTCTGCAAGCAGATTGGAGAAGCGCTCGCCTTCAACCTCAAAGGCGGCGTTGAAGGTCTTGTGCACGCAGTGCTCTGACCAGGTCTGGGCCAAGGTTTCCATTTCTGTAAGGGTCGGATCGCGTCCGAGCTTTGCGAAGTGATCCCTTATCGCCTTTATCTCGGCAAGATCGAAGTGCCAGTCGCGCTTGGTGAAAAGCTCGAGAAGTTCTGCGTCTGAAAGACCGGCAAGCTTGATTTCCTCTATCTTGAATCTCGTCCCTCTGTGTCTTGGGAAGGGTTCTTCGCCCCTTACGGCCAGATGCTGGATCAACGGGTTGAAGAGATGGCGCTCCGCAAATCGCACAAGCTTTGCCCGTGGCACCGACGCCGTGAATAAAAAACGCGTCGCCCGGCGAACGTCATCCACCGCTATCTGCCGGTTCTTAAGGTGGTTTAAGACCCAATTGGATTCAGGGTCACTCACCCCAGGATGGTAGCAAACCTCAAGGGAGCGCATACCCACAGGCTGGGACCGACCGAAGCAGATCTTCTCACTTACAGGATCTCGGAAAAGCCCCGAGGCAAACCCCTCGATCTGGCTGCGAGTAAGCTTGGATTTAAGGAAGTAAACCCGTATGATGGAAAGCCCCTTTGAGGGAAGCCCCTCTTCTGAAAGCAAGCGTGCCAGACCCTCCACCTGAGGATCGGTGCCTTTCTTTGAAACCTCGATCCTGTAGATCACGACGGATGATAACCCAATGAATCAGGATGTCAATACGTCAAGTCTTCCTCTCGCCCTTTGGACGAAAGATCGGAGCCTAAGGAGGATAAATCGTCAGTCTTCAATGGAGTTCGTCAACTAATTCGTTATCATTAACTTTGATTATTGGCGCGTGGTTGACACCCACCTGGCCGCACCTATAATTAAATCCTTAAGCGAGGATGGCGGAACAGGCAGACGCGCTGGATTTAGGATCCAGTGGGGTAACCCGTGGGGGTTCAACTCCCCCTCCTCGCATGGGTATACTTTATAATGAAAGGAAAGAATTAAAGTGGAAACGAACGTGATTCACAAGGCGGATTGGCTTCTTGCAATCGAGGGCAAGATTGAGCCTGATGAGGTTCGTGCCGAGCGCGAGAGGCTTTTGCGTCGGTTCACTCGCCGGGTGAAGCTTGCTGGATTCAGGCCGGGCAAGGCGCCTATGTCCATGGTGGCGGCCCGCTATGCCGAAGACGTCAAGGTCGAGCTGGTCGAGGAGTTCGCATCAAGGGCGTATCGCAAAGCGCTTGAGGATAAAAAGATCCGTCCGCTTTCCCAGGGACGCCTGACGCATTGGAACTTCATAGAGCAAGACGAGCTTCGCTTCGAGGTCGAGGCAGAGGTGATGCCTGAAATCCAGGTTAAGGGATACCGCAAACTAAAGCTGGAACCGATTCCTCCACCATCGAAGGATGAACTTGTAGAAAAACACACGGAAACGCTGCAGGAACGCGCTGCTCGTTTCGAACCGGTGGACCGCGAGACAAGGGAAGGCGACTACGTCCGCTGCGACTACTCGGTCTACCGCGACGGAAAGAAGCAGAACAAGCAAACAGGGGTGCTTGTGAAGATAGGCGACAGGGAGAACCTCCCCCAGATAAACGCCGCTTTGATGGGCAAGAAGGCGCATGAGATCGCGGAAGCCGTGGTAAAATACCCTGACGACGCGGGCGAACTTGCCGGGAAAGAGGCTACCTTCAAGTTCTTTATCCACGAAATCAAGGAGCGCCGCCTGCCTGAGATCAATGACGAGTTTGCAAAGGAGACGGGGTTCGAGACGCTTCAGGCGATGCGCTCCAAGCTGGCCTCCGACGCAACCGAAGAAACCGAACGGATAATGAAGGAACGGCGTGAGGATCAGATCTTCAAACAGCTTCTGGAGTTGCATCCGTTTGATCCACCGCCCGTCCTGGTAGCCGAACGTACCCGCTACCTCCTGGCACGCCTTCGCATCCCGGACACACCCGAGGCACGTCAGGAAGTCGAGTCTAAGGCGGCAGAACACGTCAGGCTCGACATCATCCTTGATGCAATCGCCGAGAAAGAAGAGATCAGCGTCTCCGATGAGGAGCTTGAGGCCTGGTTCGCAGAACGCGCCAAGCAGATGGGGATTCCCTTGCCACAGGCGCAGGCACTGTGGAGACGTGAACTGGCAATCGAGGAAGCGCGCAAGCGAAAAATCATTGATTTTCTACTCGAACAAGTAGCAGAAGGAGGTTTAATTGTATATCCCGATAGTCATTGAACAAACGGGCCGCGGCGAGCGGGCCTACGACATCTACTCGCGGCTACTCAAGGACCGCATCATCTTCCTTGGCTCGCCGGTGGACGATAACGTCGCCAATCTGGTTATCGCCCAGCTTCTGTTCCTGGATGCCGAGAACTCCCAGAAGGACATCAACCTCTACATCAACTCGCCCGGCGGCATCGTTACCTCAGGATTTGCCATCTACGACACGATGCACTACATCAAGTCAAACATCGTGACCATCTGCGTTGGGATGGCCGCTTCGATATCGGCGGTGCTTTTAGCCGCAGGCAAGAAAGGTAAGCGCTACGCCTTACCAAACTCGCGTATAATGCTGCACCAGCCCTCCATCTCAGGGCTTTCAGGGGTGGCGGCAGACGTGGAGATCCATGCAAAGGAGCTCCTGAAGTGGCGAAAGAAACTGAACGAGATACTTGCCGATACCACGGGTCAAAACGTTGAAAGGATCAAGCAGGACTCCGACCGAGACTACTTTATGAGTCCGGAAGAGGCGAAGGCATACGGCTTGATTGACGAGATACTGGAACCTGCCCATGAGCGAAAAGAATCAAAAAAGAGCTAGTCACGAGGTAGTCTGCTCGTTTTGCGGCCGACCAAAGCAGGTCGTGAAGCGCATGATCTCAGGCCGGGGCGGCTACATCTGCGATTCGTGCGTCAAGCTGTTTGCAGGTGTCATCGAGAATGAGGAGCGGGCCGAGCAAACACTTTCTCTTACCAATCTGCCTACACCTGCCGAGTTCAAGGCGCATCTTGATAACTACGTGATCGGTCAGGAGCGGGCAAAGAAGGTGCTTTCGGTAGCGGTCTACAACCACTACAAACGGCTCATAACCCGGCGCAAGGGCGTTGAGATCGAGAAATCGAACATCCTTTTGATCGGTCCCACAGGCGTGGGAAAGACCCTTTTGGCCCAGACCATGGCGCGGCACCTGAACGTACCCTTCTCGATCTCCGACGCAACCCCTTTAACCGAGGCCGGTTACGTGGGCGAAGACGTTGAGAATATCATACTCAGACTTCTGCAGGCCGCCAACTACGACCTTGAGCGCGCACAGCAGGGCATCATATATCTTGATGAGATAGACAAGCTTGGCCGGCGTTCTGACTCGCCCTCGATAACCCGCGACGTCTCAGGCGAGGGAGTCCAGCAGGCGCTTCTCAAAATCATCGAAGGAACCGTGGCCAACGTGCCGCCCAGGGGCGGCCGCAAGCATCCGGAGCAGCAGTTCATCCCGGTAGATACCCGTGGCATACTCTTCATCTTCGGCGGGATGTTCGACGGCCTGGTGCCAATCATCCGCTCCAGACTGCGCAAGACAGCCATTGGCTTCGGTGTCCAACGCGACAGGGTGGAGGACCTTTCAGACGACGAGATACTTGCCAAGGTGGAGCCCGACGATCTGATTCACTACGGTCTTATCCCGGAACTCGTGGGACGCATCCCGGTTGTCGTCTCTTTGACGTCCCTTGATGAAGCCGCCCTGGTGCGCATCCTGACCGAACCGCGCAACGCTATACTGAATCAATACCAGCACTACTTCGATATGGAGGGTATCAAGCTGCGTTTTACAGACACGGCCCTCGAGGCTGTAGCGCAGCGGGCCACAAAACGCGGCTCAGGCGCGCGGGGCCTGCGCTCCATAATGGAACAGACCATGCTCGACATCATGTTCGAGCTGCCCGACCGAAAGAAGAAAGGATACGTGGAGTGCACCATAGGCGAGGATGTGCTAACCAAGGGCAAAGCCCCCAAGTTCCGCAAACCCTCCGCCAAACGCAAGGCGCGCTGACTAAACCACAACCGAGCAAGTAAAGCTCGTTATCGTAAGTTTAATTCTCTACATATCTTCTAGAATAACACTCCTAAGTTGCCCCCCCCTCAGAAGCTTATGCAAAATAATGCCAAAAACATAGTATCATACTTAATTGACCAGAAACTACTTGACAAGATGTTTTTTTTTGCGTATATTTGGATATGGGGAATCTCCGAAGGATTCCCGTAAACGAAACAAACCTAAATATAGGAGGACATTATGCCTAAAAAGACCTTACTCGTCATCGCCGCGGTTGCGGTGATGCTCGTGGCCGCCACCAGCGCTTACGGTTATCACGAAGTCTGGGACGGGTGGTTCAACTCAGGATACCTCACCTTAGACAGCGACACCTTTGACTATGTGGAAGGTCAGAGTACAGTTGAAGACTACACCGCTGGTTCCGTCGATTCGTTTACCATCTGGGCTATACCTTATCGCAGTTTCTACTGCGCCACGACTGGCTACACCATCAGGCTTTGGGTGACTACGGCCACCGGCTGGAAATACACAGTTCAAGAAGGCCAAAAGGAAGCCTATGACGGTGGATGGACAGGTGAAGCGATTCTCTATAGACCCCTCCTACCCGATGATTTGGACTTCGACGTCTGGGGCACCTGGGGGAGTACCTATCCCCACTTCAACTACAACACGGATTCCTACACAGCATGGTGGCGTGTAAGCAACAGTAGGCCTTTGGGCCTTGGAGGAAAAGGCGGCAGTTCAGGCACGCTGCGGGAGTAAACCTTAACCTTTGGAGGAGGGGCTTTGCCCCTCCTCTTTTCCTGGCCTTGACATTGCCGAAGAATTGGCTTATGATTAGACAAAAAGGAGGTCGAGATGATCAGTATGAGTCTTTTAGCTTTAACCTTATGTGGCGGTGTTCTTGTGGAACCCTTTCGTATCGCCGATTCCGAGCCAGGCCATCATCAGACCTGCGTGCGCGCGGCAATGGCTCCTGACGGGCATTTTGCCGTAGCATGGGTAGACGACCTGCTTCTTTCGCATGAGCACGGGCTTGACCTGTATATACGTTTCTTCGACAGCACAGGGAATCCGATGACTGAACCGTATCAAATCGCAAAGATGGCGGACACCAACTGGATATACTGGCCCTGCCTTGAGATGGACACCGCAGGCAACGTGGTACTTGTGTGTGAGGAAGTGGATAGGGTCAGGTTTGACGACCTGGACAACCATTACATTCGCTTTCAGCGCTTCGCCCCTGACGGCAGCCCTGTTGGTTCTGCCCAGACCCTGGTGCCGCAGGTAGAGTTAGGCAGCATGGGGAGGCCGATTGGTTTGAGCCTTGCGAACAACGATGAGTTTGCTGTAACCTGGTGTGCGCTCAGCCCGTTATGGGGGTATGGTGCATGGGTACAGCGCTTCAACAGGGAGGGCTATCCAAAGGGCAATGCCTTTCTGGCCCACGATGATTTTGGCACCTCTGTCTTATTCTGCTACCCCCAGGTGGCGCTGAACGATGCAGGCGACCTGGTGGTAACCTGGGTTGAGTTTTACCCATCCTATCCCAGGTTTCAGGTGTTTGATGCCGAGGATGAACCTATCCTTGCCTGGGAACCGATGGGGCATCTCGTGGTTGATGATAGCCTTGGTACCAGCCGCGTTGAGGCTTACTGGCTGGATAACGACCGCTTTGTGCTCTTCTGGATTGATTATGTCTGGCCCTGGAATATAGCTGGGCGTGTGTTTGCGGATAGGGGTCTAACGCGCTATCCTATACGCAGGCTGGTGCACGATTCAATGGCACTCAACTGGCCTGATCCTGCAGGGCGGTTTGCGGTTGCCCTCTCATCCGATGAGCGCTTTGCAGAGACGCACATCAGGAGTTACACTGACTATCCTGATACATCTGATCCGTCCAAGCTACGTTGGTGGGATCATGGTGGAGGGATACTGGGATATATACAAAATAACGAGCCGATACGCCGCACCACCCTGTTCGAGTACACCCCGCCCTGGGGAGCGGATACAGTGAACAGCCTTATCAACAACTATCCTCGCACTCAGCCTCCTGCGGTGGCCTGCTGCAATGACCGCCTCGTATGGGCTTACTCCCGCCTTAACACCGACACCATCTTCGAGGCCTTTGCAATGATCACCGACTGGGACATGGGCGAGGGAGTGATGGAATCTCCTATCCACACCGAATCCCCCATCCGCCTCGAAGCATCCCTCAACCGGCTCTTCTACGACGTGTCCGGGAGTGTTACGGGCGAGGCAAAGCTTACCCTCTACTCCGCCGACGGGCGAAGGGTACTCCAAGAAACCATAAAAGGCAAGGGCACCTGGACGTCCTCCCCGCCCTCCTCCCTGCCCTCCGGCGTCTATTTCGCAAGGGTGAAGGCGGAGTCAGCCAAAGCCACAGCCAAGCTTGTAATCCTCCACTAAACCTAAACCTTGACAAACAGGGGGATTTGCCTTTAATAACTAAAAGGAGGTCGAGATGATCAATATAACTCTTCTAGCTTTAACCCTGTGCGGTGGTGTTCTGGTAGAACCCTTTCGCATCGCCGAGGCTGAGCCAGGCCATCAACAGGTTTGCCTTCGTGCGGCAATGGCTTCTGACGGGCATTTTGCCATTGCTTGGTTGGACAACCTGCGGGTTGATTACCCCCCTTTCTGTGAATTGGAGCTTTTCGTTCGTTTCTTTGACTCCGACGGCAACCCCTTAACCGATGCTTACAAGACAACCAAGGTTGCGGACACCCACGAGATCGGCGGTTCCCATCTTGACATGGATTCGGCAGGGAATACCGTCCTGCTCTGGACAGAGCATCCTTATCCGAATCCTGATGAGGCGTTTTTACGTTTACAGCTTTTTGACACGAGCGGCAATCCCCTGGGTTCTCCTCAGACAGGCTATCAGGGATACGTCAGCAGATCCAACAGATCGGTTGCGGTGAGTCTTAACGACCAGGGCGAGTTTGCCATAGTCTGGGATGGTGAGCCGATTTGCGCCAGACGTTATTCTTTCGATAGCGGTCCGCAGGGTGATCCCTTCATGGTTCACGGCGATCTCCCTGATGGTGTCTATTCCGACTATCCTGGTGTGGCGCTGAATGATGCAGGCGACCTGGTGGTAACCTGGTTTGAATTTCACACGAATGGGGATGGTTATCTCAAGTTTCAGGTGTTTGATGCCGAGGATGAACCTATCCTGCCCTGGGAGCCGATGGGGCATCTGGTGGAAGAGGATAGCTCTAGGGGCCACCGGGTTGAGTCCTACTGGCTGGATAACGACCGCTTCGTGATGTTCTGGAAAGATCCGAGTTGTTATCCGCTTATTGTAGGTCGGGTGTTCAGTGATCGTGGCCTGACGCGCCATCCCATACGCGGGCTGATATGGCAAGATACCTTGTGGGGTGCACATGGCGGTTCAAGAGGTTGGTATTCCACGGCCGTTGCCCCTAACGACAGCTTTGCCTACACGCACATAAGAACCCGCTGTGACTATCCTGATGGAGAACTGCGTACCTGGGATCATGGTGGAGGGATACTGGGATACATACAAGATAACGAGCCGATACGCCGAACCACCCTGTTCGAGTATACCCCACCCTGGGGAGCGGATACCGTGAACTGTTGGACCCACACGGAGCCTCCTGCGGTGGCCTGCTGCAATGACCGCCTCGTATGGGCTTACTCCCGCCTTAACACCGACACCATCTTCGAGGCCTTTGCAATGATCACCGACTGGGACATGGGCGTAGGGGTTATGGAATCTCCCATCCAGACCGCATCACCCATCCGGCTTGAGGCATCCCTCAACCGGCTCTTCTACGACGTGTCCGGGAGTGTTACGGGCGAGGCCAAGCTTACCCTCTACTCCTCGGACGGGCGAAGGGTGCTCCAAGAAACCATAAAAGGCAAGGGCACCTGGACGCCCCCCTCCCTCCCCTCCGGCGTCTATTTTGCACGGGTTACAACCGAGGGTTACTCTGCACGTACAAAAGTCGTCGTGCTACGCTAACGGGATTCCGGTTTTGGGGTCCCCGCGAAGGGACGAAGTACCTTCGTGGGGTGAAGGCGTCTATTTCGCACGGGTTGAGGCTGAGTCAGCCAGTACGAGAGCCAAGGTGGTAATCCTCCACTAAACCTTGACAAACAGGGGGATGTGCCTTTAATAACTAAAAGGAGGTCGAGATGTTCAATATAAGTCTTTTAGCTTTAACCCTGTGCGGTGGTGTTCTTGTGCAACCCTTTCGCATTGCCGATTCCGAGCCAGGCCATCATCAAGGTTGCCGTCGCGTTGCAATGGCTTCTGACGGGCATTTTGCCATTGCCTGGTGGGACAGCCTGCGGATTGATTATCCCCCCTTCTGTGAATTGGAGCTTTTCGTTCGTTTCTTTGACTCCGACGGCAGCCCCTTAACCGACCCCTACAAGATAACCAAAGCGGCGGACACCAACCAGATAGGCGGTTCCCATCTTGACATGGATTCAGCAGGCAGCACCGTCCTGCTCTGGACAGAATATCCTTATCCGAATCCTAATGATGACCTTTTACGCTTACAACTTTTTGACCCGAGCGGCAACCCTATAGGTTCCCCTCAGACAGACCATCAGGGATATATCAGCTGGGGCAGCAACAGAGCGGTTGGGGTGAGTCTTAACGACAAGGGCGAGTTTGCTATAGCCTGGGATGCAGGGACGATTTGCGCCAGACGTTATTCTTTCGATAGCGGTCCGCAGGGTGATTCCTTCAGGGTTCACGACGATCTCCCTGATGATGTCTATTCCGACTATCCTGGTGTGGCGCTGAGCGATGCAGGCGACCTGG
>Ga0315543_1002775_pt1 | contig 16502 bp, 19 predicted proteins | sample SalMarSW160210MG_2_FD_203098 | JGI IMG/M metagenome (GOLD analysis project Ga0315543, IMG submission 203098) | Salt marsh sediment microbial communities from the Plum Island Ecosystem LTER, Massachusetts, United States - Salt Marsh Sediment SW1601-210 ...
GTGCCCGCATTTTCTGCATTTGTACTCAAATATAGGCATTTTTCCAGCCTCCTTATCAAGCTCTTAAATATTGCCCTAAATTTACAACAACAGATCTCAGGCCAAAATCATTCATCCTTAGCTCCGGCTAGAGAACAGACAATTTGCATTCCCTCTTCGATGCTTTTTGTTATATGGCAGTTATCAGCCGCTTCTAATATGCCCTGGTGCTGCTGTTTTGACAGCGTTGCACCGAGATGTATTTTGGCATCGATTCTCGTAGTACGCGATAGTTCAGCTCCGGACGAGGCAGTATCTGGAGAGTAACGTTCTATGCGACGGGATAGCTCAACTGTCATATCCTCATAATTAATGCCTTGCTTTTTGCAGTATTCGGCAATGTAACCGCCGATGCACATCCCAATAGAAGCTGAGGAGAGTTGAGCCGGCCACATCCCGTCCCGCTCAGTTTTGCCGTCATCGCCACGGCCGGTAGTTACAGTGTATCCTTTGCAGGTTGCCGTGAAACGGTAACCGTTGTCGTATTTAACCAAGACCTCCATTTTTATTCTTCCTGCTTTGCTTTTTCTAATTCTTCAATGCGTTTGCTTATTTCATCAAGCGCATCCTGGAAATATTGGGCTTGCTCCCTTAAGCCAGCAAGTTCTTGCTCCGGTGCTACTGTTGGAGCAACCGGGCCGGGATAAGACGGATAAGGCTGCGCAACTGAACCCCAGGCAGGATAACCATACGGTGCCCTTGCCCAGCCGAAACCGTGTCCGAATCCTCGCCCCCAACCGCCGCCTCGTCCCCAGCCCCCGTAGCCGCGTCCACCAACCGGATTCATAAACCCTGGTACCGGATATCCGGCGCAGTATCCTGCAGCTCTTCCTGTCATTGGTCCCATTCCAGCAGGACCTGTTCCATCTCCACGTGGCATAATAATTCTCCTATGTTAAAAGTCTACTCCAATTTTTTACACTTATTTCGTTAAGTATTTGCGATTACAAAGCTTGGGAAATCTTCGAAAATCCAGTTATTATTTGGAAAAATTTACTACTGTCTTGTCATTTGCGTTCCACACTCAGGGCAATCTCTTTGGTTGCAGGGTTGTCCTACAACATGAGGAACTTGGTGGCCGCATTTCGGGCAGACACAATTTCCGCCCGGCCCTGCGGCAAACGGTCCACCCATTCGACCTCTTCCTTGACCTCGACCTTTACCCATACCTCGGCCGGCACCGCCTCCCGGTCCAGCCGGTCCTGTTCCATCTCCTCTTGGCATAAGAATTCTCCTTTACAGAATTCCTAAGTTTGCAAATTTGTCAAGACTAAACTGCCGATCTTACAGCCTAAATGCTCAGCAAGAACTGAACACTTCGGCCGCAGCATAAAAAACTTATTTTTCCGAACATCGTTCAGCGTTTCAAAATTGCCCTGGCCTTTGGCGATGAGCAAATCGGACTCTTCAAATATTTGGCGAAAGGCTTCCGAGCAGCTCTCCAATATAGTGCCGGGTGCATCCGAACCATTATCTATGACGTCCACTATGTCGGTTAAGCCTGATATTTGAGCATCTTCCATGGTTGCATCATTCAAAATGGGACTTCCTCTGACAACGAACGTCACTCTCTCATAGGGCAGTTGCTCGATTAACAGTCGGTCAAAGACGATCTCGCCGGCGTTATCACCCAGATAAAGAATATCTTTGGCTGCAGCAGTTGCGTCACGGAATCTCTGCGAAGCGTCTGAATCCAATTCGTCCTCTAACGACTCAGCGATGGTCTGCTCAACCGCGTTTTCCTGCAGCGTCGAATTCACGCCAAAGTCGATGATGTTGCCTGCAATGGCTAACCGAACCGCCGTTTCCAATGGGTCTGCAGAAGTCTCAATCCGTTCCTTCAGTTCGGGATACATCATAAGAGTCAGCTTATTGAATCGATTCTTTACGTTTAGATATGGATCTTCTACACCGGTTGTTTGGCGAATGAACCGATGTATTTTCTGAGCCATGGCAGGGGGACTTTGTTGCAAATCCATCTTGCTGGCCAAACTTAGAGCCTCTCGCAGTACCTTCTCGTGGATTTGTCCGTCCTTCGTTGTCATTCTTATCGAATCAAGCACCTGACGGATAAAACACGGAATACAGTCAAAGTAAGTCTTCATAGCAGTTTTTTACTTATTGTGTGCAAATAAAACCTGTAAACCTTATATATATTATGGGCATATGCTCATTACAGTTCAAATAAAAATCTGTAAAAAGTGAAATTTTTTTTATTTGCAAGATGACTACAAAACCCAACTGTGCTACTGAAAAGGCGAAAATGCGTGCAACTGAGAGGATTCTGGCTAAAATATCGGCCGATCTTTAGAAATCCTGACTTTTTTAGGACTGTGCCATGAAGATAGTTGCCGATGCGAATATTCCGTTTGTAAAGGAATGCTTTTCGTCCATTGGAGAGGTTCAAACCATATCAGGGCGTGAGATGGCATCAGATGTTATCGGAGATGCCGAGGTACTGTTGGTCCGCAGTATCACCAGAGTTGACAAGGCACTTCTGGTGGGGAGCAACGTTCGGTTTGTCGGCACCGCTACAATCGGCTTTGACCACGTGGACGTTGGATATTTGAAACGGAACAATATCGGCTTTGCCTCTGCGCCAGGCTCGAATGCCAATTCAGCGGCGGAATATATAATCGCTGCGCTGCTGGAGATTGCGCAAAGGCGCGAGATCGTGCTTGAGGGAAAGTCTATCGGCGTCATAGGTGTCGGAAACGTAGGTAGCAGAGTCGCTGCAAAGTGCGAAGCTCTTGGAATGCAGGTCTTTCGCAATGATCCGCCTCTGCAAAGACAAACTAATGACACGAAGTATCTGCCGATAGAAAAATCATATGGATGTGATTTTGTCACGCTTCACACGCCTTTGACTTTTGAGGGCGTGGATAAGACATTTCATTTAGCCGGCGAGAGATTTTTCAGGTCATTAAAACGTGGATGTGTGTTTCTAAATACTGCACGTGGAGCTGTTGTAGATAGCCAAGCTCTAAAGAAGGCTATTCAAGTGTGTAGATTGGGTGCTGTTGTGCTTGATGTGTGGGAGAATGAGTCTGGTATCGATGCTGAGCTGCTGCGGATGGTTGATATTGGCACGCCGCACATTGCAGGTTATTCGCTGGATGGAAAAATTGCCGGCATGATTATGTTATACAACAGCGTTTGTGAGTATTTTGGGTTGAAGCCGGAATACGATGTGGCGGATTTCTTGCCAGAGCCGAATGTCACCGAGTTACAAGTAGAGCAGGAGGGTGATTCAGAACAGAATATGATTTTGAATATAGTTCGCAGAATCTATGATATAAGATGTGATGATGCGGCCCTGCGCGGTATTTTGCGAGAACCCGAAGGTGCAAGAGGCAAGTTTTTTGACGCTCTTCGCAAGAACTATCCTGTCCGCAGAGAGTTTCAAAACACGAAGGTCATCGTCGAAGACTTGAACAGCGGTTTAGCTAAGAAATTAAAAGGAATTGGATTCCTGCTTGCGTAGGGATGACGGTGATATGATGGAGCATGTCGGAGTAAGTCTGCTTGAATGGCCGAGGGGCCGGTTGGATTTCTCACGGGGTTGTCTTGTAATGGGGATTTTGAATGTCACGCCGGATTCCTTCAGCAATGGTGGTCAATTTCTTGAGACCGACAAAGCTGTTGAGCATGGCCTAAGAATGGCTGCAGATGGCGCTGCGGTAATAGACGTCGGCGGTGAATCTACCCGGCCGGGTTCTGAGTCTGTTTCAACCCAGCAGCAAATAGAGCGGGTAGTTCCTGTGATAAAAGCACTTCGCAAGAAGATTGATGTTCCGATTAGCGTTGATACTTATAACTACGATGTTGCTAAAGCCGCGTTGGATGTAGGGGCGGCGATGATAAATGATATCACTGCGCTGTCTGACGAACGAATGGCAGAACTGGCGGCGAAAAAGCAGGTGCCGGTTGTTTTGATGCATATACAGGGGACACCTGCAATGATGCAGATTGAGCCAAGGTATCAAGATGTCGTCAACGAGGTTCTGCAGTTTCTTTTGGAAAGGGCTAAGCGAGCTGAGCAGTTGGGCATACTGAAGGAGAGAATCTTTATCGACCCCGGCATCGGTTTTGGCAAAACCTTAGAGCACAATCTTTTAATTTTGCGGAATATCCACAGATTTGTTGCGACCGGTTATCGCGTGCTCGTGGGCACATCTCGCAAGAGCTTTATTGGCAAGATAACCGGCAAGGAAAAGCCTGCTGATAGGATATTCGGCACCGCTGCAACGGTTGCATTATGTGCAGCAGCAGGCGTCTCAATTGTCCGAGTTCACGATGTAGCTGAAATGCTGGATGTGGTAAAAGTGGTGATTGCCATTGAAAAAAACGGTGTTATCTGATATAGTTGATCTATGAGTCCGACGGTTTTCAGATACAAGAACTACCGTTTCCTTTTCTTTTTAAGAGAGGAAACCCGTGTTCATGTTCACGTTACCTCTCCTGATGGTGAGGCGAAATTCTGGATAGAGCCGGAGGTCACTGTAGTCAAGAATTTTGGATTCTCGGACAGTCAGATAGCAGAGCTAAAAGAGGTTATTGAGGAACACAAAGATGACATCCAAGATGCCTGGACAAAACATTTCAGAGGTTGAGGTTTCGCATATAAACAGTCGCGGTCTGTGGGTGTGCGTGGCAGATAAGGAGTATTTCCTCCCATATACTGAGTATCCATGGTTTAAGGACGCAACAGTTGCCCAGATCACAAACATTCAACTGCTGCATGGACATCATCTGCACTGGCCGGAGCTTGATGTGGATTTGGAAATTGATTCACTGAAAGACCCTCAGAAGTATCCTCTGAAGTACGAATGAAACAGTCTGCGACGGCGGTGGCTTGTGTGCGGCGTCGGGGGTTTTAATGATGATATACCATCATTATGTATTAAGTGCGATTGATTTTAAGGAGTGAAATAAACGGTATCCTCATGGTTGTTGAATCAACGCTGAAGGTTGTGCTTTCTGCAGACTTTTAAGCAGGTAATTTTCCACGACCATATTCCAGCTCATATTTTTGGCCAAGGAATATCCGGTGCGAATCATGCTTTCAAGTTCAGCGTCGCTTTGCGGCAGACGTTGGATAAGCTCTTTAGCGATTTTTCCGCTTACGTTTGCTTCAGTCTGTTCGCGTACCGACTGGTTGATTTGCATGAAGTCTTCAATATCCTCGTAATTGAAACCATTTAGAGCCGTGTAGTCGGCAGTGATAACATTTTTAACATTTTGTCCATCGGTTATATCTCGCAAGAAGCCTGAGCATCCGCAGACACTGCTGAACACGCATATACCCCCGAAAGTCAAAGGCTCAAGCTGAGATATTCCGAACGGTTCGTAAATGCTCTGGCCGAATTCGGCATCGCTGCCCTTGCGGATATCCATAAATTCCATGTTTTCAGGCATCTTTTTGCCGCATTTTTTTTGGCTGAATCCAAACTGATTTATGAAGATGATTTTTATGTTGCTGCTTCGAGCGTTGAATTGCTGCACTAACGTGTAGAAATCCGCCTCGCCGCCGGACAGATCAGGCCAGCCCTCTCGGTGGGCTATAGGCCAGTTATAGGCTGACTCCATGTTGAATATATCCTGGCTTCGCCGCTGTGAGACTTCGGTGGACAGCACAAAAAGTACCGCTGTTTTGCCAAGATTTCTGAACTCTTTTTCTATTGCGTACAGCACGCGTAAATCGCGCCATAGCCCCTTGCTTCTGACGAGTCTTGTGACGTGTGTAAAAACGAAATCGGGCCTGTAACTCAGCAGGTTGTTACAGTACTGTCGAAGTTTTTCTTTTGATGCGAGTTTGTCGGCAACGTTGATTTCATACGCCGGTATGCCGTTGTAAACTATATCAATGTCGGCGGTCTCAAATTCCGGTGCCAGAAATCGCAACTCTTCTACGACGTGGTCGCCCACGGCATATATTTGGTCACAATATTTTGAGGCTTCCACGAGACCATGTTTGAAGTAGGAACTCTGGTCGCCAAACACTTCATTAACGCATAATTTGTCTTTGTAGGCTTGTCTAATAACGTTGTAGAACATCGTATCGTGACCGGGGTGTTCCTCCACGATACGTCTCATCGTAGCGACCTCATGGGCGTAGAAGATCGTTTTGAAATGACAGCGGGTTTCAAGAATCGCTGCCAATGCTGTCGGCATGCCCATAAATTCATGAGCGATTATGACTGTAGAGTCGTTAGCCGCACCCAGAGCTGTCAATGCAGCGATTGCTGCCGGTGCTAATCTTATGTATTGTTCATACTCCCAAAGGTGCTCGTATAGATGACTGCGGATTCCAAATTCTTCGAAAAGGCGTTTTTTAAATTCGTTAACCGCGCCCTTGTCCATTTGTCTTACATCGACCAGCAGGACTTCTGGTGAGCTTTTTATACCAGCTTGTTCATCTACAAATGTTCGTCTGCCATAAACGATGCCCACGTTGTAAAAGGCCTCAATCTTCCGGAAGGCGGAAGTATATCCAGGATTTATTAGTCCATCTACAGATGAATATAGAACCTCGCTATTTTCGCCGAGTCGGTCCAGTACCGAGCCGTCGGTTGTAAACAACGGGCCGATAAGAATTGAACGATTCGCGAGGTCGAGATAGGGTTTGCAGGTGAAAAAGCCTTGCAGAACAGCCCCGATACCGCCGATTTTTCCGACGGTCTCATGGGTGACATGCACAACCGTTGTCTCATTAGCCATATAAGTTTCCCCAAGTTCTTAAACAAGCTCATCACAGTTGCTTTATTAGTTTCTACTTAAAATATACGAAACGGTTCTTGTTCAGCAAAAAAGGTGACGGCTTGCTTTGTGTATGTTTATGACGACCGAGAAAACACTCAGTGCTTGTGGGAAAATAGAGGTGTTTTGAGACCCTCGCATGGCTGAACAGAGTGTTTTGTCTGTGCTCTTAGCTTATCTTCGTGCGGAGATTTCTTATCAGACCTGAGAGAACCTGTTGTGGGATATCGGCTAAGTCCGGCTCAGGTATCTCGCTGAGCCCTATTCTGTCAAGAATCTTGGTTGTCTGCTGGCTATATGGGGCTATTAAGACCGCGGTTTGCTGGGCTTGGTTTAACTGACCATTGGCCATCTGTTGCAGATACAGAATTATGTTTTTTGTCAGTTCCTTCTCGCTCAATGGGGAGATGGGACCGGAAACTGCTGCTAAATCATCTGGAATCTCTCTTTCCTGAAGTATGTCCTGAGTCAGTTCGTATGTCTCAGCCATCAGTCGCTTTCTTCTTTCTTCCTCAGTCTCATCTATGGGTGCAAGCTTTAGCTCTTCATCCGAATTTAGCTTGGGGACATACAACTTATTGTGACATGCGGGACACTTGCCCCATTTACCGCTGGCACTATCTTGTGCCTCTATCTTTTTGCCACAGTAGTCGCAATGAAATACTATCGCCATTTTGTCACCTCTGGTGAATATTTTTTACTATTTCTCCGCTTGATATTGTGCAACTACGTCGGTCGTTATCCCGCCGCGAGGGCGGAACCGGGACGTGACTTTCATCCACCGCGGTTTACAGGCACCGCTCAGATCATTCAAAATATCGTTTGTCAGAGCCTCGTAAAAAATGCCCTTGTTGCGGTAGTCTTGCAGATAAAGCTTGAGACTTTTTAGCTCAATGCACAATTTGTCCGGGCAATATTCGACGATTATCTCACCAAAATCAGGCTGGCCCGTTCGGGGACATAAACTGGTAAATTCGGGACATCTAATGGTAATACAATAATCTCGCTCAGGATTAGGATTGTTAAATAATTCTAATGTACGCCCATCTGTCATAGCTTGAGCCCTTGTAAGTCCCATCCTATCATAATATAATCTGAAGCTGAATCTATGACAAGTAGTAACCAGCGAGGACACGAAATAAATTCATCGTTCTGTGTTCGTCCATTTTTTATGGCAACCTTTACAGAGGCGGTTATGTGATGGCTAAAAAGGCAGTCGTTTTGCTAAGCGGTGGTCTGGATTCGGCCACGACATTGGCGATAGCTCGCAGCGAGGGCTTTGAGTGCTATGCTTTGACTTTTTCCTACGGCCAAAGACACCAACGCGAGATTGATGCGGCAAAGAGAATCGCTCAATCCATGAGCGTTACTGAGCATCGTATAATGGAAGTGGACCTAACTGTTTTTGGCGGCTCGGCTCTTACAGATTCTGAGTTAGATGTGCCCAAGAACAGAGCCGATTTGGGAAAACCTGACGATATTCCCGTGACCTATGTGCCTGCGAGAAATACGATATTTCTGAGTTATGCCCTCGGATGGGCAGAAGTACTTGGAGTATTTGATATTTTCATTGGCGCCAACCAGACCGACTACAGCGGCTATCCTGATTGCCGGTCTGAATACATTGCGTCCTTTGAGAGGACTGCAAACCTTGCCACTGCTGCTGCTGTCCAGGGTAAAGGCCAATATCACATCCATACGCCGGTCATAAATATGACCAAGGCTGAAATCATTCGCACGGGTGTTAAGCTCGGCGTCGACTATTCTCTTACCCACAGTTGCTATGACCCGGACGAAAGAGGAAGAAGTTGTGGGCGATGCGATGCCTGTAGGCTAAGATTGAAGGGTTTTGCCGAAGCAGGCCTAAAAGATCCTGTTGAATATGTAGAGAAACAATAAATATGAGATACGAAATTCGATATTCGGATTTATACACAATATGAGCCACGAACAATGAAGATAACTGAAATTTTCTACTCTTTGCAAGGAGAGGGATTTTTAGCTGGTGTCCCCAGCGTTTTCGTGCGTTTGGCAGGCTGTCCCTTACGTTGCCGATGGTGTGACACGAAATATGCCTGGGAGGAAACGGCGGGACGTGATTACAGCACCGCTGAAATCATCGAAACGATTCAGCAGTGGCCCTGTAGATTTATTGTAGTAACGGGGGGCGAGCCAATAATAAATCCAGAAATACGACAGTTAGCGCAGAAGCTAAAAGCCCTGGATAAACACGTCACAATTGAAACCGCAGGTATCGCATTTGTTCCGGATTTAGCCTATGACCTGATGAGTATTAGCCCAAAATTGAGTAACTCTGTGCCGGACAGTCCCAAACTCGCTGCGATTCATGAAAAGTCAAGATTGGATATAGCTGTCCTGCAGGAGCTGATAGAAAACTATGAATACCAGCTTAAGTTTGTTGTGGATTCACAAGAGGATTTGCCCGAAATTCGACAGACAATCGAAAAAATCGGGAATATCGATTCGGAGAAAGTGATGTTGATGCCGCAGGCGGCTACAAGGGGCGAACTGTTAGCCAAATCGCCGATGGTAGCAGAAATGTGTAAACTCACCGGCTTTGCATTTTCGCAGCGTCTGCAGATACTTTTATGGGATAGTGCTCGGAATGTTTAACCTATTGATGTGTCGAGCGCATTTAGGTTTTAGAAGATGTTATTTAGCAGAAAGTAGTATTTTGTCATTCAAGATTGAGACCTAATTTGAATTGATCCGATATTTGCTTCACGGTCGGTTTCATGGCAGAATTCAATCTAACTGTTTTGAGTAAATCCTCTTTGGCTTCTTCCGGTTTTCCTAAACAAGCGTAGGCAGTTCCTCGGTTGGCATATGCTTTTGCATTCTTTGGTTCAAGTTCGATAGTCTTTGTGAAGTCTTTTATGGCTTCGTTGTGTCTGCCCAAGTTTAAGTAGGCGTTTCCTCGGTTGTAATATACTTCAGCAAGTTCTGGATTGAGCTCAATAGCTTTATTGAAGTCAGGGATGGCTCTGTCGGGTTGATTTAACATGGAGTAGACAACTCCTCGGTTGGCATATGCCGTGGCATCTTTTTGATTGAGCTCAATGACTTTATTGAAATCGGAGAGTGCGTCGGTAAGATGATTTAAATTAGCATGCTCAACTCCTCGATTGTAATATACGTTCGCATAATTTGGATCGATTTCGATGGCTTTATTGAAGTCAGAAAAGGCCTCGTTGATTTTACGTAATTTGGAGTAGGCAGTTCCTCTGTTGTAGTATGCCTCTGCATAATTTGGATCGATCTTGATAAACTCATTATAATCGAGAATAGCTTCATTATAATATTTCATTTCGATGTAGGTATTTCCACGGTTGAAGTATGCCTTACCAGATTTTGGCTCGAGTGCAATAGCATGGGTATAGTCAGCTATGGCCTCATCATAACGATCTAATTGGGAGTAAACTATCCCTCGGTTGCAATATACCTCGGTAAATTCTGGATTAAGCACAATAGCTCTAGTCAAATCTGAAAGGGCTTTGCTATAGTTGCATAATTGACCGTATATAGTTCCTCGATTGAAATATGCATTAGCACTATTTGGATCGAGCTGAATAGCTTGATTGTAATTATGAATGGCTTTATCGTACTCAAGTTGAGAATAAGCATTGCCCTTGTTAATATATATGCTAGCAATAAGACCATTTTTATCCAATATTCGGATTTTTCTATGAACTTCTAAGGGATTGTCTTTATCTTTAAGCTCCCAGTAATAGCCTTTTTCTATAAATTGTTTCTTCAACTCAAACGGTTTACTTATTAACGGTTTAGGGAATATGGCTAAATCTGCCATCATTATTGAGTTATTAGGCAAACTGATTATGCAGGCAATATGGCCATTTTCTCTATATAGAGAAGGAATAATTGGCTCATCGATCTCTACTGTTTCCACTGATAATCCAATAAAATTACCCAATACGTATAAAATCTGAGAATAACCAACGCAGTCAGTCTGTTTATTTTTGACAACGTTACCGAGTTCAAAGAACTGATCATAATAACTTATTTCTGTTTGTATCTGCTCGCTCAGTCTTCTTACAATACTCCGCTTAAGCCTTACTAATTGCTCTTTTTTTATTTTTCCTTCATCATAATTCTTGTCTTCTTTAATGAGTTTTTCCTTCCAACTAATAAGAATAGGACGGCCTTCTTCATCCTTCCAGCTCATGACCATCTTGGCAAAGTCTTCGGCTACCTCATCAGAATATTCTAATTCCCTGACCAACTGTTTAATTTCAGCCGATAGTGCTGCAATTTCGTTTTCAGCAGGCGCAGAAATCTCAACGGGTTCGTTGGCAGCAGCAGATGCATGCTGTAGGTTGCTAACAAAAATATCTATAAGCAGAGCTATAGTGATAGTTGTAACTATAGGCTTTCTGTATGTGTTCAGCCAACCGAAACATTTATGCATGATAAAAGCATCCATTTGAATACCTCCAATCTCTCTTCCTAATCAAATGTACTTATTGAATCTATACTTCTTATGAGCTTAATGTCATAAAATTATAGTGTCTTACGAATCTTTGCACAAGGCGTTCTGCCAGTGCTTGCAGATGCTTTTATGTGATAATGCTCGGACGGAATATTTAACCTATTGATGTGTCGAGCACTTTTAGGTTTTCGATGATGTTATTTAGCAGCAAGTAGTATTTTGTCATTCAAGCTGAGACCTAAATTGAAACGATGAGATATCGTTGAAGCGTATGACCTTAACCGGGGATTTAACTGGACAGCCTTTAGGAGGTCTTTTTTAGCTCCTCGATGTTTTCCTAAAATTGCAAAGCTTACAGCACGGTTGCCGTATGCCTTTGCCAGCTTTGAGTCTCGTTTTATAGCACGGTTATAGTCAGCTATCGCCTGTTCGAACTTGTGCATCTTGGCGTAGACGTTGGCCCGATTGTTGTAGGCCTGTGCACAATCCGGCTTCAATTCAATCGCTCGTGTATAATCAGAGATGGCTTTATTTAGCTGGCCTTTTTTCTTGTAGGCGGTCCCGCGGTTATTCAACGCCTCTGCGTTGTCCGGTCGCAGTTTGATCGCCATTGAATAATCTGAAAGGGCCTGCTCCAGATTGCCCGAAAGCTGTTGGACGACGCCTCGATTGTTATAAGCCTCAGCGAAGTTTGGATTGAGTTCTATCGCCCGATTGTAAGAGTGTCTTGCGTTATCCAACTGCTCCGATGAACTGTAAAAATTTCCCAAATTATTGTATCTGCAGGCGGCTAATCCTTTTGCATCTAAAATTTCAATCTTCCTGAATATCTTCAGTGCATTATCATCGTCGTTGAGCTGCCAGCACACTTTTTGTGGGCCCGTCTGCTGAAATTTACGCTCAAATATGAAGGGTCTACTTACAAAACCTTCCGGTACAAGGTCCAGCATTATTGTTCTGCCGTCACTCAAATCCACAATACAGGATATATGAGCTTCACCAGTGCCCAATCGGCGTCGGCCCTCCAACTCAACTGCATTTATCGGCCTGACTGAAAGACCGAGTGCTTTACCCAATATATAATACAACTGAGTGTAGCCGAGGCACTGAGCCTCTCTGGATTTGATAATATCCGAAAGATCGAAGACCTTATCGTTGACATCAATTTCATTTCTGATTCTGCTGCAGAGCTTGGTTGTGATTCTTTGTTCTATTCTGGATTTTTCGCCGCTGCTGATTTTGCCGTGCTTGTAGTTTTGTTCTGCTTCGATAAGCTCGCGTTTCCAGATAACTAACACAGGTCTTGAATTGCCGGTTTTCCAATCGGTGACCATTCGGACAAAATCTTCGGCTGTCTTTTCAGAGTATTCCAATTCTCTCACAGATTGTTTAATCTCTTCAAATAAACCGTCACACTTTTTGGTTGTTATTTGAGCATCGTCCGGAATCCGGTTTTTGCAAGTGGAACAACAGCCGGCTATTGTGAAGAATAGAACTCCAACTGTGAGTGCTGTGGATAGTGTGGTTCTATCGATGTATCTTAGCGTGTTAGGAAATAATTTTTTAGCTTTGGCGGTCATCATCACCCACCGCCTTTAATTTACATTTCTATCAGACGTAAAGATGTAACATCAGCTATTGTAATCTTTTATGGGACTGCTAACAAGACACGATTGCTGTAATTAAAGGCTTTATTGGACATTTTTTTACAGGTAATTGGTACAGAAAACATTATCAATACAACTATAATGCTTTATGGGACTTTTCTTGGTAGGAGGTGGCAGGGGGCCTTGCCTGGAAGTTGTGATAAAACTTTGGCTTCAGGAAAGAAAGATGGGATATGGAATCTTAATTAGATGAGAAATCCCGTGATTCTTTGTCCACTATGGTCTGGGCGGGCCAATGGACTTGAAGTATGAAAAGTCCGAGCAACAGAAATGAATGTCATTCTTAGAGATTTCTACGTTGACAACAAATAATCAATAGTCAATAATCAATATTCAATCGATTGGCCCGGGTGGCGGAATTTGGCAGACGCGCCAGCTTGAGGGGCTGGTGACCTTCGGGTCGTGCTGGTTCGACTCCAGTCCCGGGCAGTTTGAAATGATTATTGATAAGTGATAAATGATTATTGGAGAGGAAGGGCGGCAATTCTTTATTGATTATTGATGAATGATTACTGATTATTAAGTTGGAAAAGTCATCGTCTTTCACATCCCTACATAAAGACGCCGCTACAGGTCACAATGGTATTATAGTAATTATTTGTGCATGTTGAGCGTTTTAATAATCAATTATCAATAATCATTAATCAATGGTCAGGTCAATCCTTTTTGTGTTTTGACAATTGCACAGTTGTACTTTCCGATGTCGAGCCTTCGGCTATAACCTCCAATCACAAGTTACCTACAGAGCTTTTATTTTACCCTCATGGTCTCGCTTTTGACTGGTAAAGTCTTATTCCATTGAGTAGTGTATTATCGAGTTTTATGCTCGAGTTATGGTGACGGTTCTTCTATAGATGCAAAAACAGATTCGGGTTCTTATGCAGAAACCATATACTAACTGATTGCTCTGGTAATTGAAGGGGAGAGGTGTCTGTGACGAGCAGACGTAACATCATGGACTTTTTCTCCATCTCTCAACCACAAAAGGAGAACAAGAAATGATAATTCTTCAAATCATTGGCATCATTATTTGCATTCTTATTGGATTATTTATCCTTGAAGTAGCAATTGTGGCCTTTGTCCCTGGCTTTTCGGTTCCAAAGCAACCTCTGGAAAGACCGAAGCAGGCGCTAAAGAAGGTGGATGAAAAACCACTCCAATCAAGAAGAGATGTGACTTTTCAAGTCAAAGGAACGTCAATAAGCGCATGGCTGTATCTGCCGGAGAATCTTTCTACCCCGGTTCCTTGTATCGTTATGGGGCATGGTTTTGGGGCAACTAAGGATATGATCATGGAATCTTATGCCCTTCGATATCAGCAGGCCGGCTTTGCAGTGATCGCATTTGATTACCGGCATTTTGGCCAAAGCGAAGGTGAACCTCGACAGTTATTTTGGATTCCATACCAACTGCGAGATTATGCTGCTGCGATTGAGTATGCTCGAGGTCTCAAGGAGATTGATCCGGCAAAAATTGCACTGTGGGGCACCTCCGCAAGTGGTGGACACGTTATCATGGCCGCTGCGAAAGATAAAAATATTGCCTGTGTAATAGCACAATGTCCAGGACTGGATCCTCATGCCTCAGCAAAGAAACTCTTAAAGACGTTGGGCATCCGACACATGCTCCGTATGATTGTTCACGGACAACGTGATATGGCCAGGTCCCGCTTCGGTCTTTCGCCCCATAAAATACCTATAGTAGGCAAACCTGGGAGTCTTGCTTTTTTCCCTATTTTAGATGCTTCTGACGGTTACGGGAAACTTGTATCGGAGAATTTTATTAACGAGGTCTGTGCTCGTTTCATTCTGCGGTCGCATGGATACACACCAGCCAAACATGTCCGGAATGTAGGCTGCCCAATCCTGATTCAGATATGTGATCATGACAGCTTAGCTATAATAAGCGCCGAAACCGAAAAAGAATTGAAAAAATATGCAGAGATCAAACACTATCCCATCGGCCACTTTGATATCTACATTGGAGACAACTTCGAAAAAAGCGTAAGCGATCAGCTTGAATTTTTTAAAAACAACTTTAATTGATGTATTATGAAGATATGACTATGAACAGCCGTTCAGCTTTTGATCTAGATTGCAATCCTATAATACCGGAATGTGGATTCGAATGTCCAAAATGCATACAGGAGATTGAATCCACCCTTACCAGCATGCAGGGTGTTAGCAAGGTCTACATTGAGGGAGAGGGAGAAGAGCAGACACTTATCGTCGAGCATGATCCCGGCATAGTGACGGTGGAACAACTGATCGATGTTTTCAAAGGTCTGCCAACATTCTATGAGGGATTCTTCATTCCAACTTTTTTGGGGAATAGAGAGAAACAAAACTAATGCCCATATCAGACGAATTTGTGGATTATGTTATTGACCAGCTCTCAGACTGGGGCGAGGTGTCCGCTCGCAAGATGTTCGGCGGGGCGGGTCTCTATCGTGAGGGGATAATGTTCGGACTAATCGCCGACGACGTTGCTTATCTGAAGGTGGATGACTCGAATCGAGAAGATTTTGCCAAGGCTGGATCATTACCCTTCAATCCGTATCCCGACAAAGTAAAAGCAACAGTCATGTCCTATTATGAAATCCCTGCGGATGTTTTAGAGAATCCGGACCAATTAGCTGCATGGGCGGAACGTTCCTTAGCCGTCGCACTAAAGAAGTAGAAATTTCTGTTGGTAGATCAAGACATTGTTTAGCCCTTCTACCCGTGGGCAGGATGAAAAGCACTGGCAATCAATACTTATCAAAAAATGGTGAGTTCCTCCTAAGTGCCTTCGAACAACTCGAGGCCCTGGATGCTGAACTCAATTCCAAGGAGTATCACCAAAGCTGGAGCAAGAGAATCCTTCACTCAGAGACTGGAAAGTTACGCCTTTAGAGCGGTCTGCTGTGGCCTTTCTCCATCATCAGGTCCCCAAATTCGGTCCACTTTAGGTGCCGTGTTTTCCCTCCTTTGTCGTATTTCGGAGACCATTCGATAGATTGTTCAGAAAACCGAAGAGTTCTGGCTACTCCAGATCGGTCTTCCAGCTTCAACTCCAATATTTCTCCAGGAGGAATATAGATTGATAATATTATTGGCTTTGCCACATTGCCCCCTTTCTGTCGGTTTATACCGACAGGAGTATGTCAGAACCCTGAGAGTATGTCACTGTTTGTTTTCATTGTTGTTTTTCGTGACGCACTTGCTGAATTCATCCCAGGTGAATGAGTATCTATTCTCGATGGCTTTATGCTTCTTGACCCATTCAACCGTTCCCTTTCGGATACAGAGTTCCCCCAGTTTCCTTCCGTCTTGCGTTACTTCAAAGACGGTTGGAGCCTTCCCCAGACTTCTTGTAGGTAACTTGCATTGAATGTCGTATGCCATGATATTGTTCCTCAAAGTGGAAGCGAATGTTGCTTTTTCCTTTACTTGTATTATATTATCGGTGATTTCTGCTAGTGCTTTGTTACATTTCAATTGATGGATATAATTTCTTTAGTTTTATCCGGGCATCCTTAGTGGTGAATCGCCAGTTTACTTTTGCTTCGGCGGTATTACGAATCACTT